>RCUO01000314.1_pt1 | contig 27476 bp, 25 predicted proteins | sample 2166161 | NCBI WGS metagenome assembly RCUO01 (sample SAMN09932617, study PRJNA488358) | compost metagenome | feature: garden; material: soil; isolation source: compost soil in cyclohexanecarbonitrile-enriched culture | place: Germany: Experimental Botanical Garden Goettingen | collected 2016-01-27
CTTAATGACATTGCCCTTTCGGGGTGCCGTGATGCAGGTGCATAGGGTGCAGCTGCGTAGCTTGCTGTAGCGTAGGGGTGCAGTTGCGCTGCTTGCAGTGGCGCAGGGGTGCAGCTGCGTAGCTTGCAGTGGCGCAGGGTGCAGTTGCGTAGCTTGCAATGACGCAGCAGTGCAGCTGCACTGCTTGCGGTGGCGTAGTGGTGCAGCTGCGTTGGGGCAGTTGCACAGATGCAGCGGCCTCTGGGGTCGCGGCGTAAGGTGCAGTTATGCAGGTTACTCGATGCCCGCGATCCAGCGGTTCACCTTATCCGGGTTGGCTTCCACCCATGCCTTGGCGGCGTCTTCCGGAGACTGGCCGCCCTGAATGGCTACCATCACCTGAGCCATATCGTCAGGCGTCCATTTGAACTGGTCCAGCAGCTTGTACACATCCGGCTGGTCGTCCTGGAGTCCCTTGCGCACCATCGTATGGATTTGCTCGTCTCCGCCGTACACGCCCTTCGGATCGTCCAGATACTTGAGATCCATCTTCGCAAACATCCAGTGCGGCGTCCAGCCTGTCACGACGATCGGCTTCTTGCTGTCATAGGCCTTCTGCAGTTCCTGGGCCATGGCGGCCGAAGAGCTCTCAACCAGCGTGTAATTGTCCAGCTTGTACTCCGTCAACGCCTTGCCGGTAGCGGTCATGATGCCCGCGCCGGGTTCGATGCCGATAATTTTATGATCCAGCGAGCCCGCTACGGCGTCATCGCTTAGATCTTCAATCGAATCGATATCCATATAGGCCGGCACCGTCAGGCCGGTCTTCGTCCCTTCCAGATTGGCTCCGAGATCCTCCATATCTTTCCCGTACTTCTCCAGGTAGGAAGCATGTGTGCTTGGCAGCCAGGCGGCTACCATGGCATCCGCGCTTCCGTCAGCGATGCCGGCGAACATCGGACCCGCGTCGACCTGAAGCATTTCTACCTTCTTATTCAGCTTGGATTCCAGCACCTCTTTCACGACATATGTGCTCGCAATTTCGGAATCCCAGGCTACATAGGCCAGTTTAACGTTGCCCGAGCCGCCCGAAGCGGAACTGGAGCAGCCCGCCAGCATGACGGCGGACAGCATAAGACCGGACATAAGGACAGTGAACAGCTTTCGGCGATTGGTTTTTTTCATGAATGAATCCTCCTATTTCTGTTTCAGTTTGAGCGCATTCTGGGTCAGACGATCCAGCAGAATGGCGAGCACGACAATCGCGATGCCGGCCTCGAAGCCGGCGCCGGTATTGGCCTGCGATACGGCACGGTACACATAGGCGCCAACGCCCTGAGCCCCGATCATCGAGGAGATGACGATCATCGACAGCGACAGCATAATCGTCTGGTTCACACCGGCCATAATGGTCGGCAGCGCGATCGGCAGCTGCAGCTTGAACAGCTTCTGGCCCGGAGTCGAGCCGAAAGCGTCGGCCGCTTCAACAAGCTCATCCGATACTTGCCGGATGCCCAGGTTGGTCAGACGGATTGTCGGCGGAATTGCGAATATAATAGAAGCTATGACGCCGGGAACGACGCCTAGCGAGAAGAACGATACCGCGGGCAGCAAATAGACGAAGGCCGGCATCGTCTGCATGAAATCCAGCACCGGCGTTACAATATTCCGGACCGCTGTACTCTGCGCGCAGAGAATGCCGATGGGAACGCCGATCAGCACCGCCAGCACGGATGCCGTCAGCACGAGCGCCAGCGACTGCATGGACGGTCCCCATAATCCCAGGTTGTCGATCAACAGCAGGCCGATCAGCGCGAACAGCGCCAGACGCCATTTGCCGATCCAATAAGCGAGTGCCGTAATCAACAGAATGACCACAATGGCGGGCAGGATGGTCAATCCCGCTTCAATGCCGCCGACCATCCCGCCGATGATCGAATGAATGAAGTTGAATACAGGACCGAAGTACAGCGTGAGCCAGTCTTCAATCCTTTCAATGAAACTGCCGAGCGGCAGCTTGGGAATATTCATCTTGCACCTCCTTCAGGAACGGCATTGCCCGCAAGCGCGGACAGAACCGCTCCCTTAATGACGATTCCTTTCAGGCGGTCCCGCTCATCCGTCACGGCAACGGGCAGATGGGTCTCACCCATCAGCTCGAACAGATCGTTCAGCAGCGTATCCGGGCTGACGCGCGGAACCTCCCGGTGCATGACATCCGGAATCGTCTTGCCTTCCTTCAGAGCGGCCGAAGCATCGTCCGCTGTAACAATCCCCTGCAGCTTCATGTCCTTGTCCGCGACATACAGACTGGACACGCCGCTGTCCCGCATCAGCTGAAGCGCGACGCGCGGTCCCCGCTCGGGGCGGATCATTTCCGGCTGCTTCATGACATGCGCAGCGGTTAGCACCTTGGACAGATCGACGTCTTCGACGAAGCGCTCGACGTATTTGTTGGCAGGCTGAATCAGAATTTCCTCCGGCGTTCCGATCTGAACGATCACGCCGTCCTTCATCAAGGCGATCCGGTCGCCGATCCGCAGCGCCTCGTCCAGATCATGGGTGATAAAGACGATCGTCTTCTTCACCCGGTCCTGAAGCTCCAGCAGCTCCTGCTGCATATCCTTGCGGATCAGCGGATCGAGCGCGCTGAACGCCTCGTCCATCAGCAGAATGTCGGGATCATTGGCCAGACCTCTGGCCAGGCCGACCCTCTGCTGCATGCCGCCGCTGAGCTGGTCGGGACGATGATTCTCCCATCCGCCCAGACCGACAAGCTCCAGCGCCTGCCGGGCGCGCTCACGGCGCTCTTTTTTATCCACACCTTGAACCTCAAGGCCGTATTCTGCATTGCCAAGCACTGTCCGGTGCGGGAACAGGCCGAATTTTTGAAAGACCATACCGATATTCTTGCGCCGGAACTGACGAAGCTCCTCGGCATTCATCTTGACGACATCTTGCCCCCGATATAGAATCTGGCCCGCCGTCGGGTCGATCAGCCGATTAAGCAGACGCACGAGCGTCGATTTGCCGCTGCCCGAGAGGCCCATGATCACGAAAATTTCGCCTTCTTTAATTTGAAAGTCCGCCCGGTTCACGCCGACGGTCAGCTTGGCTTCCTTGGCGATCCGCTCTTTGGACCAGCCCTGGTCCAGCAGCGCCAGCCCTTTGCGGACGTCCTGACCGAATATTTTGGTCAACTGCTTCACTTCAAGTATAGACATGGAACGTTCATCCCCCTTCTTCTGTCTTTGATTCCGGGTCCTTCACTTGGATTAGTGTATCGTTTGGGGGGATTTTGGGCAAATAGTGTATACCGTTATAATTTAACGTACAGTTTTTACTTTACAAACTTTATGTAACGAATGCTCCGTTTTCCTCCCTTTTTCATCTTTCATGCTTTCTTTACTTCTTTTCCGGGTTGAGATTACAATACACTAGGAGAGATTTTGCGAAATCATAAGCTTCCTTCAGGAGGGACAGCATGTACGATATAGAAGGGCTGACGCCCGAGCAGACTGAACGCATACGCAAGACACGGGAGCGCGTCATCGACTCCATTGGCAAGAACATGGATCTCTATGGCGTTACCCTGTCCATCGGGCATTTATATGGATATATGTATTTCAAACAGGGACCCGTCACGCTGGACGAGCTGAGCCAATCGCTTGGCATGAGCAAGACATCCATGAGCACCGGCGTCCGCACGCTGCTGGATTTGAAGATGATTGAGAAGGTATGGGGAAAAGGCACGCGCAAGGATCTCTTCGAGCCCTCATCCGACTGGTATCAGACCTTCAGCGATTACTTCTCCATCAAATGGAGAAAAGCGGTCGAGAGCAACATGAATGTCATGAACCGGTCGCTTAAAGAAATTCAGGACATGAAGCACGAATATGGAGACAATGAGCAGGTGACGGCTCTGCTGGCGAACGATGAACAGAAAATCGCCGACGCCATGAAATATTACCGCTGGCTGCTGAGACTGATTGAGGCGCTGGAGACGGGAAAAATTTACGAACTTATTCCAAAAGAAGAATAGGAAGAATCGTCAGGCATCATTCAAGAGCACGGCATTCATACGGGTTGAGGTGAAGACAGTGAACTGGCATCTGAAGACATTCGAGGAATTGTCCAATCTGGAGCTTTACCGCATTCTGAAAGCCAGAACCGATATTTTTGTCGTGGAGCAGAACTGCCCCTATCCGGAGGTGGACGGCAAAGACCCCTCCTGCCATCATCTGTTCCTGGAGGATCAAGGGGAATTGATCGCCTACCTCCGTCTTCTGCCGCCCGGGCTGTCCTATCCGGAAGCTTCGGTCGGCCGCTTTATCGTGGACGCTTCGAGGCGCGGAACCGGGCTGGGCCGCGAGCTGCTGGCGCGAGGTCTGGCCTTTATCCGGGATACGTCGGGAGATAGCGGCGTGAAAATCCAGGCCCAGGCTTATTTGCAGACATTTTACGCCTCCTTTGGGTTCGTTCCGGTATCGGAAGTCTATGACGAAGACGGCATTCCGCATCTCGATATGCTGCTGCAGGAGGCGTAGCCTATGGGGCGTCTGTTCATTCTCTACGGACCGTCAGCCGCTGGCAAAAGCGAGCTCCAGCGCCGCCTGCTGGAGGAAGGCTATGTCCGGATCATAACAGCGACGACCCGCCCGCCGCGGTCCGGTGAGCAGGATGGCGTACACTATCTGTTCCTAGACCGGGAGAGCTTCCGGAAGCGTGCCGGAGAAGGCAGGTTCGCCGAGTGGACGGAATATAACGGCGAGCTGTATGGCACGCTGCTGTCCAGCATCGGGGAGGCGCTGGCCGGTCCGCATGACGCGGTCATGATCCTGGACCTGAGAGGCGTAACCGCGCTGAAGGCCGCTTATCCGGGCAAGGTGTCGGCCGTCTACGTCGGCGCCGATCCCGATTCGCTGGCCCGGAGGCTCTCGGAGCGGGGCGGCGACCCGGCCGAGAGCGCTGCCCGGCTGAAGAAGGCGCTGGAGCAGGAGCTGGGCGAAGATTACCGGGCGGCGGCAGATGCCGTTATCTGGAACAGCGACGGCACCGGCATCGATGAGACGATGGAGAAGCTGCGCGAAGCGCTGGCGGCTCTGCAAGAGCAGGGCAATTAAGTCTGGGACGTTAACGAACCTTTACGCGAATTCGGGGAAGGATGACAATCGCTCCGCCGGAGTGTGGGCCTGCCCAGTGGACAGGCGGGTTTCCCGACCTGCGGTAAGTCCGCCGCATAATCAGAAGTGCCCGGCCATAAGGCCGGGCACTTCTATTATTACAGCTATTACAGCTATTACAGCTATTACAGCTATTACAGCTATTACAGCTATTACAGCGCCGAAGGGCGCTTTTCCTGGCTTCGGGCCGTTTTTAGCGCTTTGGTGAACATTTTGAGCGCGGAAAGAATCAGGACGGCTCCAAGAACGAACTTAAGAAGACGGGACGACACATAGCTGATGAGCAGGCCGCCGGCAAAGGTCCCGATGATCGAACCGATCCCCATCGGCAGCACCAGCTCCTTCCACTCCTTGCGCTCCGAGTAAGCCCCGTGGGAGGCATGCTTCAGCATGCCCATCACCACGGTGGGAAGGCTGATCAGCACGCTTGCGGTGCCCGCCGTTTTGATATCGACGCCGTAGACGAGCAGCAGAGTCGGGATAATGAGCTCTCCCCCCGCAACCCCCAGCATGCTGCTGACGATGCCGATCAGAATGCCAAAGACTACGCCTGAAGCCACGGCGGCCGGAAGCGGCATCGGAATGCCGCCCGGAACGATGGGAACGAAGCCTTCCGTGACAAGCAGCGTGCCGATGGAGACAAGCAGAATCAGGATGACCTTCTCCAGCGTCCGCTCGGACATTTTCTTGGAATAATTCGCTCCCGCATACGCCCCGCCCAATCCGCCCGCAATAAAAGACAGAATGACCGGCAGCGTATCCGCAAGCTCCTTATAGGACGCATGGGGCAGCCGGAAGGCCAGGGAAGACAACAGGGTGACCAAGCTGACGGCCAGGTTGAAGGCAACGGCCTGCCGGGTCTTGTAGCGGAACATCCCCACCAGGACGGGAAGGCGGAATTCGGCGCCGCCCAGCCCGATCAGGCCGCCAAGGCAGCCGATGGGCGCACCGGTCAGCAGGGCGAGCAGCATTTTTCGGGGTGTATCTTTCACGGAGAAACAACTCCTTCGGCGGAGACTGTAAGACTCCACTGCATTTTTGAATCAATTTTCGAATCAATTTATCGAATAAAACCGAACGAAACGTTACATTTTGATATAAAACACCACAAAACCGGATTTCAAAAAAAGTGTATCCCAGTTTATAATCAGTTACAAGAGCAAAATTAGACGCAAATTTACGATATGTTGAAAAATCATGCGAGGTGACATCATTGACCGAGCCTTTGTCCTACTCTCCCGAAGAAGTGGCCAAAATCCTGAAAATTTCCAAGGGCACCGTCTACGATCTGCTGAAACGCGGCGAGCTCCCCTCTTACCGGATCGGCAAGAAGCTTCGCGTCGCTCCCGCCGACCTGGAAGCCTATACCCGCCCCGCCTATGGCGCTGGCCAGCGGCCGACTTCAGCTCCCCCGATGTCCGTCGAGAAGCTCATTCTGGATAATCGCGGCCTTATCATTTGCGGCCAGGATATTGTGCTGGACGTGCTGTCGCGTCACATCGAATCCGGCTATCCCGGCGTCCGGTCCTTGCGCTCCTATGTCGGAAGCCTGGACGGGCTGCTCGCCCTGTACCGGGGAACGGCCAATGTCGCCGCCGCCCATCTCTGGGACGGGGAGACCGACGAATACAACCTGCCCTATGTGCGCAGACTGCTGCCCGGGCAGCGGAGCGTCGTTGTCTGCCTGGTGTTCCGCCAGCAGGGCCTCTATGTCGCCCCCGGCAATCCGAAAGGCATCGTCTCCTGGGAGAGCCTGCTGGAGCCGGGAATCACCATCGCCAACCGGGAGAAAGGCTCCGGAACCCGGATCATGCTGGACGAATGGCTGCGGGGCAAGCAGCTTGAGCCGGAGCGCATTCAGGGGTATGAGCATGAGGAGCTGAGCCATATCGCGGTGGCGAGCGCGGTTGCCCGGGGACTTGCGGATACGGGACTCGGCACGGAGAAGGCTGCGGAGCAAGTATCCGGGGTCGATTTTATTCCGCTCAAGAAGGAACGCTACGATCTCGTCTTCGATCGAAAGGATATGGACAAGCCGGCGTTCCGGGCGCTGCTCGCGGTCCTCCGCTCGCCCGACTTCAAGCATGAAGTAGCCGGTCTTGGCGGCTACGATGTCTCGCTGTGCGGGGAAATCGTGGGCGAGGTGTGATGGGGAAGGCGCGGTTATTGGTTACGGGGAGAGATCCGATTAGATCAGAGGCCGATTAGCTCAGATTTCGGTAAAAAAAATAAAAAAGCTCTTGTCCAGCCCATCTCGGGCAGACAAGAGCTTTTTTCGATGAGAACAGCATTTCTTCAAGCACAATATTGAACGATCCAGGGTCGCTTGCTTCACCCCCTATCAAGGCCAGAACCTCAATCTCTGCTTTATTGGGATTTGCTAAATGCCGAAGCTGGCTCCCGGAAAAACGGTATAGCGATCCAGATAGACGGTGGAATTGGGAACCTTTTTGACGGAGCTGATTTTACTGCCTTGTTCGTAGGTAAACTTCCATTTCTCTATTTTCACTTTGTACTCGTCCACAGCTGTTACCCGCTGCACAATACGAACGGTAAGGGTATTTTCGGTTCGGGCTACAGGCTTCATGTCAACAATGCTGCCCATATTGTAAGTACCCGCCGGAAAGCTTTCATTGTAAATGTCCGTTGTAAAATTGGAGGTGACCTGAGCTAGCACTCCTTTATGGTCTCTCTCGTCATAAGCCATAATCCACCGAAGAGCTAAATTTCGTATGTTGACATAATCGACACTGCTGTTCTCCATTTTAAAATCCGGGTCGGAGTCCACATAAACAGTCTTATTGGTATTATTCCATTGAATATTGGCACCCAGCCCATCTGAAATCGCCCTTATCGGAACATAAACAGCTCCGTCGATGATCTTGGGCTGCAAGCTTGTCTTCACTTGATTGCCATTTACAATGATTTTCGGTATGACAGTTGCCGCATAAGCTCCCGTGCTAAATGCAGCAGCGAGGGCCAGCCCGGCGATTCCGACCTTTACAAGACGTTTCACTAATACCCCTCCAAAGTAATCATTTTATGATTAGACGAATGGCGGGGGTAGAAGTTCCTGGTATATGGAATATTTTTACTTACACCAAGTAATCCTCAAAAGATACCGGCACACCGTCAACCAAGGCATTCGGCCCCTCCGGCCCGGCTGCAAGAAGTATATGTTCACCCGCCGAGCTGTCCCAGGCGACCGACCGGATGGCCGATCCATCCCAGTCGAAGACGGGCTGTCCCGTCTCCATCGCTTCCGCGAAGGCTTCCAGCCCGGCGATTCCAGCAGCTGAGGCTTCAGCCGCTCCCAGCGCCTCGACAATGACTCCGCCCTGTCTCTGCTGCAAGTTAACCTCCGTATAATCCGGACGTTCGGTTAGTCCGTATTCGCCGGACAAGTAGACGGCGAAATAGACGGAGTCCGTCTGTCCGTACAGCGCCCGCGGCTTCGCCAGCCATATGCCGGGCGGCAGTACGCCGACAGGACTTGGGCTTCCTTCCGGCCCCGTGAACAGGGCGGCCGTCACATTTCGCCGGTACAGCACCTCCATATGGCGGCTCTGGTGGCGCGGATCGCCCTCGCTATAGCCGTCGCCGGGCGGGAAGAAATACAGCCGGTTGACCCGGCGACCGGGCTTCACCGGAAGCGAATAAGCCCAGCGGAGCTGCTCGTTGTCGAATTCGTCCACCCGCTCCCACAGCCCGCCGGCGGCGTAGTCCTCCGTTATATAGGCGTAGGAATGAAGCTCCGGCTGAACCGGGCCACCCGGGACAACCTTCCGCGTAGCCTTCTTCGCTTCAGACGGCTGGCTCCGGTCCAGCGCCAGATGCCGCGCCGCTTCCGGAGCTTCATAATAGAGAAAACCGGCATATTCCGTCCGCGGCATCTCCTCCGGCAGAGCGAAATCCCCGAACTGCACATAATCATGCAGCACATTAGCGTCGCCCGGCACGTCATGCGGCCAGCCTCTGGAGTGGGCGCCAACCCAGGCGCCCTGCAAATAGAACAGCGCCCGCTGGCCCCACAAGTAATCCAGCATTTCCTTCAGACCGCTGCGCAGGTCTTCATCGCTCTCCCCCGCCATCTCCAGGGCGCAGGTATAGGCTTGAACCCAATGCCAGAACCAGGGCAGGCTGCCGTATTCGGGCATGCCGTTCTCCCGGTTATGCCGCAGCGTCTCCTTGAGGCAGGCTCTTCCGTCTTCCACCAGCTCCCTGTCGCCGAAGAGGCTGCCGAAGATCAGCTTGGCCGCCGTGTATTTCGCTTCGTGATGTCCATAATGTTCAAGCGGCTTGCGGAAGAAGTTGCTGGCGTACACATGCTCGATCGCCGAATCCAGCAGCGCCCGAACGCGCTCGCTGAGGACATCTCCGTATCTTTGACGGAAATAGGCCATCAGGCTGCCCATGATTTCAACCGGAAGCTCATGCGGCGGAGCCTCCGCCGGAACTGGCGCCAGCCCAAGCGGCCAGTGGCCATACAGCTTCGTGCCGGGGACACGGTTTTGCAGCAGCAGCGTCCGCTCCATCACGCCTTCCGCCTGCGACACCGCCTCGATCCGGTCGAAGGTTACGTCCAGCGACTGATCCTTGGCTGCCGCAAACAAGTAGGACGCATAATAGAAATTATTCCGCACATCATCATGAAACCATAATCCGCCTTCAAGCAGCGGCAGTTCTGCCGCTGCTTCCGCAATTGCAATGATCAGCTGTCTTTGACGTTCCCGGGGTGTTCCCGGAACTGCAGCATCTTTCCCCATCATTATGCCTCCGTTCCATACGGTTCATTTCCTGCTCACTCGTTCATTTTACAATAAATCCACCATCATATAAACCTAAATATACACAATAATCCGAAAATACACCTTGATAAATGAACGTAAATGGAGTAAATTGTACTAATACGAACCACATTTTTTATACAAAGGAGCATGCAAAATCATGGAAAGACGCTTTGCTTCCCATCCGAATGAAGTCAAGCAGTTCGATACCGGACGTCTTCGGCAGGAATTTCATGTGCCGGTGCTGTTCGCAGCGGACGAACTCAAGCTGGTGCTGACTCACGAGGACCGCATGATTGTCGGCGGAGCCATGCCGGTTAAAGAGCCGGTCGTGCTCGCAACCGATCTGAAGGAGCTCGGTGTCACTTATTTTCTGGAGCGCCGCGAGCTCGGCATTATCAATGTCGGCGGCAAGGGAACCGTGGTAGCGGACGGAGCCGAGTATGAGCTGAACGCCAAGGAATGCCTGTATGTCGGCGCGGGGACGAAGGATGTGCAGTTCAAGAGTGCGGACAGCGTAATCCCGGCGAAGTTCTATCTGAATTCCGCTCCGGCCCACAAGACGTATCCGACGGTCAAGGCAACGCTGGAATCGTCCGAATTCGCGGATCTCGGAGACATCAAGAACTCCAACGAACGTTCGATTCACCGGCTCATTCATGCGAATGGCATTCAGAGCTGCCAGCTCGTTATGGGCCTGACCCAGCTGAAGCCGGGCAATATGTGGAACACGATGCCGGCTCACACCCATCCGCGCCGGATGGAAGCCTATTTCTATTTCGAGCTTCCGGAAGACGCCGTAGTCGTGCATCTGATGGGTGAGCCGAAGGAGACCCGCCACATCATCATGCGCAACGAAGAAGCCGTCATCTCCCCAAGCTGGTCGATTCACAGCGGCGTTGGCACGAGCAATTATACCTTCATCTGGAGTATGGCCGGAGACAACATCCGGTACGACGATATGGACCCTGTCTCCATGAAAGAGTTACAATAGAGACAAAATACGCACGGATAGAGAGGCAGACAGGTCATGAACCCGATCAGACGGCACGAACTAATCATGGAAGTGATGCTGAATCAGAAAGACGTTACGGTTAACGAACTGAGCGAGAAGCTGCAGGTAACCGGGAAGACGATCCGCGAGGACCTCACCAGACTGGAGGAGCAGGGTCTTATCAAGCGCGTGCACGGCGGAGCCGTGCTGGCGCAGAGCGACCAATTCGGCATACTCCCCTCCAAAGAGCCGCTGGGCACATTCTCCGGCGAGAAGGCAGAGATCGCCGAGCGGGCGGTCCGCTATATCGAGCGTGAGGATATTATCGCGCTTGACGGAGGCAGCACCACGCTGGCCATCGCCCGGCGGCTGGACAATCTTCCCCTGACCGTGATTACCAACGACGTCCATATTATCAGCGAGCTTGTTCCCAAGGATCAGATTCAGCTTGTCGTCCCGGGGGGCTACCGCGTCCGGAACACCTTGACCGGTCCAGAGGCCGTCTCCTATGTAAGCAGTCTTAATATAAAAAAAGCATTTCTGTCGGCTACCGCCGTCCATATCGAGCACGGGCTCTCGGTGTATACGGGAGATGCCCTGGAATATAAGCAGGCGCTCGTCAAGACGGCGAACCAGGTCATTGCCGTCGTCGATCACCATAAATTCGGCCGGACCGCACTCCGCACCTTCGCGACACTGCGGGAAGTCGATGTGCTGATTACCGACAAGGGTCTCCCGTCCGAAACAGAGGCTTCGTTCCGGGCCGCCGGCGCCGATATCGACTGCGGGTGAACAGATTACACATTCATCTCTAACCCGAAAAGGAGCATATCGCTTATGTCAACTTTATTCAGCCTGAAAGGCAAGACAGCGCTCGTAACCGGTGCCGCCCAAGGCTTGGGCCAAGGCATCGCCCTGGCGCTTGCCGAAGCCGGCGCCGATATCGTATCCGTATCGCTGAATACCAGCGAAGAGACCGTGAAGCAGGCCGAAGCATTCGGCGTGAAAGCCCTCAGCGTTGAAGCGGATCTCGGCGACCACAGCGTCCTGCAGTCCGCATTCGACCAGGCCCTTACGCTGACCGGCAAGGTCGACATCCTCGTGAACAACGCCGGCATCATCCGCCGTGCGCCAGCCAAGGATCACAGCGAGAAAGACTGGTTCGACGTCATCAACCTGAACCTTAACACCGTATTCCTGCTGTCCCAGATCGCGGGCAGACATTATATCGAGAGAGGATCGGGCAAAATCATCAACATCTGCTCCATGCTCTCCTACCAGGGCGGCATCAATGTGCCGGGCTATACCGCCGCCAAGCACGGTGTAGCGGGCCTGACCAAAGCGTTCGCCAATGAATGGGCGCAGTACGGCGTGAACACCAACGCCATCGCTCCGGGCTACATGGCGACCGAGAACACCGCGCCGATCCGCGCCGACGAGAATCGTTCGAGCTCCATCCTCGACCGGATTCCGGCCGGCCGCTGGGGCACGCCGGATGACGTGAAAGGCCCTGCCGTATTCCTGGCTTCCGCCGCTTCCGATTATCTGAACGGCCATATTCTCTGCGTCGACGGCGGCTGGCTGGCGCGCTGATCGGACACTCACCAAAAAACGTTCACCCAATTACGAAAACCGGCTCTCCCTCTGGGGAGGCCGGTTTCTTGCAGTTTGCACTTGTGCTGCAGCCGCAGCAGCCGCAATCCATGCTTATCGCCTTACTACAACCAGACATTCAGCCGGGATTATTATCCGGGCCGAATGTCTGGTTCATAATCCCTCTTTTTTTAAGCCACCCAATGACCATGGCATCAATGAAACCTGTGCAGCTTCCCTTCAAAACCCGATTTTTCGAAACACCGCGCTTCCTTTTTTGAGGAGTTACCGTTACTTCAATGACAGAGAATCCATTCATCTTTGCCAGTGTGGGCAGAAAGCGGTGCATTCCATTATATAAATGCAGGCTGTCGGCCACCTCCCGGGTGAACAGCTTCATTGGGCAGCCTGTATCATTTATCGCCTCTCCTGTGATCCAATTGCGGATTCCATTTCCAAGGCGCGAAGATATATTTTTAAATCTGCTATCATTACGTTCCAAGCGTCTTCCGTTAATAAAATCAATTCTTTCGATAAAAGGCATCAGTCTGAAGATTTCCCGGGGATCTATCTGCAAGCCGGCATCCATAAGGGCGATTAGCTCGCCTCTGGAGCTTTTTATTCCAGCTGATATGGCAGCTGTTTGCCCGTAGTTTTTTTTGAAATGAATAACCCTTACAGCTGTATCCATCTGGCCGATCTCTTTTAGCAGTAAAGAACTTCGGTCCTTGCTTCCATCATTCACAAGCACAATTTCATAATCTTCGATTTTCCCTTTCAATGCATCAGTAATACTCAAATAAAGATCATATATATTTCCTTCTTCATTATAGACAGGCACGACGACTGAAAGACGGATCATAGTGAAGCACCTCAATTCTGAATTAGTATCAACAGCCGCCGGCCTATCCGTTTCCAGTTCTCTTGATTCCTCCGCTCACAGCGGCAATTATTCTACGGGCTTAGTCAAAAATCTGATATTAGATTCTTTTGTAGCTTTCAAGTGTTTGTTCTCCACTTCCTTCATGACTTCTTCACCCTCTACATCCAGGTTAGGAAGCACGCGGTCCAGCCACTTTGGAAAATACCAGGCCGATTTCCCCAGCAAAGTCATTACACCGGGAACAATGAGCATCCGGACTACAAAGGCATCAAAGAGAACACCGAAGGCGAGCGCCAGCCCCATAACCTTGACCATAGGTTCCTCTGCCAGAATGAATCCTGTAAATACAGCAACCATAATAAGCCCGGCTGCAGTTACGACTTTGCCGCTATGACGAATACCGGCCATAACGGATTTTTTGGCATCTCCGCTCTTCTTGAATTCCTCACGCATCCGGCTGACCAGAAAGACTTCGTAATCCATCGCCAGGCCGAACAGAATACCCACTACAAGGATCGGCAGGAAATTAAACACCGGTGCCTTCGCATAGAAATGGAATAGATTCTGGAAATGTCCGTCCTGAATGACATAGGTGACAAATCCTAAAGTCGCGCCAAGCGACAAGATGAATCCGAGTACAGCCTTGAACGGAACCAGAATCGAACGGAACACCAGCATTAGAAGTACAAAGGCCAGGCCGACAATGATCAGGCAAAATTTAGGCAAAGCCTGGTTCAATTTCTGGGTGATATCGATATTGACAGCCGTACTGCCGGTTACACCAATCTTGACATGATCCTGTTGTTCAATTTCCGGCGCCTTCTCACGAAGCAGGTGGACAAGGTCTTTAGTTCTCGAATCATTGGGTCCCGTTGCCGGCATGACGGTAATCAGCGATACTTTTCCGGATGGCCCGGTGACCGCCGGGTTCACCGCAACGACATTGGGATAGGTCTTCACTTCTTCTATCACTTTATTTAGACTAGCCGCAGACTCTTTACCGCCATCCGTTTCAGCCAGAATGACCAGTGGTCCGTGGTACCCCTCGCCGTAGGCTTCAGACAGGAGATCGTAGGCCCGGCGTTCCGTTTTATCAGGCGACTTATCCCCGTCACTTCCAAGACCTGTCTCCATATGGAAGAACGGCAGAGCAAGGGTTGCCAGCAGCGCTACACCTAGCACTACAGCTACTAAAGGCCTCCCGGTGACAAATCTCCCCCACAGATTACTGCGTTGCTCCAGCTTCTGATCACTGCCCGTGTTATTGGAACGCTTGACTGGCGCCTTTATTTTGCCTCCCAGCAATTCCAGAATCGCCGGAACAACGAATATCGTCATTACTATTGCGGTGAATACAGTAAGCGCACCGGCTAACCCCATCGCGGTAAGGAACGGGACTCCCACGAAGGAAAAACCGACTAAAGCAATAATGACGGTTACTCCGGCAAACACAACCGCACTCCCGGCAGTTCCGTTTGCAATGGCAATGGCTTCCCGTCTCTCATATCCTTCGGTAAGCTGCTGCCGGTATCTGGCGATAATAAACAGCGAGTAATCGATGCCTACGGCTAGACCAAGCATACCGGCCAGCGATAAGGCGAAGGAAGGAATATCAAACAGACTCGTGCCGATGATAATCAGCATAATGCCAGAGCCAAGGCCTAAAGCCGCGGTCAGGATCGGAATAACCCCGGTAATAATCGAACCAAGTGCTATAGCAAGGATCACCAGAGCCAGCAATACCCCTATCCCTTCGGCCGGATTGCTGGTTGCCATTTTTACATAGCCGTCTCCACTCAATTCAGCCTGCCAACCGGCATCACGCAAGCTTTCCGCAAGCCCGGTAACCGAATCCTTCGATTCCTGCGTGACCTCTTTACCCGGTACTTTATAAGTGATTGTGGCGTAGCCAATGGTACTGTCCGCATTCAATGAATGGTTATCGTACGGACCTACAACCGAGGCGACCTCCTGATCCGCAGACACTTCTTTGAGCTTCGCGGCAATCAGTTTCTGCGCTGCTTCAGAAGCTAGCGTTTCATTTTCCGGAGCCTTCAGCACCAGTTGGGTTGTACCAAGATCACCCTGCGGGTTCGGAAATTCCTTCTCCATAACCTCTAGCGTTTTTTGAGAGGCAAGCCCGGGAATCGTGGTCCCCTCGCCAAAATGGGTTCCCATTGACAGCGCCACAATAGCAGCCGCCACCAGGAAAGTAATGCTTGCCAGAAGCACTTTTAGCCGATTTTTTGCCGACCAGAATCCCAGCCGGTACAATAGTTTTGCCATTCAGTATCGTCTCCTCATCTCTAAATGTTTATCTCTGTGACCTTATCTTATAGAACGAAAGGCCTGTCGCCATCGTCCGAAGGGGCAGCCTGACTTTGCCCTTTTGGGCAGCTCAAAAAACCCCACTTTGCTAGTGGGGCTGCTTAATTGCTTATACCAAAAAAACATGCGAAAGAATTCTTCCGCACGGCCTAAACTACATATGAAGAATCCCTCGTTCCAAGGCGATTGCCACTGCCTGCGACCGCGAATCCACACCAAGCTTATTGTAAATTGCCGTTAAGTGCGCTTTTACCGTTCGTTCCGCAATACCCATCTCAGCTGCGATTTCCTTGCTCCTGAAGCCTCGTGCAACGCTCTGCAGAATTTGAATTTCTTTATCCGTTAACAAGGAACCTTCTTCCTTGGCCGGAACTGAGGTCTTTGGCTGCTCTCTTGCAGCTATAACTTTTTCCATAATCTCTGCAGACAGCAACGTCTCCCCTCTCACTGCCGATTCTATATTCCTGAACAAATCCTCCCGGCTTGTATCCTTGAGCAGATAACCTCTTGCCCCCATTGCCAGACCCTTAATCATCAATTCATCCTCGTTGTAGGTCGTCAAAATAATAACTGGAACCGTACATTTCTTGTCCCTAAGTATCTTCATCGCTTCCAGTCCGCTCATCACAGGCATATTAAGATCCATCAGAATAATATCCGGCTGCAGCTCATCAACGAGGCTTATCGCTTGCCGCCCGTTCTCTGCTTCTCCAACAATCTGAAATTGTTCGTTTGTCTCCAGGATCAGCTTTAACCCTTCCCGGACAACGAAATGATCGTCTACAATCAGGACCTTATAGCGTGTCATATTTACTCTCCCTCGTTGAATAATACTTCGATTACTACACTCGTACCGGCCGGGCTGCTGTCAATCTTAATATCTCCTCCAATTAACCGCACCCGCTCCTGAAGGCCTAATAGACCATAATGTCCAGGTTCCCTGCCAATGGAGTTCGTGCTGAACCCGACTCCATTGTCCCGGATCTCCATATATAACCGATCGTTCCCGTCAGATAAAGTTATCCATACCTGTTCGGCCTGAGCATGCCGGGCAACATTCGTGAGGCATTCCTTAACTATATGAAGACTATGCTCCATTAACGTCCTGGATAAGTGTCGTGTTAGCTCAAACTGTGTTGTTACCGTTATGCCGGTCGCACCTGTAAAATGCTGCACTTCAGCCTTAACCGCTTCCCTGAAATTCATCTCGGAAGCCGATTTCATCCTTAGATTGTCAATGGCTAAGCGGGCTTCTGCCAAAGTTCTGCGGGCCTGCTTCATTGACAGTCTAATGATATCATGCGCCCGCTCTGTACGGCCTTGTGTCAGATGTGCATCCGTCGCCTCAAGCTGCATAATCAATCCAGCCAGGCCTTGTGCCAGCGTATCGTGCAGATCGCGGGCCATACGCTGGCGTTCATTGGAGAGTGTCAGCTCCTCCACCTTAATATGCGCTTCTTTGAGATCACGCAGGAAAGTCTGAATCCGCAGTCGTTCCTGCACCTGCTGAAAGAACAATAGGGCATAGGCCACTACAACAATCAGCATCAAAGCAAAAAAAGGAAGGAGAAAAATAAGATCATCCGTATTGCCTAAAGTAAGCGAAGCATCAAAAAACAGCATTATACTTACAATTGACACAATAATAACATTTCTGATTCGGTATGAAAAAGCTAGGCTTTGGGCGATCAAGACCGGCAGAAGTCCAATGAGTACAGCCTGATAACCATGCGGCATCAGAATCGCACACAAATAAATTAAAGCAGCTTGTATAGCAAAATACAGCCAGAAGCGTCGGTTAGAAATCCGGTAAAAGTTCCAGTGCAGCAAGACATGGATCGTAAATAAAAGCGTAAACACTGAGCTGGTCAAAATTTGAGGATCCTTAATGAACTGCATCAGTATGGACGCTGCATAAACAACCGACACCCAGATCAGCACCGGCACTCTGGATTCAAACAATTCATTCATTAACAGCAGTCCATCTTTTTTTTCTTTCATTTGACTGACCCTCTTCATGTTCAATTGTCCGTATATATCATACCTCTTCCAGGCAGATTTACTATTGTCCAAAAGGGCAGCCCTTTCGGGCAATGGATGGTTCCGATTTCCGGCACTGGTGAACGCATGATGAATATTTGAATAATGGTGTGAAATGCATGGGGAAAGCAATCAAACGTGGCGATGTTCCAAGAGAGGAAATATTCATTGCGAAAAAAACTGCGGGTTCAATATTTACGTAGAGGCAAGCGAAATGCTCCCCTCACAGTAGACAGGTGCAATAATAAAACCCTGTTGCTGTGGGGGAAGCCTATCATGACCTGGCTGAATGTCATTTTTCCAGTTTAAGCGTGCAGAAAAAATACATCCTTCAATTCCCGGCTGACCGGGCTGTTGTCCTCGTTCGTCTCCATGATGTCCTTCATGTAATCCCACCACTTCCGGCAGGCCGGCGTATCCGCCGCCTTCGCCCAGCGTTCCTCATCCTCAATTTCCAGGTAAGCGAACAGCGAATCGGTCTCTTCATCGAGAAAAATGGAATAGCTGACCACGCCGTGACTCAGCAGCATCTCTCTCATCTCGGTCCACAGCTCGTCATGCCGTCTGCGGTACTCCTCATGGCAGTCCTTGAACACTTTCATTACCGAGGCCTTGCGGATCATTACGGTTATCCTCCCATTGGCATAAGCCGCCTTCACCCGGAGGGGACATCAAGGTGCCGAAGATGATGCGGCCTGAAATTTTTGCTGCAAAAAGGTTCTTACTTCGCAGACTCTTGCTCAGCAGCTTCCTTCAAGAACTCCAGCGCTTTATCATGATTCTTGGAGTTCGCGAATACCCCGGCGATCAATTTCGTATCGTTATGAAGAACCGGCAGGGATGCCGCCAATTTGCTATCCGTAAAATTGATACCGTAAACCGCCTCAATGCCGTCGTCGGCATCGACCGCCTTCTCGACGATGCCCTCTCCGTCCTTGCCTCCGAGCCATTCCGTGAGCCAGGAATCCTTCAGCGTCTCGAGACCGTCTCCCTGAGCCAGCCAGGCGAGGGTATCCTTGTCGAGCACGACGAGATCCGGCGGATCAACCGACATCTCCGCCATCGCCTTCTGTCTGTAAGCGACCTCGGTCGCTCCTCCATTCGAAGTTAGCGGGATAAGCCGTGTCTCCACCCTCTTCCAATCCGGGAAGGACTTCAGGATCGCCGCCTCCAGCGCGGCTCCGTCTCCCTCGGGGTCATCCTCGGCCATGAAGTTGCCAAGAAACATAATATTCAGATCAACCGGAGGCAGACTGGCCAGATAGCGCTGTTTATCCAGATGATTCTTATAGGCAATTCCGCCTCCGATCAGCACGGCCACAGCGATGATTCCGATTATGACCTGTGTCCGGTATAGTCTGAAGAAATCCTCAAGACGCCGGGCCGTACCGGCAAAGCGTCCGTACTTCTGCAGCCGGCTGCTCTCGGCTTCTTCCACCTCCTGCTTGGCATGCGTGTCCAGAATCAGGCGGTAAGCCTGCACCTCCTTCTCGAAGGCCAATGCTTCAGCGGTCCCGGGTGCTCCGATCGAGCGGCGGCGCTTCAGCAGCATGTCAAAACGGCGGTTCACTTCTTCCATCTGGACCTCTTCGGGAAGTCCCAGAAACTCGTAAGCTTCCTTCACCTTATCGTTCAACGGTTCTCTCTCCTTCTTGAGCGGACAATCGAGTGTATATCTAGATCATATCACAGATTTAATGCGCTTTCCTTCTTCCACAAGAAGGGGGCGGAAGAAGGCGCGTTGCTCGTCCCGGCAACCCCTGCTTACCCTGCTGCAGCATGCCAAACAGCCCTGGCGAATAGTCCAGGGCTGCAGACCAGCCAGTGTACGCCCGGTTCAAGAGAAGCCGTCAGCGCCTAAATGACTGTCCGTGGTCTTAGCAGATTCGTATTGGCGTTCGGCCAGACCAGCAGCGCCTTCTCGTACCCGAGCAGCAATATTCACCTCATATTCTCCTTCTCTCCTGGATAGTTCTTGGAAGACACCCGCCGCCCGGGTAAACTATCAGAAAGAGCAAGAATTAGAGCGGAAAGCGCCGCATGACAAAGCTTCAATCAAGGGAGAGGAAGAATCATGTCATACCATCTGGGAACCTACGGGTTCCGCTTTACGGAAGACCGCAATCTGAATCTATGCAGCCTGTTCGCAGTGGGGCATGAGATCGTGGACACGACAGCCTATGTATGGGACGGGGAGACCCGGGGCGACGGCCCGCTGCTGCTGTTCCAGTATACAACCGCCGGTGAGGGCCGGTATGAAGCGGATGGAACCGTTCACCGCATCGGACCGGAGCGGGCGTTCCTGACGGAGATTCCCGGCAGGCACCGCTATTATTACCCTGCGGACGCCAGGGAGCCGTGGGAGTTCTATTATCTCCTGATCCGGCCCGACCTGATTGCGCCGCATTGGACCCGGTTCAAGTCCCAAGCCGGATCGGCGCCGCTGCTCCCGCCGAGCTCCGCTCCGGTCCGGCTGCTGAAGCTCATCTACGCCGAGGCGCATGCCGGCCGGATCACGGACCCGCTGCTGGCCTCTTCCTATGTGTACCAGTTCGCCACCGAACTGGCGAGACTGAAGGCCGCCGGGCAGCGGGACCGGAGCGAATGGCCGGAACGAATTCGCATGGCCGCTGAGTATATTGAGCGGCATTATTCAGGCATGTTCAGCATCGATCAGCTGTCGGATCATGTTGGACTGTCCAAATATCATCTGATCCGCACCTTCTCCGCCTGTACCGGCCTGACGCCGGTGAGCTATCTGAACCGGGTGCGGACCGAGCGGGCGATGGAGCTGCTGCGGGGAACCGGCATGAGCGTCGAGTCCGTCGCCCGCGAGCTCGGCTACTCCAGCGGCAGCTATTTCATCAAGGCGTTCCGCAGCCTTACAGGCCTGACGCCCGGCGAATTCCGGGGCGGGAACGAGAGTCTCGTGTACCGCAGGCTGTTTTTTGACTGAGACCGGCGCTCAGTCTATCGGCCGGACCGCCTGCCGATCAATCCGCCCTGTTCGCTGTCCGCCCAGTGTCAACCGCAATATTGTACAATCCCATTCGCGAAATCACTATAGATTCACCTTCATTTCTTCCTTATCATGGGGCTATAAAAGCGCAATAATCATAAACCCCATTGAAAAGGAGCTTTTGACATGACAAACAAAAATGCCGCCGCCCCCTTCCCTCCCCTCGGATGGAATAGCTGGGACTGCTACGGCGCGGCTGTAACGGAAGCGGAAATCCGGGGCAATGCGGAGTATATGGCGGAGCATCTCAAGGCCTACGGCTGGGAGTACATAACCGTCGATATCCAGTGGTATGAGCCTTACGCGAATTCATCCCAATACCGCCCCTTCGTGCCGCTGGAGATGGACGAGTATTCCCGCCTGATCCCGGCGGTCAACCGCTTCCCTTCCGCCGCAGACGGCAGGGGCTTCACGGCGCTGGCTGAATACGTGCACAGCCTCGGCTTGAAATTCGGCATCCACATTATGCGCGGCATTTCGCGCCAGGCGGTCCATGCCGATACACCGATCAAGGGCAGCGCGGCAACCGCCCGTGCGATTGCCCATCCGAACTCCATTTGTCCGTGGAACACGGACATGTACGGCGTGGACGCCTCGAAGGAGGGCGCGCAGGCTTACTATGACTCCCTCTTCGAAATGTACGCCGGATGGGGCGTCGATCTCGTGAAGGTGGACGACATCGCCGCTTCCCGGCTGTACGATACCCACAAGGACGAGATTGAGCTCATCTCGAACGCCATCTCCAAATGCGGACGTGACATAGTGCTCAGCCTGTCTCCGGGTCCCGCGCCGGTGGAGTACGCGGATTTCTTCGTGGAGCATGCCAACATGTGGCGGGTGACCGACGATTTCTGGGATCTGTGGTCCCTGCTGCTGGACATGTTCGACCGCTGCCGCAAATGGCAGGGCGTCCCCGGTCCCGGCTGCTGGCCGGACTGCGATATGCTGCCGCTCGGACATATCGGCATTCGCTCCGTCGACGGCGGTGCATCGGACCGCATGACCCGGTTCACACGCGACGAGCAGCTGACCATGATGTCGCTCTGGAGCATTTTCCGCTCACCGCTTATCTTCGGCGGCGAGCTACGCGACAACGACGACTGGACGCTGTCGCTCCTGACCAACCGCGAGGTGCTGCGCATGCAGCGCGAGAGCCACGGCGCCAGAGAAGCGCTGCACGACGGCGACCTCATCGTCTGGACGGCGCAGGAAGACGGCGGCGCCCGCTACGCCGCCGTGTTCAACACCGGCGATTCCGGCCTGTCAGTATCCCTGACTTCGGAGCTGATCGGATTCGCCGACTGGGGCTCTGGCGGCACGGAGCTGTGGACCAAGGAAGCCGCCGAGGTACAGCACGGCCGCCTGACAGCCTTCGTCCCGCCGCATGGCGTACGGCTGTACCGGTTCGAAGGTTAGACATCATCCCGCACAGCAGGACAAGGCAGATTGTTCTCAAGCGGATCTCGATCTCTGGAACGTTTACGCCCGCAGCCTGCCAGGACAGCCCGAACTCTTTGCCGACATCTGGTTTTCTCCATTCTTTCCACACAATTCCCCCTTACACTGAGTGTGATGGTAAAGAATTGTACTGGGGGAATTGTTGGGTATGAATATGACGCATTACATGTCCCTTCTGGCGGACAACCAGCCTTGGAATTTGATTATCTTCATGGCGATCCCCGTGATCTTCGCCGAGACGATTACGGTGACGGAATTTTTCATTCTGTTCGGCAAAAACACAGGCGGAGGCCTGCGCTCCTTCAACCGGATTTGCAGCATCCTGGCCGGTCTGTATTTTACAGGCATCTTCCTGTATCTGTTCCCCACCGCATTCGTGCCTTTAACCGTGAACGGGGAATGGCATACCTGGGTGGACGTCGTGGCCGTCAGCTTTTACCTGAGCGGCGTATTCTTCCTGCTGCCATTGGCTCTGCTCGATTTGGGACTTATCGCCCGCCGGAGCCCGGAAGAGCGGAAGATGAAGCTGCACTTCATCTTCGTCAGCGGCTTTCTCGTCGTCGCCCACATCGCCATGATCTTCGGCATGGTTAATCCCGAGATCATCAGCGGCATGGCGGGAATGAGTCACTGACCCCATTTTCCAACATGACGGAGCACCGGCCTTCCTTTTTTATGTGCACGAATGTATTTAGCTGCGGTTGCTTCATTCAAGCCTACTGTACTTACATATGAGCTATCACATTACACAGATACCGCCCAATTGGACAAGATGGGCGGTATTTCTGTATCTGGACAGCTGAACTTCGGGCCATGCTGGCCCAAAGTTGCAGGGTTTGGGGCGGCTTGCCCCAAACCAATAGAGCAATATCATACAAGAATGCTGTTGACTCTTGGGGTACACTAAATATCAGACAATCAGGAAAGGAGGAACGTTTTTGAAACAAGAAATAAGAACGGTAAAATATGATACGGAGCTGAAAGTGGAAGTCTATCATTTTCAAGGAATTATGCAGAAATTCCCCAATCATTTTCATGAGTATTATGTGATTGGTTTTATTGAAAAAGGTCAGCGCTTATTGTCTTGCAAAAACAAAGAGTACGTCATAGAACCGGGAGATTTATTACTGTTTAATCCGCGCGATAATCATGCTTGCGAACAAATCGACGGTCAAACACTGGATTATCGCTGCATCAATATCCAACCGGAACTTATGAGCAAGGCAATCTGTGAAATAACAGGAAAAGAATATTTACCCTACTTTACGTCACAAGTAGTTTTTCATAGCGACTTGGTTGTTGTGCTTCGGGAATTACATCAAATGCTTATGGAGGAGGAAAGCGATTTTAGAAAAGAGGAAATCTTTTTTTTCCTTCTGGAGCAGCTGGTAGAAGAATATACGGAACAGGCCGTACCAGCAGGAAATACAGAGCAAAGTATGGAAGCAAGGGCAATCTGCGAATTTTTGGAAAATCACTACATGGAAAACATCACACTGAACGACCTTTGTAAGCTGACCGGACTAAGCAAATACTATCTTCTTCGCTCTTTTACCAAGCAAAAAGGAATCTCTCCTTATAGCTATTTGGAAACGATCCGAATTGACAAGGCAAAGAAAATGCTGGAACAAGGCATTTTGCCAATAGATGTGGCATTACAGACAGGGTTTACCGACCAGAGCCACTTTTCCAACTTCTTCAAGAAGTTTATAGGGCTAACGCCAAAACAGTATATGAACATTTTCAAGGATACTCACAGCTGAGTCTTTGTATAGAGAGGGTTCTCATGGACAGAAGAGAAGAGATTACGGGACATTTATTCGCATTTATTACAATCTTTATTTGGGGAACAACTTTCATATCAACAAAGATACTTTTGAAAGCCATTTCTCCAATTGAAGTACTGTTTTTAAGATTTACAATCGGTCTGATTGTGCTGCTTGTGGTTTACCCTCGCAGGCTAAAAATTAAGGAAAGAAAACAGGAGTTGTATTTTGCTGCGGCTGGGTTGTGTGGTGTCACCCTATACTATTTGCTTGAAAACATTGCCCTGACTTATACCTTTGCATCCAATGTAGGGGTCATTATTTCAATTGCACCGTTTTTTACTGCTATCTTGGCGCATCTGTTTTTAGATGGAGAAAAATTGAGATTGCAATTTTTTATAGGTTTTGCGGTTGCTGTTATCGGAATTTTTCTCATTAGCTTTAACGGAAGCAGTCATTTGAAATTGAATCCATTGGGAGATATACTGGCTGTTTTAGCCGCTGTGATATGGGCTGCCTATTCGGTCCTGACAAAGAAAATCAGCGGTTTTCACTATAACACGATCCAGGCAACACGGAGAATTTTCTTGTATGGATTAGTATTCATGATACCCGCCTTATTCCTCTTTGAGTTTGAACCAAACCTTGATCAATTGATGCAGCCGGTCAATCTGTTTAACATTCTGTTCTTGGGATTGGGAGCATCCGCCCTGTGTTTTGTAACGTGGAACTCCGCGGTTAAGCTATTGGGTGCAGTGAAAACCAGCGTTTATATTTATATGGTTCCAGTCATAACCGTTGTTACCTCTGTTCTCGTACTTCATGAAACAAATACCCGGACTTCTGTGTTCGGGATTGTACTTACATTAGCCGGATTATTTATTTCAGAGATTAAAACCTCTGCAAAAACAAAAGGAGCTTTAGAGAGTGAGCGATTCTAATCTGAATCGTTTTTCACGCACTCAACGGGCTAAAGCCTGCAACAAAAAGGACCCGGCGCTTATGCCCGATCCTTTTGTCCATTTTCCCCACTTACTCAAACAAGCTCTGACCGTTCGTCCCGATCACCTCTTTGTACCAATGGAACGACTTCTTGCGGTACCGCTCAAGCGTTCCCGATCCGTCGTCATGACGGTCGACATAGATGAAGCCGTAACGCTTCTTCAGCTCCGCGGTTGAAGCGCTGACGAGGTCGATGCAGCCCCAGGTCGTATACCCCATCACATCCACGCCGTCCGCGATTGCCTCGGCAACCTGAACGAGATGCTCCTTCAAATAATTGATCCGGTAGCCGTCCTCCACCGTCTTCTCGCCATTCTCCAGGGTCACCAGCTGATCGGCGGCGCCGAGGCCATTTTCCACAATGAAGAGCGGCTTCTGATAACGGTCCCAGAACGCATTCAGAATGTACCGGAGACCCTGAGGGTCGATCTGCCAGCCCCAGTCGCTCGATTGCAGGTACGGATTCGGCACGCCGCCCAGAAGATTGCCTTCTCCCTTGATCTGCTTCGCCGGGTCGGCCGTCTCACAGATGCTCATGTAATAGCTGAACGAGACGAAATCCACCGTATGCTTCAGAATCTCCTCATCCCCCGGCTCAAAATGGATCTCAATGCCGTTCTCGCGGAAGAACCGCTTCATGTATCCCGGATAATATCCGCGTGCGTGCACGTCTGCGAAAAATGTATTTTTATGATCGCTCTGCATTGCCTGGATCACATCATCCGGGTTCGGCGTCAGCGGATAGATCGGCATGCTCAGCACCATGCACCCGATCTTGAAGTCCGGATTGATTTCATGCCCGATCCTGACAGCCGCCGCGCTCGCCACAAGCTCATGGTGAATGGCCTGGTACAGATCCTGCTTGCTCAGCTTCTCCTTGGGCGTACCGATGCCGCCGCTCATGAACGGAAACTCCAGAATGGAGTTGATCTCGTTGAAGGTCAGCCAGTATTTCACTTTATCCTTGTAACGGGTAAAAATCGTCTCCGCATATCGTTCGTAAAAGCCCACCAGCTTGCGGTTCACCCAGCCGTCGTATTCCCGGGCCAGATGCAGCGGCGTTTCATAATGGGAGATGGTGACCAGCGGCTCGATGCCGTATTTATGGCATTCATCGAACAGATCGTCGTAGAACTGCAGCCCCTTCTCGTTCGGCTCCAGCTCGTCCCCTTTCGGAAAAATTCGCGACCAGGCGATGGACGTCCGGAACACCTTGAAGCCCATCTCCGCGAACAGCTTGATATCTTCCTTATACCGGTGATAAAAATCGATGCCGATCAGCTTCATATTGTCTTCGGTCGGCACATCCGTCGGCGGCGTCTTGACGCCATGAGGACTCACATCCTGGGTAGACCAGCCTTTGCCATCCTCCTGATACGCCCCTTCCAGCTGATTCGCGGCTACCGCGCCGCCCCAGAGAAATCCTTCCGGAAACTGAAGTTTCATGTTTTTTCCCGCCTTTTTCGTTATGATAAGGGTATACCGGCATCCTAAACCTTGAAACGCGTTACATGTCAAGCATTAGATCACGGCAAGGAGACAACCCATGTCCACACTCGATCAAATAGCCAAGCTGTCCGGCTTCTCCAAAGCGACGGTATCCCGGGTGCTCAACGGCTCACGGCATGTAAGTCCGGACACCCGCGAGAAAATACTGGCCATCATGAAGGAACAGGACTATGTACCCAACCGGAACGCCGTTTCCCTCTCCAAAGGCCGGACCCAGCAGATCGGCATGATTACGATGAATCTGAACGAACTGATTCTGCATTTCATGAACGGCTTCGTGGAGAGCGCCGGACGGCACGGGTTCCAGACGATCATTTATACAACCGGAGGAGACAGCCAGAAGGAGCTACAAGCCCTCGAGGATCTCAAGCGAAAAAGAGTAGACGGCCTACTCATCCTGACCTCCGTCAGCTCCCCGGGCCTTATTGCCTCTTACCGCAAATACGGGCCTATCGTGTCCTGGCAGCGCATGGACCATCCAGATATCCCGTCGGTCGCCATGAACCAGTTCGAGGGCTATACCCTCGCCCTTGAACATTTGCTCTCGCGAGGATACACCCGCATCGCCAATGCGTTCGGCCGTCCCAGCAGCATCAATACACAGAGCAGGCGGCAGGCCTACGAACAGGCAATGGCTGCATACAGCCTCCCTGTAGATGAGCAATGGTACTATTCTTCCATCTACAGCATCGCGGACGGTGAGCGCGTGCTGCGCTCCCTGCTGGAGCAGCAGGAACGTCCCGAGGCGGTTCTATGCGCGAACGACCTAGTTGCCGCCGGTATATTAAGCGAAGCGCGCAGACAGGGACTGGGCGTGCCGGAGAATCTGGCGATCGTCGGCTTTGACGATACGGAGCTGGCGAAGACGATGGGCATCACGACCGTACGGAACCCGGTTGCCGGCCAGGCGGAGAACGCCTTCAGGCTGCTGGCTC
>RCUO01000316.1_pt1 | contig 27422 bp, 22 predicted proteins | sample 2166161 | NCBI WGS metagenome assembly RCUO01 (sample SAMN09932617, study PRJNA488358) | compost metagenome | feature: garden; material: soil; isolation source: compost soil in cyclohexanecarbonitrile-enriched culture | place: Germany: Experimental Botanical Garden Goettingen | collected 2016-01-27
GTATTACACCTCCGTATACAGTGATGTAAGCTGGATGAAGTCCCCTTTGAGCCAGGAAGAGCAGCGGGTTGTCGATCAGTTCCAGGAATGGGCCCATGCTAATACCTTTTTATACCGGCTGATGTCCGGAGAGGTTGAGGTTCTGCCTGAATACATCAGCTATATCGAGAACAAGGAGAATGAAATCCCTTCGGCCTTGTACAAAATCATTCAGGCTGCCAACCGATATGAATTCGATATTGATGACATTCTGGAGCGGTTCAGTAATCATATGACCTACCGGGAACAGCAAAGCCGCCTGGGAAAGTTCACGCAGCAATTGACCGGTGACAGGCATACAAGATTTATGACGGAGCTGGCGTTGTATTATTTAAGACATAATAGTTTTTCTGCTGGCTTCCATTACCTACTAGAAGGTTTGGAATCATCTGTTATTATAAAAAGTGACTCCAACATCGTCAGATGCGTCGGAATCTTCGAAAAATACCGGCCGTCCGCCTTGCCGGAGCATATTCAGAGGTATACAAATTCAATGAGCGAGGTGTACAGAATCAATGAAAAAAAAGATGGCCTTATTGATATCACTAACTAGCTTGGCAATTGTATTGGTCTCCACCAGCAAATTTATTGAAGTCATATATCAGCCGCTTACGCATGGCTGGGGAGGATAATCACACTTAATGCAATTCATTCCATACGTCATCCGGCCTTCAGCTGAATGGCTATGAATGATCTGCAATGAACATAAAGAGGGGCCGTGCTAATGTGCGGCCCCTCTTTTATATCCGGCATGCACAGCCGGGCTTTCTCAGCAGCCCTGCAGCGGACGTTTTTACAGTTGAATGTGCTTCACGGTCTTTCCGCCAAAATCTTTAATCGTAAATACCCCGTCAGCCAAAATTCCGTAGGAGTGCGGGTTATTCTCTTTGGGCAACGAGATAGAGCCCGGATTCAGCACGAATATCCCTTCTTTAACACCGGCTACCGGAAGATGCGTGTGCCCCTGGATAAAAACATCCCCCGGAGCGAGCGGCGGCAGCTGCTCTATGCTAAAGCCGTGGCCGTGGGTGGCATAGATTTTACGGCCTTCATGCAGGATCAGCACATAGTCGCCCATCATCGGGAACTGCAGCAGCATCTGGTCCACCTCAGCATCACAGTTGCCGCGCACAGCAGCCAGTGATTTACCGTAAGCATTCAGCCGGGCGGCAACCCCTTGCGGATCATACCCCTCCGGCAGCGGATTACGGGGACCGTGATACAGGAAATCCCCCAGAATAACAAGCGTATGCGGCTGCTCCTCTTCAGCCTTGGCCAGAGCCTGCTCCAGCCAATACAGTGATCCGTGGATATCAGAGATAAACATTAATTTCATTGTTCAGACTTCCTTTCCATTCATTCCTTATCCTTATTATCTTATCGCTCCCGGCAGGAGCATGCAAAACAGGACGCCGCCGGCGTCCTGCACTTAAGTTATTATTCACTTTACTTGGGCAGGTCAGAGGTGCCCATTAAATAGCGGTCAACCTCACGTGCTGTCTGCCGGCCTTCCTGAATCGCCCAGACCACCAGACTCTGCCCGCGGCGCATGTCCCCGGCCGTAAACACGCCTTCAATATTCGTTGCCTGTACACCAAACTCCGCCTTGGCATTGGAGCGCTCATCCCGTTCAACTCCGAGCTCATTGAACAGCGTATCTTCCGGTCCGGTGAAGCCCAGTGCGAGCAGTATAAGCTGTGTCTTGAGTACTTCTTCACTGCCCGGCACTTCCTGAGCCACCATCCGCCCCTGCTCATTACGGACCCACTCGATACGTACGGTGTGCAGCTCCTGCACATGTCCGCCGTCATCACCGACAAACCGCTTAGAGGAAACGAGATAGCGGCGCGGATCCTCCTTATACAGGGCTGCAGCCTCGTGCTGGCCGTAATCGACCTTCAGTACCTTAGGCCATTCCGGCCAAGGATTGCCTGCCTGGCGGGTCAGCGGAGACTGCGGCATAATCTCCAGCTGGATTACGCTGCGGCAGCCGTGGCGGATTGAAGTCGCCACACAGTCAGTCCCTGTATCACCGCCGCCGATAACCACAACATCCTTGCCTGCTGCAGACAGATATTCCCCGTCAGCCAGGCCGGAATCCAGAAGGCTCTTCGTGTTCAGCGTCAGGAATTCCATCGCCTGATGGATGCCGCGCAGTTCACGGCCTTCAATCGGCAGGTCACGCGCCTGCGTCGAGCCGCCGCACAGTACAACTGCATCATTGTCTTCCTGCAGCTGTGAAGCAGCCATATCCTTGCCGATCTCTGTACGGGTCACAAATGTAATCCCTTCAGCAGCCAGCAGATCCACCCGGCGCTGAACCGTTTTCTTGTCCAGCTTCATATTAGGTATACCGTAGGTCAGCAGTCCGCCGATGCGGTCAGCACGCTCATAGACGGTTACTGTGTGTCCTGCTTTGTTGAGCTGGGCGGCACAGGCGAGGCCCGCCGGACCGGAGCCGACAACAGCCACTCTCCTCCCGGTCCGGACGAGCGGCGGCTCAGGCACGATCCAGCCCTCGGCAAAGCCGCGGTCCACGATCGAGCGTTCAATCGTCTTGATGGTTACCGGGCTGCCGTTCATTCCCACAGTGCAGGCACCTTCGCACGGGGAAGGACAGACGCGTCCCGTAAATTCAGGAAAGTTATTCGTTTTATGCAGCCGCTTCAGGGCAACCTGCCAGTTGCCGCGGTATACCAGGTCATTCCATTCAGGGATCAGATTATGCAGCGGACAGCCGGAGGCCATACCCGACAGCAGGCGTCCTACATGACAGAACGGCGTTCCGCAGTCCATGCAGCGCGCCCCCTGCTCCTTCAGCTTATCCTCATCCATCGGCAGCACAAATTCATCCCAGTTCTTGATGCGTTCCAAAGGCCCGCATTCTGCGGCCGTCTGCCGCTGATATTCCAAAAATCCGGTTGCTTTACCCATTCCTAGTCATCCTCCGAGTTTCTCTGATTGGCCGCCGGTTAATAGCTTAAAGCGGCATTCTTGCCCATTCGGCGCCAAAAAGATGGTTACTCCTTGTCACCGGCTGATCATTTGATACTGTAAAGCAGCAAAGTAGTGCCTATATATTATCATCGATTCTTTGCCGCCTAAATGAGCAATGTCACTTTTTTATTTAAAATTTCGGGAATGGGTAAAGCTCTTACCGGCAGCCTTACCGGGCCTTGACCAGATTATATACCGAGCCGAATATGCCGAGCAGAATGCCGGTTACCGGGAATACAATCCAGTTGATGTCCCAGCGCTGGAAAACAAAACCGCTAATCAGAAAAATGCAGGTTGCCAGCGGCCAGACAATTGCAGCGATTGAGCCCATGATGCGCTTCTCTTCCTTTTTTTCAGGAGGGAGCTCGATATATTCTCCTTCTTTGAGCAGGAAGCTGAAGCTCTCCTTAATCGTTCCGTAATAGATGAACAGAAAGACTGCAAGTGCGATGAGCAAGAGCATGATAGCCGCACCATAACCCGTAGTGTCCTCACTAACGGCAGCCCAGATAATAACCAGAACCGGTGATACTACACAAAGACAAATGCCCAGCGCCAGCGACAGGGTATAAGTGGGAGTATATGCACGTCTGCGCTGCTCAAGCTCTGTCCGCAAAAAGTAGGGCAGATTAAAGCCTTTTTCCAGATATTTAAACCTTTCCATACTAGAGCCGCTGTAAATGAACATGCCAACCGCTAGAGCTATCAGCACCAGCAGTATACTTACACCGATCATTCCGGCGGCATCCTCCGATAATACACCGCGCAGAAAGCCGTATTCAGCAAGGGTAACCAGGACGATCAGCAGCGCAGGGCCGACCATGCATAGCACGACTCCAATCCCAACCATAAACCCGGCCTTTTTCTTCGCCGCTGTATAGCTCCATGTATCCTCCGGCGCAAGTAGCGGAAGCAGCGTATCCTCTACGCCCCCCGCCAAGCCAAGCTCTTCAATCAGCTCATCTATATTGCCGAACTCGGAAATAACGATACCGACTGCTTCATTTTCCGATTTGCCTTCTTTCTTGAGCTCATGGTATTTCTCCTCCATATTGGCCAGCAGATCCTGCTTCAGATTGTACGTCTGTTCGGTCCTGGGCAGGGAAGCGAACATATTATTCAAATATGCGGCTATAGTATCCATGTCATTACAGCTCCTTTATGAATTTGTTGACAACCTCTTGTGTAACCTTCCATTCTGCACATTTCTCCCGGTAGTAAGCCAGACCCTGCGGTGTAATGCGGTAATAGGTGCGTCTCTTTCCAAACGTCTCATCCAGAAAAAAAGAGTCGATATATCCGTTCTTCTCAAGCCGGGTGAACGCGGAGTAAAGGGTAGTTTCCTTCATAACATACTTCTCGTCTGACAGCTTCCTGATGTTCTTGGATATTTCATATCCGTAAGATTCGCCATCGAGCAGCATGTAGAGAATAAGGGTGTCGTTATATCCCCGGATAACATCACTGCTGATCAAGTGCTGGCCTCCTTAACGCTTTATTTTTACTTCACCTGTCGTAGTAATTGAATTGTAGCACACTTACTACGACAGGTGAAGTACTTTTCCATAAAATAGGCTTGTCCAGGCAAAAAAATACGGATGCCCTCCTTATCCAGGAGCAGCATCCGTTGACTGTTGTACAAAACTTATAGTGTATGTGGCTGCGGCTGTACAGCAAGCACAACCATGCCCTGTTGCTTGACGTTCAGCGAACCGCCCGCAAGCTTGGAGACCAGCTCGCCGCCGAACAGAATGCTCCATTCGCCAAGGGCAGGCAGCTTCAAGGAAGCTCCGGACAGATTGGCGTTATAGAGTACATACAGATGCTCAGCCGCATCGCCTCCGGCATGACCCCGCAGTGTATAGGCCACTGTGCCGGCCGGAGACTGTTCGAACATGAGCTGTGCGCGTATTTCCTCTGCCGTGCGCAGCCGGAAGGCCGGATGGGCCCTCCGCAGCGCAATCAGGCGCTTCATATAATCAACATCGCCGGCATGGGCGGCGCAGCGCTCCCAGTCCATCCAATTGACCTCTACCGGCGATTTATAGCTGTTCTCTACGCCATCCTTGGTGCGCATGAATTCCTGCCCGGCATGCAGGAACGGAATCCCCTGGCTGGTCAGCACCATTGCGGAGGCCAGCCGGTGCATGGCTGCACGGTCCGTATCACGCTCACCCGGGGTAGACAGCACGATTTTGTCCCAGAGCGTGTGGTTATCATGACATTCCACGAAATTCACACACTGCCGGGGCTCATCGGCAAACTGTCCGGAAGCCTGCTCGTGCACGATACCCCCGGTAATCCCCGTCTTTACCTCCTGCTCCAGACCATGCTTACCGCTGATAAACCCCCGCTCCCCGTAGCGGAAGATATTACCCTTCACCGCATCACGGAAGCCGTCGTTGAAATGGCCGATACCCGGCAGACTAGCCGCATTGCTCTGATCGGCCAGCTTCTCGGGCGCAAGCTCCGTGTCCATAATCCAGCCCTCACCGATCGTCATAATCGAAGGGTCAAGCCGATCCAGACGGCGGCGGATCTCCTGCATGGTCTCAATATCCAGCAGGCCCATCAGATCAAAGCGGAAGCCGTCGATATGATATTCCTCCGCCCAGTATAGGACCGACTCGACAATAAAGCGGGATACCATCACCCGCTCGCTGGCAACATCATTCCCGCAGCCCGAACCGTCCGACAGACTGCCGTCCCGCTTGTAGCGGAGATAATAACCGGGAACCAGCTTTGTGAAGTTAACGCGGAAGCCGTCATATACATGGTTATAGACGACATCCATAATGACACGCAGCCCGCGGTCATGCAGCGCCTGTATCATTGTCTTCAGCTCATGGATTCTTACAGCCGGAGCATAGGGATTGGTGGCATAGGAGCCTTCCGGCGCGTTGAAATTCTTCGGGTCATACCCCCAGTTATAATGGGGCTGATCCAGCTTTGTTTCATCGACGCTCTCTGTAGCATAATCATAAAACGGCAGCAGCTGCACATGTGTCACGCCAAGACCGGCAATATGATCCAGTCCGGTCGGAATCCCTCCGGGGCCGCGTGTTCCATCCTCCGCCAGGCCGAGATACTGGCTTTTATGGACAATACCGCTGCCTGGATGTACGGATAAGTCACGCAGATGCAGCTCGTAGATGACAGCATCGACCGGGTCGGCAAGCAGCGGCTTGTCATCCGTCCAGCGCTCAGGATTTGTCTTGGACATATCCAGGATGGCACTCCGGTCACCGTTAACCCCAACAGCCCGGGCATAGGGGTCTGCCGCTTCATTCCACTGCTCCCCGACACGCACCCGGTAGGTATAGAATTTACCCTCCAGGTCACCGCTTATTTTGAGCCTCCATGCGCCCCGCACCTCACGGGTCATCGGCAGATGCTTACCTGCGGCATCCTGCCAGGAATCATACAGCACAACTTCTGCTTCAAAGGCAGTAGGCGCCCATAGGCAGAACGAGGAGGACTGGGGAGTATAAGTTAAGCCCAGATCATTGCCGTCATAGCTGAAAAGCTGGTCAAACTCCTGATCAAACACGGATATTCCGCCGGTGGCCGCCGGATCACCATAGTGAACCGGTTCTTTCATTTCTTTTTGTACGGACAAGGCAACCTGTCTCCTTTACCTTTTATTAACTGGAATTATAGCGTCATTATCCCAGTTGCGCAAACGTTTGTACCGAATTTTTTGGCAGGATTCCCGTTTCGTACATCTGCTGTATCGCAAGCCGGGTTAGAAACCGGTAATATTGAGGCTTACCATAGATATAACATCCTGATTAGGCTTATAGTGAATGCGCCGCTCCTGCCCCGGAAGATAGCCGCCGCCTCTAAGCCGAACCCCGTTATCGTGTACAATCAGCACAGGCCCCGAGCCGTCCGCCGGCTCCTCATAACCGGTTCCCAGCACCCAATGATAATCGTAGGCAAACTCCCCCTGCCAGCGGAGGCTGAACCACTTATCGAATTTGAGTGCCACCGGGCGCCCTGCGTTGATTTCCGCTTTATACCGCTCTATATCGTTAAATACAGCTACGTCAGGCCTGCCGCTGTTATTCTCATCCTTCCCGGAAGCAGAGCTGATATACCCGTGAAGAGCCCGGACGAAGCTGCGTACACTCATGCCCCAGGCTCTCCCGCTGTGATGGCTGTATATGTAATTTATATGGGCTGCTTTGGTGGCAAAATGCCTGCTGCCGGGAATAAAATCCGCTCCCTGCCGCGTATGCCAGTATTCCATCATGGCGGCCAGTGTGGCCGGCCCGCAGGCAGAGCCGGGCGAATGAACGCCCGGCTCCCATTGTGTATAAGGCTCAGCGGCAAGGATCCGGCGGCTCTGCGGTGTCCGGCTCATAAAGCGATCCGCTCCTGCCGCTTCTGCAGAACACGTTCAATATCCGATGCCTGAAACGGCTTGCTGATGAAATCCTCCATCCCTACAGCAAGGCAACGTTCCCTGTCTTCGGGCCGTGTGAAGGCTGTTACGGCTACCAGATACGGACGTTTATCCGGCGCGAGCTGGTCACGGATTCGGGCTGCTGCAGTAAGCCCGCTCATCACAGGCATCTGCACATCCATAAACACAAGGTCGTAAGGCTGCTGCAGCACATTCTGCAGCGCCTGCCGGCCGTCCTCCGCCAGGTCGGCGGCGTACCCCCGCTTCTTCAGCATGGTCAGCAGAAGCTTCTGGTTGACCGGGTGGTCTTCGGCCACCAGAATCCGCAGCGGGCCGAACTTGGGCTCCACCCCGGGAAGCCCCCCGGGAAGGTGCAGCCCTGTCTCACCCGGCTCCGGCAATGCGTAGGAGGCGGTGCCCGCTTTTAGAGGGTTATTAAGCTCTGTACCGGCTGTATCATCCTCCACGGAAGCCTTATCCGGTTCATACTCGACAGGAATAGGCAGCGTGAAATAAAAGTTGGCTCCTTCACCCTCCCTGCTGTCTACCGCAATAGCTCCTCCCATTAGCTCCACAAGCCGCTTGCAGATAGACAGGCCCAGGCCCGTGCCGCCATATTTGCGGTTAATTGCCGGATGCAGCTGCGAGAAGGATTGGAATAACAGGGACTGCTTCTCCGGCGGAATCCCGATTCCGGTATCCTGTACGCTGAACTTAAGGGTCATTTTGTGCCGGTTAGGGCAGAATTCCGTCTCCACGGCAATATCCACCGAACCCTGCTCGGTAAATTTGACCGCATTGCTGGCCAGATTAACCAGTACCTGGCGCAGCCGGTCTGCATCTCCGGTAATCAGCGCGGGTACATCCGGGGCGATCCTGCAGGTCAGCTCGATACTTTTCTCCCGTGCCTTGGGCAGGAACAGCTCCGTGACACTTTCCATCACCCACTCCAAATTCACCGGCTCCTGGGCAAGCGTCATTTTCCCGGCTTCAATTTTACTCAAATCGAGGATTTCATTCAGAATATACAGCAGCGAGGCACTGCTCTCACTGATAATCGCAGCATACCCGCGCTGCTCCTCATTCAGCTCCGTGTCCACAAGCAGGTCGGTCATGCCCATAATACCATTCATCGGGGTTCTCAGCTCATGACTCATAATGGCGAGGAATTCCGATTTGGCCTGGTCAGCCTTTTCGGCAGATTCCTTGGCGCGGATGATCTCCTGCTCGTTGGTAATATCGCGGAATACAACAACCGCTCCGATACGCTCGCCTTTATCAAACAAAGGGGTTACCTGATATTCGGCCAAAAAGCTTGATCCGTCCTTCCGCCACAATACCGCATTATTGCTCTGAAGCGACTCTCCCGCCCGTACAGCCTGCATCAGCGGAGACTCCTCAGGCCGCGAATAGATACCGTCCAGCTCTGTCTGCTGAATATAACCGAGATAAGGCTGTCCCATAATTTCACCGTAGGCAAAGCCCAGCATCTGCGCTCCCGCGGGATTAATAAAGGTCACTCTGCCCTCCGTATCAAGACCAAAAATCCCCTCGGACACCGCATTAAGAATCAGGGTGTAGTCATTGCTGAGCTTCTCAATCTGCTCGGTATAGCGGGTACGTTCAGTAATATCGCGGGAAATGCCGAAGACCCCGACCACCTCGTCATCAATAATAATCGGGATATTGGTCGTATTGATCTCTACCAGTTGTCCTGATTTATGAATCAGCGTCAGATCATAATTTTGCGGCACACCCCGGACGGCCATTTCAAAATGGTACTTCGTCTTTTGAACATCCTTTTCATGCACAAGCGGTCCGTAATAATTGCCGATCAGCTCCTCCATGGAGTAGCCGGACAGTTCCTCAAGAATAGTATTCGCCGTTAAATAGTCCCCCTGCAGATTCATAGAATAAACCGCTGAAGGGTTATATTCAAACAGCGATTTGTAGTGCTGCTCGCTCTCCTGCAGCCTGGCCTCAAACTGCTTGCGCTCAGTAATATCGCGTCCAACGGCAATGATCTCGGCAATCTGCCCTTGTTCATCAAAAATATAGCGGCTGTTCGTCTCAAACCAGACGTAGCTGCCGTTTTTGTGACGGTACCGGTAGGATATCGGCGGGATAAATCTCGCCGCTTCACTTTGCGCCATCATCTGCTGCATCATCAGCAGATCGTCCGGATGAAGGTATTCGTAAGCGCTGGTGCCGACCATTTCCTCAGGCTCATAGCCCAGCAGCGAACTGCTGGCGGGAGAGCAGTACAGGAAGATGCTGTCCTTAATCGCATGGCGCGAGATCAGGTCCAGGGAATTCTCCGACATGAGGCGGAAATTGCGCTCGCTCTCCCTAAGCTGGCGCTCCATCTGCTGCCGCTCGGTGATATCCTGCATCATGCCGATCAGCTGGATCGGCTCTCCGTCCGGATTCAGGATCACATCCCATTGGATATTGATCGTAAGCTCACTATGATCCTGGAGAATCAGCCGGTAAGCAGCCTCTCCGGAGGCTCCCCGGGCCAGTGCCCGCTCAACATTCTCAAAGAGATAATCAAGATCACCAGGATGAACCAGGTCAACAAGAGTCTGGTAATCCATCCCGTCTGTCCCTGCCTGGATATGGAGCATCCGCTGCAGCTCTTCCGAGAATGACAGCTTGCCCTTGGCCAGATCCCAGCTCCAGGAGCCGATCCGGGCAACTCTCTGCGCGGCAGCCAGAGCCTCTTCATTCTGTTTGCGGCTGTTCACGTTTCGGCCGATGCCCATAATTCTGGTAATTTCATTGTTCTCATTCCGCAGCGCATGAAAGGAGGTTTCAAACCAGATATAGTGACCGTCCTTATGGCGCAGACGGCGGATGTACGTGTCATTTCCCAGAAGCCCGTCCGCCAGATTCATGTTCCTGCTGTCATCAGGATGGTAGAATTCCAGCCGGTTCCTGCCGAGCATCTCCTCCGGCTTGTAGCCGATAAGCTTCAGCGAAGAGGGAGAAATGAAGCTCAGAATACCGTCAGGCTGGGTAAAGGAAATCATGCTCTGATCATCTTTTATAAATAAATCGTATAAATCACGGCTGTCTACAGTAAGCTGGTCCGCAATCTTCCGGTCTGTTATATCTGCTGCATATACGATAATGTGCTGGGAGTCCTGTCCGGCTGCAGGACGTACAAAGGTAAGGGACAGCCACAAGGGACGGCCTGCACGGCTGTAGAATTTCATTTCCTTTACGGAAGTGGCTCCCGGTGTAAGTGAGCGCGGGTCTATCGTTTCTGCCAATGACAGCCCCTCCTGCTCTGCCGGCGGTGCAATCAGGCTGCCGCAAACGGTGTTCTGGAGAAAATCAGCTTCATTGCAGCCCAAAATATCGCATAATGCGGAATTGACCTTAATCCACTTATGCGCCTCTATGGCCCACACTGCCATTCCTACCGGGGACATCATGAATGCCTGATCCAGAATACTATGATTCTCTGCCAAGTAATCCATTTATTCAGGGCCTCCTTCATCACGAGCCGGCTCCTATGCAGACTCTACGTTAAACTCTTTCTTCAGTATACGACATGTGGACATCGGAAGAAATGTACGGCACACGTTTAGGGAATAAATCCCGAATTTTAAATATTGACGCTGTCCCGTAATTCCACTAAAGTTTAGACCAATAATATATTAAACTGACTTGTTACGCCGGAAGCACCCGTAATAAAGGCTTATTTGCCTTTACTGCGGGTGTTTTTTTGTTGTACCGGTTAACAGGGATATCAGGAGGAGGAATATCGTGAACAAACGTGTGCAAATCTTTCTCGCAGTGCTGGTTCTGATAATGCCCTTATTCGCTTCAGCAGGAAGGGCGTCTGCAGCCGCCGTTGTGCTGACCCCGTCCATTCAGGCAGCCTTTGATCTGACTGCCGCAGCAGCAAGTACGCAGGACCGGGCCAGGCTGAAGAGCCAATACAGCGAGCTGGACGGCCTGGCCGCTCAGTATGACAGCAGGGAAGAACAGATCCGTGTCCTGCATGAAAGCAACGCCCAGAGCCTGATTACAGTCCGCAAGCAGATTACCGAGATTGACCAGGCCGCCGTAGCTAAGCTTGCCGCAGCCGTCACCAGCACCAAGGAGCGTTACCAGCCTCTTTTCGACCAGTACAGCGCACTGAACAGCCGGATCGCACTCGTTAAGGGGCTTAAGGATAAAACATTGAATGCTATTCTCAAGACCCAGGCGGATGCTATGAAAATCACAGTCCAGTTCGCCCGCCAGGACATCAGGGACAAGGAAGCCTTGCTGAAGGCGGCAAAAGAGGCACGAACCCGGAAAATTGCCGCCGCCCGTAAAACCTTATCGGGTATTGAGAGCCCCCAGACATCCATCAAAACCCAAAAAAGCGCGGCCTCCGCCCTGAATAAGCGGATCACTGCCGACTTCAGCAGCTTCAAGACTGCCATCCGCAAGCAAAACCCGGCTCTCGCCGGACAATCCCTAACCTCGCTTGTATCGGGCTACAAGCAGATTGCTGCCAGCAAACAAAAGATTATCGAGCTGGAACAGAAGGTTGCGGCGGTGATCGCTGCGACCTTAAAGCAAACTGGCTCCTGATTGGCACCAAGGGTATCCTCCGCCTGAAAAAGTGCATATGGTGATAGAGAGATCTTACGAAAGCCGGCCGGAAGGAGGCTCGAACTATGCGTATCTGTATCATTGCACCGGAGCAGTTCCCGCTGCCGGGGGACGGCTCTGTAGAAATCTGTATCTGGGCGATAGCCAGACGCCTGGCCGGAAGACATAACGTAACTGTCGTCAGCCGGGCAACCGCCCTGCTTCCGGATTCCGCCGAGCTGGAGCAGGTGCGGATTATCCGCCTGGCTTCGGGTACTCCGCGTCTTTACCAGGCTTCCGTGCTCCAATTCCTGAAGCAAGAGTCCTTTGATATTATCCAGGTCGATAACCGTCCGCTGCTTATGGCTGCCGTCAAAAAGCGGCATCCTGATATCCCGGTGCTGCTGTATCTCCACTCCCTCACCTTTGTTCCGGCTGGGCGCAGAATAGCACGCTCCCTGGCCCGCGCCGACGGGATTGCCGTCAACAGCAGATCACTGCTGAATAAGCTGTCAGGGCGCTTCCCCGGGATACACAGAAGGCTCAGCGTTGTCCCGCTGGGCGCTGAGCTCACCCGGTTCACACCTGCGGAGCTGCCGGAACGCCAGCGCCTGCGCAGGCAATACCGGCTGCCTCAGGTATTTACCGTGCTGTTTGCCGGCAGAATCATTCCCCGCAAGGGTGTGCCTGTGCTCATCCGGGCGATGTATCATGTGAACAAGCGTATGCCTGCCCATCTGGTCGTTGCGGGACAGGGCAAACCGGCGTATATCCGCCAGCTGAAGCTTCTGGCCGGAAGGCTGGGCGTGTCCGTCTCCTTCCCGGGCAAAATTGCCCATGAGCAGATTCACAGCCTGTATCAGGCTGCGGACTGCTTCGTCTGTCCCTCCCAGAGGCATGAATCGTTCGGGCTGGTCAATGTGGAGGCGATGGCCTCCGGACTGCCCGTCATCGCTTCAGACAACGGGGGAATCCGGGAGATTATCCGTTCCGGCCATAACGGCTATCTGGCCGTAAGATACCGGGAGGCTCTGCCTTTTGCCAGGCTGCTGCTGAGGATCGGCCGCAGCCCGGGGCTGTCCGCAAGGATCGGATTGCAGGGCCGAAGCGACGCCCTGCGCACCTTCGACTGGGGTCATACCGCCTTTCGCCTGGAAGAGCTGTATCAGTCACTTCTTCATGCCTGACGGAGGGGAGCCGGCCTGAACAGCGCTCCTCTGACTTGCGACAGTATGTATAAAGAAATTTGTGACCATTCTCGCAGGATATGACCCGCAGCGGCTATTATACTGTTATTGTAAGCGTTGCCAATAACAAACTATGTTAACTTGTACCGCCATCCAGATGCTGGCAACCCCCTACAACACATTAATCAGCTGTAGAAAGGGTGCATCCTTATGTTAATGATTAAGGCTATTATTAGACCGGAGAAGGCAGATGAGGTTATGGCTGAGCTAATGCTTGCCGGCTTCCCCTCCATCAGTAAGATGGATCTGCTTGGGCGCGGTAAACAAAAGGGAATTCAGGTCGGAACAAACCACTACAATCAGATTTCTAAAAAGCTGCTGATGATTGTCATCAATGACGACGAGAAGGATGATGTCATCAGTATTATTATGAGAACGGCAAGAACCGGGGAGCATGGCTCCTTCGGCGACGGCAAGATTTTTGTAATGCCTGTGATGGAAGCCTTCACCATCAGCAACGGCAAAAATCTGCTGTAGCCTGCCCGGTCTAAACCAGCCTCCATGATAAAGGGACAGCTCTGTGTCTGCCGGCGGATAAACCCGCCGATCAGGCACATGCTGTCCCTTTCTTTACTGTTTATTTGTATCAGATCAGCTGAATAACGGTCAGCACCAGACCTACCACAAAGCCGCAGACCGCACCATTGACCCGGATCCACTGCAGATCCTTGCCGATCTTCTCCTCCAGCATATTCACCAGGCTCTCATCATCCATCTGATCCAGGTTTTCTTTGACCAGAACACCGATACGGTAATGATTAGCCTCTACCAGAGCAATCAGTGAAGCGCGGATACGCTCCTCCCAGCCCTGGATAAGATCTGTCTCCTTGCTGACACGACGGGCCAGCAGGCCATACAGGCTGAACAGCTTCCGGCCGCCACTTACCCGGTCCTCCTCCAGCATAGCAATAGCCTTGCTGCGGACAACCTCAAGCTGCTTCTGCAGGAAGGCTGCCGCCTCTTCACCCTGCACAGTGCCCTCTGCCCACTCCTTCAGTCCAGCAATCTTTGTCTCATCATTTACAAGCTGAAACAGGGCGACGCGAATCTCCCGGATAATCTGCTCACGGTACGGATTATCCTCTTCACGGAAGTCACGGATACCGGACTGCAGCATGCCCTGCAGCATTTCCCCGAGCATATCGGCATCCATAAACCCGACAAAAGCCTGGAAAGCCATTCCCTTCAGTCCGCCAAGCTTCACTTCGGCCAGCTTTTCGCTGGCCAGCTTGCCCAGCATGGCACGCGTCTCCGGACGTCCGGTCCAGCCGGATACGCCTTCGAGTGCATAGTCCAGAGCAGCGATATCCTTACCGTCATTCATCAGCCTTGTGGCAATAGTGTCTGCTGCCTCACCCAGCTCGGCTTCACGAATATACCCGGCAGCGGTCTTCTGCAGATAGGGCACCGCCTGCTCTACTGGCAGGCGCAGCACAAAGGTGCTCACCTGCTCCAGAATTTCCGCCCTTACTTTCTTTCTGGACATAAATTTGGTCAGCAGGCCGCCGGCAAGCCGGATAATGCGGATGCCGCGCAGCTTGTTTTCAATGCTGGCCTTGTTCAGCAGCTCATTCTCCATCGCAGAGATCAGGGACTGGACAATTTTGTCACGGCTTTTGATCAGCAGTGAGGTATGCGGAATCTTCAAGCCCAGCGGATGGCGGAACAGCGCCGTCACGGCGAACCAGTCGGCAATCCCGCCGACAAGGCCGGCCTCAAAGCCGCCCCGCAGCAGCTCAAAGGGTATATTATCCGGCAAGAACAGCGTAATCAGAAAGCCGCATGCCATTACAACAAGTGAAATTGTAGCTAAATTTCTGGATTTCATTCATACTCCCCCATTTTTCGGCGGTTTCATCAATAGTCTGCCTTATATTGTAGCACGTCCGGGTGGTTTTCCGGAAATTCAGGCAAGCCCATGAAAAGGAATTTTTAATTTACAGAGAATTAATGATAAAATACAGGAAATGATTTTCACAGTCCCAGAGTTGCGGATTAGAACGTACAGAAAAAGGAGAACAACATTATGCTGATTGCACTTGATATGGACGGAACACTACTGAACGAAAATGGAAATATCAGTCCGGAGAACCGCGAAGCGATTATTCATGCCCAGAGTCTGGGCCATATTGTGGCAATTGCCACCGGACGTTCTTATATGGATGCTGAGCGTCAGCTGCGGCTGTCCGACCTGAGTTGTCCTGTTGTCGCTATGAACGGGGCTCTGCTGATTCTGCCGGACGGTACCCAGGCGGTGAGCCGGCCGCTGGACAAAGAGGATATTATCCCGGTACTGCGCTGGATGAACGAGGTCCCTGAGCTGTATTACGAGGTGTACACCGAGGACAATGTATATGTTGAGCTGGACAAGCGGGTCCGTCTGGAAAAGCTGGCCGAGCTTAAAGACGAGGAAATCCCCGAAGGCTTCGGCTGGCTGCTGAAGGCGATGATTGCCAAGCAGTTCCGCCAGGCTGCCGTAACGTATGTAGAGAGTATGGAGGAGATCTGGGGCAAGGAGGAGCAGCAGCTTTATAAGGCGCTTGCTTTCTCACTGAACCGCGAGGTCCTTAAGGAAGCGTCCACCCGCTTCGCTGCTGTTCCCGGCCTGATTATTACAGCTTCCCACGAGAGCAATATTGAAATCAATCACAAGGATGCCAACAAAGGTACAGGTGTTATTAAGCTTGCTGCACACTACGGCATTCCTGAAGATCAGGTAGCCGTAATGGGCGACAGCTATAATGATCTGCCTATGTTTGAGCGGGCCGGCTACAAGATTGCCATGGGCAATGCCGCCGAGCTGCTGAAGGAAACTGCGGATTTCATTACGTTTAGCAATGCCGAGCATGGCGTCGCTGAGGGAATCCGGCATCTTCTTGACCGGAAATAGGCGGTGCCGCAGATGAACATGTACCCCGGGATAGCCCAGCTCTATAACAACCGGCTGCTGCGGACAGAGCTGGAATGCGAGCTGTTTGACCTGGCGCTGGAGGGACTGGCCGGTGACACGGAGGATGCCGTAATCCAGCAGATTTTCAAAGTGTTTGACGATGAGACCGGGCATGAGGAAGTGATGTTCGGGCTTGTTCATTTTGTGGAGAGCTGCCACATGGAGATGTACCTGACCCAGCTGCTGGAGTCGCTGCCGGACATGCTTGAGCCTGCCCGGGGCTGGGCCATCGTGCTCAACGAGCGGATACTGGATGACAGCCTGTTCAGGAAGGAATACGCCGCTATTGCCAAAGGTATGTCCCCCCGGGTGAAGCAGTCGCTTGTGTTTCTGCTTGAGGAAATCCGCGAGAACAAGCCCCGCCAATATGAACGGAAAGTGAATACCCTGCTTGGCAAAATAAAGTAAACAGGGGAACCGCTTTTCTATATAGGCAGTGCAGTGTTATATTGTAGATTGGCTAATGGACTTATATTGAAGGTGAATCTGATGAATAAGCTTTTATTCCATAATATACCGCTCGGTGCAAGCGGTGAACGTATTCCCCAGGCGGCAATTGCCTCAGCCCGGACCAGCCGTGAGACGGTGAAGCCGGGGGAAGGCGATGCCGCTTATTTCCGCCGGCTTGAGGAGGGCGGAATTCTGCTTAACCCGCCGCAGATTGCAGCGGTGCGGCATCACGAAGGACCGCTGCTGACGCTGGCCGGTGCAGGCTCGGGCAAAACCTCGGTGCTGATCTGCAGAACAGGCTACCTGCTGTCCGTGCGGGGGGTCTCCCCCGCACGGATGCTGCTGCTTACCTTCTCCAGCAAGGCGGCGGCGGAGATGCGCGAGCGCATCGCTGTGCTGCCGGGCGTCGCTGAAGGCGATGCTGCGCGCCTGCAGGCCCGTACCTTCCACTCTTTCTTTCTGTATTTTCTGAGGCGGCAGGGCCTGCGGCAGGACATCTTTCATGAGACACGCCGCCAGCACATCCTGCTGAAGCAGATTATGCGGGAGCTGGGGCTGCCGAAGGATGCTTATCCGCCGGAAACACTGCTGGCCCTGCTGTCTTCCTGCAAGATGAATATGAGGGACGCAGATACACTCCCTGAGACGAATACCGCAGAGCAGGAAATGAAGGCGATTCTGACCCTCTATGAGCAGTGGAAGCAGGATCATAACAAAATGGACTTCGATGATGTGCTGCTGATTGCCTATAAAATGCTGCTGGAGCAGCCCCGGCTCCTGCAGGAGCTGCAGCAGAAATTCCAGTATGTCATGGTGGATGAGTTCCAGGATACGAATGAGCTGCAGTATGAGCTGGTCAAAATGATTGCTTATCCGCAGAACAACCTGATGGTCGTCGGCGATGATGACCAGACGATCTACTCCTTTAACGGAGCGCGCAGTGAATTCATTCTGGAATTTGAACAGCTGTATCCCGGGGCAAGGATCATCACCCTGGATATTAATTACCGGTCCGGTCCGGCTATTATCGGCCTCGGCAACGGCATCATCCGCCACAACCTGCGCCGCCGCTCCAAAACGCTGCAGGCGGCCAGAAGCGACGGCGCCCAGCCCCGTTATCTGCGCCCGCAGACAGCGGATGAGGAAGCCGAGCAGATTGTTGACCATATCGTAAATGAGGTAGGCAGCAGCAACAGGGAATACCGTGATTTCACCCTGCTGTACCGGGCCTCCAGCAGCAACCGCGCCGTGCTGGAGCTGCTGCTGCTGCGGGATATCCCGTATATTGATTACGGTGAAGGTCAGCTGCTCTATGAGCACTGGCTGATCCTGCCGGTGCTGGACCATCTGCGGCTGTCACTGAACCGGCGCAACTTTGCCGCGATGGAGAGCATTATGCCGACCCTGTATATGAACCGGGAAACCGGCATGGAGCATATCCGCCGGATGGAAGCTGTCCAGCCCAAGCAGGGCCCGCTGATTCATCTGCTCTCCCTGCCGGGAATGGAGGATTTCAAGGGCACCAAGCTGCGGGAGCGGCTGGAGCTGATCCGCGGCCTGGCTGCATTGACGCCGCTGCAGGCGATCCGCCGCATCCGGACAAGCTTCTATGACTACTTTATAGAGGCTAATGAGCGGCATCAGGCTACCCTGCACCGCGAGACGCTGAAGGAAATGCTGGACGAGCTGGAAACCTCGGCTGAGCGGTTCGACAGCCTCCCTGTATTCCTCGACTTTATTGCCGGCATCACCGAACGCAATGAGCTGAGCCGCCAGAGCGGACTCAAGGAGCAGGGCAACCGTGTTGCACTGATGACTATCCATAAGTCCAAAGGGCTGGAATTCCCTGTTGTCTTCCTGCTCGGAGCCTCGGAGGGCATTCTGCCCCATAGCTCGGCGCTTGAAGGCGACCGGCTGAAGGACCGCAAGGCCGGCCAGCTGCCGGCAGCCGGCAGCTTCAGGGCAGGCGGCGATGCCGGCATCGCCGCGCTGGAGGAAGAGCGGCGGCTCGCCTACGTCGCTGTCACCAGAGCCAAGGAGGAGCTGTTCATCAGCTCCCCGGCCAGACACCGGGGCAAGAAGGCGGAGGTCTCCCGCTTCATGCTGTCCGCCTTCCGCTCCGCTGCCGCCCCTTTCAGACCTGCCGCCTCCATCGCTTCCAGTGTGTCAGTGAGCAGAATCGGAGTGTCCAGGGTGCATACCTCCGGCACAGCAGGCAACGCCCGGACTCATACGGTTCCTGTCTGGAACTGTACCGGCGCCCGCTGCCCGGGCTGGACCCGGATGAAGGCCGGCGGGGCGGAGGACCATCTGGCCTCCAAGCCCTGCCCGCTGTGCAGCTCCCCGATGGAGAAAAGCACCCGCGAGGTGCCTATGTAAGCCGGCGGCTGCCCGGTTATCTCGGCTCACAGGCTGCGGCAGCTCTGCCGCCAAAGACAGGACTCCTATGCAGCAAAAAGGACCATTTCCCGCACCGGGCAATGGTCCTTTTTTTGCTGTGTTACGTCCAGGCCCACAGAAAAGCATCGCGGTCCCAGGCGATCCGTCCGCCGTGCAGCTTACGGAACGCTTTTTTGACATCCTTCGCCAGTGAGGCGTTTCCGTTCTCGTTCACAAACACAAACTGCTCGCCGAAGTTGGCCTTAACATATTCAATCGCGGCGGTCTGGTGCAGGGTCCCGGTGAACCGGATCTCCTTGACCATCCACTCTGCTACTTCCTGTGCGGTAACTTCCATCAGGCTGCCGCCCCTTTCACATCCTGTCTGCTGTTGCCCTTACATTATAGCATGGAGGAGTGAAGGCCGCTCCGGTGCAGCCAGCCGGTCAGCGCTTGCGTGCCGCGACGTTGACCACACCATAACGGTACAGCACCTTGCGGCCGAACCAGTTGAACAGCCTGTCAGTGAAGAATCCCATGAAGCCGAGGCAGAACAGCCCGACAAAAATCCAGTCCGTCCGGAAAAACAGCCTAGAGTTCCAGATCAGATAGCCTACCCCTTCGTTCGAAGCAATCATCTCCGCCCCGATAATCGCCATATACGAGGTGCCCATCGCCAGACGGATACCCGTAAAAATATACGGCGTGGTCGCCGGAACGATGACATGCAGCAGAATCTGCCATTCACTTGCCCCCATGCTGCGTGCGGAGCGGATTTTGTCCTCCTCCACCGCCATGACGCCGGTCAGCGTATTCAGCACTACAATGAAGAAGGTGGCGTACATGATCAGCGCAATTTTGGACTGCTCCCCGATTCCGAACCACACCAGGAAAAGCGTGATGAAGGCAATCGGCGGAATAAAGCGGATAAAATTCAGGAACGGCTCGGCAAAAATCCGGATAATATTCACTTTGCCGATAATGAGCCCGACCGGAACGGCCAGCAGGCTGCCGAGCACCCAGCCCACCAGCACCCGGTAAAAGCTGATTCCGATGTACTGCACCAGCGTACCGTCACTGATCAGTTCCCGGCCGCCCTGGAGCGTGGCCCACGGCCCCGGAATAACATCAGGACCGTATATCAGCGCACCCAGCTGCCAGATGCACAAGGCGGCCAGCCACAGCAGGGTGACGGAGACCCATTTTTTCTCCACCCATTTCATCATCTGTCACACCCTTATCTATTCTTCAAAATGACCTTGAATCTTGTTGTACAGCGAGTAGAACTCAGGGGAAGCCACGTCCCTCGGAAAAGGCAGCGGATTGTCATAAACATCCGTGATGTTGGAGGAGGGGCCGACCGACATAATACCGATACGCTCTCCGAGCAGCAGTGCCTCCTGAATATCATGAGTGACAAATATAACCGTCTTATGCGTCTCCCTCCAGATATTAACCAGCTCCTTCTGCATCGTCCGCCGGGTCATCGCATCCAGAGCGCCGAACGGTTCATCCATCAGCAGAATGGCCGGATCATTCGCCAGTACCCGGGCCAGCTGCACTCGCTGCTTCATGCCGCCCGACAGCTCCTTCGGGAACTTCTTCTCATGCCCGGCTAAGCCGACAAGCTGAATGAAGCGGTCAGAAATGGCTTTGCGCTCGGCCTTCGGCGTCTTCTTCATCCGCAGCCCGAACTCGACATTCTCCCGGACCGTCAGCCAGGGGAACAGGGAGGAATCTGCCTGCTGAAAGACCACCGCGCGGTCTCTGCCCGGCCGGTCGATCTCGACATTATCCACCTTCAGGTTGCCTCCCGATTTCGAGACAAACCCGGCAATCATGTTAAGCAGCGTCGATTTGCCGCAGCCGCTCGGTCCGAGCAGCACGAAGAATTCCCCGCCTTTAATCACCAGGTTTACATCCTTAATAATGTAATGAACGTCTCCTGTTGTCTGGGCACTGTAGCTTTTACGGAGCTGCTCGATCTGAATGGCGTGTGAGCCTGCAAGTGAAGACATCTAAGGCACCTCCTGGACATTTTGAATTAAAATAGTAAATCCCCGTTGACCCGCCGGCTATTCTATTCCCCGTAAGTTACGGTATCCGGCAGCACTTTTTTAAGCGGCTCCAGATTTATTGCCGCCTTCAGGTCAAAATCCTTCTCGATGATTCCCGCACCGAGCATATAGGCCTTCTGTCCGGCCAGGCTGTCATAGGCAGCCGGTGTAAAGCCGATAATCCACGGATTGAGCGGCAGATCCTTCAGCGTATTTTCCTTTGGCTGCTTCACCTCGTCATACATGAGATCCGCCACCTCTTCTGGATGCTCCTGGGCATACGCCGAGGCCTCATCGACCGCAGCCAGGAAATCGCCGATTCCATCCGGATTGGCGGCAATGAAAGTATCGCTGCTCACAATGCCCATGCCGAGCCGCACCGGCGTTTGGGACATATCGCTCAGCTCATGCACATTCTCAAGGGCAGCGAGCTTGTCAACAAGTGCCGAGCCGATGACCCAGGCCGCATCAATATCCCCCTGCTTCAGGGCTATAAAAGCTTCGTCAAACCCTCCCTGTCCGGTCAACGTCACATCGCCGAGCGCAATGCCCTGCTCCTTCAGATACTCATCCCACAGATACGGGATAAAGGTACCGCGGATGAAGCTCAGGTTCTTGCCCTTCAGGTCAGCCGCCGACTGAATATCATCCCTGACATACAGCTTCCAGGCTGCAGCCGCCTGATCTGTAGCCTGCCCGGCAGAAGCAATAATGGAATACCCGCCCTTGGATACCGCATTCAGCACCGGAAAGTCCGCACCGTAAGCGATATCCACCTGCTTAATGAACAGGGCGTTTACCCCCTCGGCCGGAGAAGCAAAGGTGATGATTTCTGCGTCAATGTTATGCTTTTTGAAAAACCCCTTGTCCGCTGCCACCCGGAACACCGGGTTGGTGTTGGTGTCGGCAATTTTAATGTTCAAGACTGCGGGCTTGCCGTTTCCGGCTTCCCCCGAAGCTGCCGCATCACCTTTGGAGTTGCAGCCGGAAAGTATAGTAACCAGCGAAAGGGATAAGAGCAGAATAACGGTTCCGTACCAGGTTCCTGTTTTTTTCAAGACGATCCACCTCTTCGTTATATAATGGGCTAGCCTTTACGCTGCAAGACACCTTCATCTGCCGTAGCCACGCAAGCGGCTCCCTCTACAAACGGCAGGGTGGTGGCTACAGCCACTACAGAATCCGAGCCTTTTGGCGCTGCTCCCGGCACTCTGAACGTCGTCACATCAATCGGCTCAATTGCCGTCTCCTGCGGCTTCGTAAGCTGCGGAACCCAGGCGTAAGGCACCCGGTAGGAACGGTACACCATATTGGTATTGCGGCGGTCTGTGTACGGCGAGATATACTCCCACACGATTTCATGCTCTGCAGTTACCTCGAACAGGCGTCCGTTGGAGCCTTCTGTAATCAGTGTGTTGCCATTCTCCAGGCGCTGGGCTGAGCTGATATACGGGCTGTAGAATTTGTAAGAATCCGTCGGGACAGAGAAGCCTGCCTCTGCCGAGGTATATTGCCACTCAATTTCAAAAGTAACCGGGTTAATCTCCAGAATGCGCGAGTGGTCACGAACAGCATTTTTTTGTCCAAAAGGCGATGCCGGATTCGGCAGGCCGTAACCGCCCCAGCCGCCGTTATCAAATACAAGCAGGTTGCCTTCACCCGGCAGGCCCTTCGGAATAATGTGGGCATGATGCTGGCCGATAATCCAGCCGATGTGCTTCACCTCAGGCAGAGAATAGTCCGGTCCGAGCCGCCAGACAATAACACCTGTCGCTCTGTCGGTAATGGCGATAATGTTGGCCTCACGGGCATCCCAGATAATGTTGTCGGGGTGGAAGCGTCCGTCCCCGTTATCGTAAAATTTGTTCGGACCTACGTAGGAAGCAGAGTTGATATGCAGCCAGTCGCCGATACCGCCGCCCAGATGGCCGAAGGAACGGGTATTCGGGTCACGGAACAATACATTGCGCGCCGCCTCATCAAAGCCAAGCTCGGCAAAATGATCACTGGCCTTCCACTCCCAGACGATTTTGCCTTCCCAGTCCACTTCAAGAATGGTATCGTCCAGCAGCTCTTTGTTGGAAATGTCATGGTTATGCAGGTTTTTGTGAGCCAGAATCAGCGTCTTTCCGCTATGCACCTGCGGTTCAAGTCCCGGAGCATAATAGCCTACCGGATTGCCTTCCCGCTGATAATCATGGTGCTGGCGGGCATACCAGAGCGGCTCATAGCCCGGGTCCTCAATATGCTCATAGCTGTTAAATTTCCAGACAATATTGCCGTCCCAGTCCACCTGAACCAGATCGACATTGTCTTGAATGCCGAACTTCGGGTCTCTTCTGCCTGTGCTGCCCAGCACATAGCCGCCCGGGAGAATCTTGGCCGGAAAGCCCAGCAGCCCCTGCCACAGGTGGACCTCCTTGCCGTTCATATCAATCAGTACGACGCCTTCCTCCCCTGCCTGATAGACGGTATAGCCGCTCCATGCCTTGGCCGGGTTGTATAAGGTAGCTCCTGTCGGATAAATGGTTGAGTGTCCCATGATTATCTCTCCTTAAAAGTTTTTGTGAGGATAAGCTCCCTGAATCTGCTTCGTACAAAAACTTGCTTCGGAAGCATACGCTTAGTTTTGTTTGATATACTTCATTGAATGGACTTCTGACAAAACTCACTTCGGAAGCATATGCTTAGTTTTTGTTAGCGTAGACTCCCTGCGTTTGCTTCGGATAACATTTGCTTCAAAGCATAAGCTTAGCTTTTGCGAGGATAAGCCCCCTGGATTAAATTTGTGTATGAAAGCCCGCTCCGGACGCATTAACCAGTACTTGCGAGCGTATGCTCCACGTTGGCCTCAGAAGCAGCCTTTAGTTGGATTTTAGCCACCTAATTCGATTCATTCTTCCTATTTGCAGGCGTTAGATGGAAAATCGCCACTTATTTCGATCGCCAACCTCTCATAAGCTCAAAAACAGTAGAATTAGTTAGCCTTTTTCCACCTAATGTCCTCATTTCGGCGTTTGGCCGGGGATTAGATGGACAATTTCCACCTATTTACTCAGATGCACACGGCGGAGGCTTCGCACAGGATTTTTATAGGATTTCCTTAGGCTTCGCACAGGCTTTTCATAGGATTTCCAGAGGATTTTCATAGGCTTCGCATAGGATTTCCTTAGGCTTATCGCAATCCGACTTATCACACTTTTTTGCATAAAATACGTTGTTATAAGAACATTTCAGACTCCTTATATGACAAATTTATCGGCAGCTTAATCACTTGTTATCCGGCACAGCTCTCCATAACTTAAGCACTTGCAGCTTGGTACAGTTACTCGGCAGCTTAGCAAGTATCACCCGGACCGCTTATCAGTAGCTTAGATACTTGTTATCCGGCACAGCTCTTCGCGGCTTCTGCTCAGGAGCCGGAGGCGGGGGAGCTTCTGCATTCTGTCTGGCCAGCTCCAGCAGTGTATCCGAGAATCCCTCCAGATTCCGGGTGATCCGCTCAAAAAAGCGGCTCTGCTGGGCAAGCTCCTCCTCCGTAAAGCCCTCGAACAGAAGCGTGATACATCGTTCACCGATATTGCTGTTGCGCTGAACCAGCTCCCGGCCTTTGGCTGTAATATCAAGCAGCACTGTCCGGCGGTCATCTTCTTTCCGCCTGCGGACTGTAAATCCGCCTGTCTCCAGCTTATCGCTTAGTGCCGTAATCGCACCGGAGGTGAAGTCGAGCTCGCCGGCCAGATCACTCAGCCGCTGCTCGCCCTCCCGGATAATTTTGTTCAGAATCAGCATGCCCGGCAAGGTAATGCCCTCGACGTTCACGCGGTCACGTTCCTTAACGAATCTGCGCACCATTCTGCGGAACAGATAGTCTGCTTCCTCCAGCTGTTCCCATTGCTCATCTGTCATCTCTTCCCCGCCTTCCTCTGTCAGCCAAACAAAACACCCCCACAAAGTGCCGCTTGTACATGAAGCTAACTCAGGTACTTTGCGGGAACCCCGAGTATACAAAAAAAGGCTCCCGGCAGACTCCCTCCATAGGGTAGTACTGCGGGAGCCTTTGGCGGTCCAATCGGCTCAGTTCATTATTTCACTGTTCATTTAATTACTGGTAAAGGATTGGTGTAATCATATAACCCTTTAATCCCACCTGTCAAGTAAGAATTTAATTTATTCTCTTTCTTAACTTTAATTCATCGAATTTTCATCGTAATTTCATGAGGTTTACCGTAACCCGCTCTGCCGGCAAGACGTATGAAATACAATAAACATGGCATATACCTAACCAAAGAGGAGTGAAGCAAATGAAGAAATATGGACTGGGTCTGCTGCTGCTCATCCTGCTGATAGTCCCGGGCTGCGGATTTGCCGAGAAGGTCGGGGACAGTGTCACCTTTGCCACAGATACAGCCTCATACATGCAGACCTTAACAGCATTCGGTCAGGAGATGGAGACATTGGCTGCTGATGCAGCCACAGATGTCCAAGCCAGAGAGGACTTAACAGAACGGCTGAATGCCCTGAAGGAGCAGATTACCGGTTATGCCAATCTTCAGGTTCCTGAATATGCTACTGAACTCCACCAGTCTATCGTGAGCTATAACGAGAAGCTCCAGCAGGGCCTAGATCAGGCTGCAGCCAACCTGGAGGAGGGCAAGGCCGCCTTTGAATCGACAGGAATTCCAGAGACAATCAGCCAGATCAACGGTCTGCTGAACCAGATCAGCCAGCTGATCCCGCAATAACAGCATTAAAAACGCCTGAGGGTTGAGCGAAAGCCAACCCTCAGGCGTTTTTTATTATGGCTGGGACAGCCTGATCACATAGGTCGTAGATTCAACCTTGTTGTCCTTCAGCACGGCCGCCGAAGCCAGCAGCTTCTTGCCGGACGGGCTCCAGCGCAGCTGGTCGGCAATTGCAATATCACTCAGCAATTGTGTCTGCTCCCCGCTCTCCAGCTCGGTAATAAAGACTCCGTTCTGGTCATCCGCCGGGCTCTCCGCGGTTAACGAGTAGGCCAGCTTGCTGCCGTCCGGTGACCAGCTGGTTCCGAATACCTGCTGGCCGGAGGCAAGCTCTTCCATCTCATTGCCCTCGCTGTCGCAGAGCACCAGCACCATTTCTCCCGGCCGGGTCCGCTTCACGACCGCCAGCCTGCTGCCGTCCGGAGAAGGCGCCACCCAGACCACGTTTTGCTTCAGCACCTTGGACTCCTTTGAATCTGTATCATAAGCAGTCAGCTCCATAATGTCTCCTGTCACGTAGTAAAGAATTCCGCCAGACTCCACTACCTCATGCACATAGGATTCACCGGACTCCACGACAGTCTCTTTTGCCCCCTGCACATCCGTTCTGTAAATCACTCCATCCATGCCGGGAAACACAACACGCCCGTCGTCTGCCCATTTCCCCTCCTCCACCCGGAACGGCGCTTCATCCACCTTGACGGCAGAGCCGGACTCCAGATTCCGGATATAGCCGAGGCCGACCATTTCATTGGTTTCTTTATAAAAAACATACTGTTTATCGGGAGACACCTGCGCAGCTCCGTAATTCTGGTTCCCTTCCTGCAGCGGCGTATCCCCCCCGGTAGAGAGGTTGTGCAGGTAGAGGTTATGCGGGTACTGCTCTGTACCTTCAATCATCTGCGGAGCCAGGCTGCGGTTCTCTTTATCCACCACAATAACATCCTCGTCCACCCAGTCCATGCTGCGCATGCCTCCGACCTTGTCGATGCCTTCCAGCTGCAGCCGGGTATAGACAGATTCGCTGGTGTTATCCATTACCGTAATCTTCGAGCCTGCCTTCTCAACGACCTGCCTTGCCTCCGTCTCATCCGGGCTGCAGGCTGTCATTGACAGCATAACTGCCGCACCCAGCATTGCCAGCCCGGCCTTACCCAGCCTTCCGCCCGCTTGTCTGCTCATGATCGCTTTCCCCCTACTACTGTTGTTGCACCCAGAATACCCCATACTTGTTTCCAAACCGCCGCAGGATGTTTCCAACTTGTAAACGTTATTGTATCTGCGGAAAAGAAAGCCGGAAGGCTGAGCCCTCCCCCTCCGTCTCCAGCAAAGCAATACTCCCTCCCTGCTTCTCAACCAGATTGCGCACCAGTGACAGCCCGAGTCCGGTACCGCCCGAAGCCCGGGCGCGGTCGCGGTTGACCGTAAAGAACGGCTCGAAAATTTTCTCCCGCGCCTCAGACGGAATCCCGATTCCGGTATCGCTGACCGTAATCTCCACCCGGTCCTCCCGGACCTCGCTGCGCAGAGAGACCGTACCGCCCGGAACATTATACT
>RCUO01000317.1_pt1 | contig 27151 bp, 22 predicted proteins | sample 2166161 | NCBI WGS metagenome assembly RCUO01 (sample SAMN09932617, study PRJNA488358) | compost metagenome | feature: garden; material: soil; isolation source: compost soil in cyclohexanecarbonitrile-enriched culture | place: Germany: Experimental Botanical Garden Goettingen | collected 2016-01-27
GCATCATGCCGATCTCCAACTTCAGCCAGCTGCGCCGCTTCTCCGAACAGTGCGGTGCGGAAATCCCGCGCTGGATCAGCCGCAAGATGCAGGCCTACGGTGACGACGCCGAATCGGTGCGCGCCTTCGGCGCCGAAGTGGTAGCCAAGCTGTGCCAGCGCCTGATCGACGGGGGCGCACCGGGCCTGCATTTCTACACGTTGAACCTGGCCAAGCCGACGGTCTCGGTACTGACGTTGCTGCGCGGCTGAAAAGTACGCTGCGTTATCGCAATCGGCGCTACGCTGCGTCGATGAAGCACGTCCTCTTCCTGTTGCTGCTCCTGCTGCTGCCCAGCGTCTGCGCCGTCGCACAGGCGCAACCCACGCGCTTGAACCGCTGCACCGATCCGCAGGGACAAAGTGTCTACACCGACCGCCCCTGCGACAGCCTGGGTGCACAGTCCCGGCGTCCGCCGCCGGCGCCTTCCGGCAACACCCTGCAGCGCGACAGCCTCGGCAGCAGCTGCCCACGTCGGCTGAGTGAACTGGTGCAGGCCTTGCACACGGCGGTCGCCATCGGTGACGTGAACCGGCTCTCTTCGCTGTACCTGTGGGGCGCGGTGTCTGATGCCGGCGCACAGCGCATTCTTGGCCAGCTGGAATCGGTGGTACGGCGACCGCTGGTGGACGTGGTGCCGGTGTATCCGCGGCAGGATGTGGATGAGGGCGCGGGTACTGCCGCGCAGGTACCGGCATTGGAATCGGAGCCGACTGCGCGGCGCCATCCGGTCGGGTTGCGGTTGGAGCAGACCCTGCCGGGCAGCGCCACGCGCGCGGCGACCGTGCTTGGACTGCGGCGGCAATATGGGTGTTTCTGGATTACGTTGTGAGCGGGTTGGGCTGAGTGCCATCCACGCATGGCGTGGATCTACTGGTCCCTGCACGGTTTGGATCTGCTCATCCACGCATGGCGTGGATCTACTCGTCCCTGTATGGCGTCGGATCGGTACCCGTGTCAGGGCATCAGGCCGGCCACAGTCCGCGGATGGCGGCGATACCCTGCCCGCCGTGACGGCGTGCCTCGGCCACGTGCTGCGGCGTCATGCCGCCGAGCGCATAGATCGGCAGCGAGACCTGTGCGCGCATCGCGGCGAAGGCTTCCCACCCCAACGGCACTGCATCGGGATGGCTCGCAGTAGCCTGCACCGGCCCCAGCACGGCGAAGTCGCAGCCGAGCCGCTGTGCGGCCAACAGCTGTTCAAGGTCATGGCAGGAGGCGGCCACCAGTTGCCCGGCCGGCAGCGGCCGTTCCTGCAGTGACTGCAGCTGCTCGCTTCCCAGGTGCACGCCGACGCCGAGGGCGCGCGCCAGCTCGATATCGCGGTTGAGCAGCCACTGCACGCCGCGCCGATGCGCGCGTACGGCCTGCTCGATCATGCCCTGCCGCTGCGGATGCTCGGCGGGCAGGCGCAGCTGGATGCGTTGCTGCCCCGAAGCCACCGCCTGCTGCAGCTGGCCGTGCCAACGCTGCAGGCCGCCCTCATCGGTGCCCGGCGCAGGGGTGATCAGGTAGCAGTCCGGCTGGCGCAGCACGGCCACCACCGGCAGGTCGGCCGGCGGCATGGAATAGCGGGCCAGCTTGTCCGGCGCCACCCAGGTGATGGCCTGGCCCTCGCGTCCACGCGGGGTGCCCTTCCAGCTGCGTACGTGACGCACCTCCAGGGTCAGGTCCTTGTCCGGGTAGCGCTGCGGCACGTCCATGATCCATTCGCCCACCTCGGCCTCGATGCCCAGCTCCTCGTGCAGCTCGCGCGCCAGCGCCTGCTCGGAGGTCTCACCGGGCTCGCGCTTGCCGCCCGGGAATTCCCAGAGGCCGGCCATGTCGCGGCTTTCGGTACGGCGGTTGAGCAGGATGCGGCCGCGGGCGTCAGTGATGACGGCGGCTACGACGTGGATCGATCGTTTCGGGGAAGGCATGGGGGGAGCATGCCGAAAACCGGGGCACCGGCGCAATCGCCGAACGCCTCAAGGCCCATAACAGGAAAGCCCCGCTTTCGCGGGGCTCTCCAGGGGTCAGCTCAGCTGGCCGTGGCAGTGCTTGTACTTCTTGCCGCTGCCGCACGGGCACGGATCGTTGCGACCGATCTTCGGCTCGTCACGCTGCAGCTGGGCCGCCTCGACCTGCGCCGCTTCCTCATCGGCACTGTAGCCGCCTGCGTCCTGGTGCTGGAACTGCGACTGCTTCAGGCGGGCTTCCACCTGCTGGCGCTCGGCCGCTTCCAGTGCCTGCACTTCCTCGTCGCTGCGGATGCGCACACGAGCCAGCAGGGTCACCACTTCGCGCTTGACGTTCTCCAGCATGTCCGAGAACAGCTCGAAGGCTTCCTTCTTGTATTCCTGCTTCGGCTGCTTCTGCGCATAACCGCGCAGGTAGATGCCCTGGCGCAGGTAATCCATGCGCGCCAGGTGCTCCTTCCAGCTCTGGTCGAGCACGGTCAGCATCACGTGCTTCTCCAGCGCGCGCATGGTCTCTTCGCCCACACCCGCTTCCTTCTCGGCGAAGTGCTGGTTGATGCGTTCCTGCACCTTGGCGGTGATGCCTTCGGCATCCAGTTCCTCGTGCGACTTGACCAGATCGGTCAGCGACATGTCCACGCCGAAGTCCGACTGCAGGGTGGCTTCCAGGCCACGCAGGTCCCACTGTTCGTCCACCGAGTTCGGCGGCACGAAGCGGGCGACGATGTCGAAGATCACGTCGTCGCGGATGCCATCGACGTTGTCCTTCACCGACTCGGCGTCAAGCAGTTCGTCGCGCTGGGCGTAGATCACCTTGCGCTGGTCGTTGTTGACGTCGTCGAAATCCAGCAGGTTCTTGCGGATGTCGAAGTTATGGGCCTCGACCTTGCGCTGCGCCTTTTCAATCTGGCGGCTGACCAGGCGGTCCTCGATGACGTCGTCTTCCTTCATGCCCATCATGCGCATGGCCTTCTGCACCCAGTCGGAGGCGAAGATGCGCATCAGGTTGTCTTCCAGCGACAGGTAGAAACGGGACGAACCCGGGTCACCCTGGCGGCCCGAACGGCCACGCAACTGGTTGTCGATACGACGCGATTCGTGGCGCTCGGTGCCGACGATGTGCAGGCCGCCCGCAGCCTTGACCGCGTCATGGCGCTTCTGCCACTCGGCCTTGATCGCCGCCTTCTGCTCGTCGGTCGCGCCTTCGCCCAGCTCGTGGATTTCCGCTTCCAGCGAACCACCCAGCACGATGTCGGTACCACGACCGGCCATGTTGGTGGCGATGGTCACGGCGGCCGGACGACCGGCGTTGGCGACGATGGTCGCTTCGCGGTCATGCTGCTTGGCGTTGAGCACTTCGTGCTTCACACCCGCCTTGCGCAGGTGCTCGGACAACATTTCCGAGGTTTCGATCGAGGTGGTACCCACCAGCACCGGCTGGCCGCGCTTGGCGCATTCTTCGATGTCGGCCAGCACCGCATTGAACTTGCCCTTGCGGTTGAGGAACACCTGGTCCGGGCTGTCCTTGCGGATGGTCGGGCGGTTGGTCGGGATCACCACCACTTCCAGGCCGTAGATGCTCTGGAATTCGAACGCTTCGGTATCGGCCGTACCGGTCATGCCGGACAGCTTCTTGTACATGCGGAACAGGTTCTGGAAGGTGATGCTGGCCAGCGTCTGGTTCTCGCGCTGGACCGGCACCCCTTCCTTCGCTTCCACCGCCTGGTGCAGGCCATCGGACCAGCGGCGGCCAGCCAGGGTACGGCCGGTGAATTCGTCGACGATGACCACTTCGCCATCGCGCACGATGTAGTCCACATCACGCTGGTAGATGGCGTGCGCGCGCAGGGCGGCGTTGAGGTGGTGGACCACGGTCAGGTTCTGCGCCGCGTACAGGCCTTCGGTCTCGGCATCGAGGATGCCCGCTTCGACCAGCAGCTGTTCGGCGTGCTCCATGCCCGCTTCGGACAGGTGCACCTGCTTGCCCTTCTCATCGACCCAGAAGTCACCCTCACCGTCTTCCGCTTCCTGCTTGACCAGGTTCGGCACGATGCGGTTGACGCGGATGTACAGCTCCGGGGAATCGTCGGCCGGGCCGGAGATGATCAGCGGGGTACGCGCTTCGTCGATCAGGATGGAGTCGACTTCGTCGATCACGGCAAAATTGAGTTCGCGCTGGAATTTTTCTTCCATGCTGAACGCCATGTTGTCGCGCAGGTAGTCGAAACCGAATTCGTTGTTGGTGCCGTAGGTGATGTCCGAACCATAGGCTTCGCGCTTGTCGCTGTGCGGCATGCCCGGGTAGACCACGCCCACGCTCAGGCCCAGCCAGTTGTACAGCTTGCCCATCTGCGCGGCATCGCGGCGGGCCAGGTAGTCGTTCACGGTGACCACGTGCACGCCCTTGCCTTCCAGCGCGTTGAGGTACACCGGCAGGGTCGCCACCAGGGTCTTGCCTTCACCGGTGCGCATTTCTGCGATCTTGCCCAGGTGAAGCACCATGCCGCCGATCAGCTGCACGTCGTAGTGGCGCATGCCCAGCACGCGGCGACCGGCCTCGCGGCAGACCGCGAAGGCTTCCGGCAACACCTTGTCCAGGGCTTCACCACCGGCGATGCGCTGCTTGAACTCCGGCGTCTTGGCCTGCAGCTGCTCGTCGGAAAGCTTCTCGATCTCCGGCTCCAGCGCATTGATCTTGGCGACGATGCGGTTGAGCTGGCGCAGCTGTCGTTCATTACGACTGCCAAATACGCGGGTAAGCAGGCTGTTGATCATTGAAGGAACCGGGTTGGATGGGAATGCCGCACGGCTCCGGGAGGATCCGTCCGCCGCAAACGAAACAGGGCGCCTGGCGCCCTGTCGATGGCAACACCCATTGTAGCTTGGGATGGGCGGCAGGGGTTTCAACCCTTTGCGGTCGTCCAGGCGGCCGGGACCGGGGTCCGGACGGCCGCGCTTCGCGCTCGCGGGGCATGGCCCCGCGCTACCGCCGGGATCCGACGGCGTGCCGGTAGCGCCGGGCCACGCCCGGCGTTGGAATCAACCGCGGGTGATGCGGCCGACCGGGGTATTGCCACCATCGCCGAGGAACTTGCGCGGGTTGACCACGTTGCCGTTCTCCCACACCTCGAAGTGCACGTGGGCGCCGGTCGAACGACCGGTGGAACCGGCCTTGGCCACTTCCTGGCCAGCGCGGACGAGGTCGCCGACCTTCACCACCAGGCGCGAATTGTGCGCGTAGCGGGTGACGTAGCCATTGCCGTGATCGACGTCGACCACGTTGCCGTAACCGCCCTTGACCCCGGAGAAGCTGACCACGCCATCGGCCACGGCCATCACCGGGTCACCGACGCGGGCGTGGAAGTCCATGCCCTTGTGGGTGGCGGCACCGCGACCGAACGGGTCAGCGCGGGTACCGAAGCCGGACGTGACATAGCTGTTGCGGATCGGCATGCGCGAGGGCACGGCGTTCTGCTGCAGCTGGTGGTCGAACATCAGCGATTCCATTACCGACAACTGGCGGCCTGAAGCAGCGAAGCGCTGCTCCAGCACCTGTAAGTCGGCGTTGACGTCCTTCACCGGGATGTCGGCGGTCGGGCCGCCGGCATCGCCGTCACCGAGGCCGGGGGTCTCGTTGAAGTCGAATTCGCCGTCTTCCAGCTTGCCCATCTGGGTCAGCCGCTCGCCCAGGGCGTTCAGGCGGGTGGCCTGCGCCTGCAGCTCGCCGAGGCGGGCGGCCAGCGCGTTGACCTGGGTCTGCGCATCGCGCTGGACCTTGGCCAGCTCGGCCTCCTGGCGGTCGACCTTGGCCTGCAGGCGCGAATCATTGAGCGCACTGGCGCCAATGCCGCCGGCAAGGCCGATAATGCAACCTGCGCCGAGCACGCTGCCCAGCAGGGCTCGGGGGCGGTCCTCGAAGTAGAACCGCAAACGCGTGAGCGCCGATTTGGCCTGTCCTTCACGCGTTTTGATTACGATCTTTTTGAATGCCATCAGTGAGTTTTCATGTCTGAGCCGAAATCCAGCGTTCGTCCCGCATCCAGACCGAAACCGGCCCTGGATGTAGTGATGGCGGACAAAAGCGGGAACCCGCTGCGGCGTGCCCTATGGCTCGACGCGCTGGACCGTCAGTTGCGCCCCCAGTTGCCGCCACCTCTGCGCAGCCGTTGCCGGCTGGCCAATGTGGACGGGGAACACCTCGTTTTTCTCGTCGAGTCCCCGGTCTGGCATGCCAAGTTGCGGCTTGCCGAAGCCCAGTTGCTCGACGCGGCCCGGTCCATCGGGCTGAAGGCCACCAAGGTGACCGTCAAGACTGCGTCTCCCACTCCCACGCGCTCCCCAGCGCTCGACAACCGGAATGGACCCCACGCAGTTTCAGCCGCCACGCACAAAGGGCTACGCGACGCCTTGGCAGCTCTGCAGGACCTTCCTTCGAAACCGAAGCGGGAAACCTGAAAGCAGCGGAGCGTCCTGCTCCGCTCCCCGTCGCGCGTGTCACCGCAGCGTGAAACATTTCGGGGGCCGGGTCGCATCCTAGCTGGCCCCGGTGGGGCAGTCGTTAGATTGTTGTTAAAACAACGTTAAATTCAGGCTTCCGATCCAACAGGTTCACAAAACCGTGACCTCGGCCCGGCCGTCGCGTCACCCACTGCGCCAGTGCCTCAAGGAACGTCGGAAACGCAAACGCCGCCCTGGAAGGCGGCGTTTTTGCATTCAAATTCAATGGCTTGTGTAATCAAGCATAGGCCGGCGTGGCGTATACGACCGGGTCCGGCACCGCCGGCGAGTCGTAGGTGACCCATTCCCAGGCAGTCGCATCGGCCATCAGCGCCCGCACCAGCTTGTTGTTGAGCGCGTGGCCGGACTTGAAGCCCTCGTAGGCGCCCAGCACCTGGCCGCCGGCCAGATAGAGGTCGCCGATCGCATCGAGGATCTTGTGGCGCACGAATTCGTCGGCGTAGCGCAGGCCGTCTTCGTTGAGCACGCGGAACTCATCGAGCACGATGGCGTTGTCCATCGAACCGCCAAGGCCGAGGTTGCGCTCGCGCATGTATTCCAGGTCGCGCATGAAGCCGAAGGTGCGCGCGCGGGAAATTTCCTTGGTGTAGGCCATCGTCGAGAACTCGATTTCCTGGCGCGACTGCTTGGCCGGGATCATCGGGTGGTCGAACTGGATGGTGAAGCCCAGCTTGTACCCCTCGTACGGGGTAAAGCGGGCCATCTTGTCGCCCTCGGTCACTTCCACGGTCTTCAGCACGCGGATGAAGCGCTTGGGCGCATCCTGTTCCACGATGCCTGCCGACTGCAGCAGGAACACGAACGGGCCGGACGAACCGTCCATGATCGGCAGCTCGGCCGAGGACAGTTCGACGATGATGTTGTCCACACCCAGGCCGGCCAAGGCCGACATCAGGTGTTCGACGGTCTGGATCTTGGCGTCGTTGCAGGTCAGGCCGGTGCACAGGGTCACTTCGGTGACCAGCTCGGCCTTGGCAGGCACTTCCACTACCGGGTCCAGGTCCACGCGCCGGAACACGATGCCATGGTTGACCGGCGCCGGACGCAGGGTCATGTAGACCTTGTCGCCGCTGTGCAGGCCTACGCCGGTGGCGCGGATCGTGTTCTTGAGGGTGCGTTGCTGGATCATGGGGGGACGACCGGAAGTGACACAGTAGATTAACACGCAGGGTCCCCTACCCCGGCTGAAACGCCGGCAGGACACACCGGCGCGCCGGTAGGACGCGCGTGAAGCAGGGCGGCCGGGCCCATCCTGGCCCGGCGCCCGCGTTTTCAGGACATGGTGGCGCAACCCGGGGGGGACAAGCCCCGGGCAGCGTCGATCAGTCCGCCTGGCGGCGCAGGAACGCCGGGATGTCCAGGTAATCGTTCGGCAGTTCCGCCGCGGCCGGGGCCGAGGAGGCCGGAGCCGACGGGGTGGACGCTGCCACGCTGTCGCTGCTGGCCCGACGCAGACCCAGGCCCATGCCGCCGACAGCCTTGGACACCGCATCACCGCCGTTGTCGAACTCGCCGAACTCCGGCTGGCCGGTGGTGGCGTTGCGGACCAGCTTGATCGGTGCACGCTCGCCCGGACGCTGGGTCTTGCTGGCCGAGACGCGGTTCAGGCCCGTGGCGACCACGGTCACGCGCACTTCGTCCTGCATGTCCGGATCGAGCACGGTACCCACCACCACGGTCGCGTCTTCCGAAGCGAAGCCGTCGATGGTGCGGCCGATCTCGTCGAACTCGGCCATGGTGAAGTCGGCACCGGCGGTGATGTTGACCAGGATGCCGTTGGCGCCTGCCAGGTTCACATCGTCCAGCAGCGGGTTCTGGATGGCCGACTCGGCCGCGGCCTGCGCGCGGTCATCGCCGCGGGCGGTACCGGTACCCATCATCGCCAGGCCCATTTCGGACATGACGGTGCGCACGTCGGCGAAGTCGACGTTGATCAGGCCCGGACGCACGATCAGGTCGGCGATGCCCTGCACGGCGCCCTGCAGCACGTCGTTGGCGGCACGGAAGGCCTGGATCATGGTCGCGTTGCGACCCAGCACGGTGATCAGCTTCTCGTTGGGGATGGTGATCAGCGAGTCGCAGTGCTGGCTCAGTTCTTCGATGCCCTTCAGCGCGACCTGCATGCGGCGACGGCCTTCGAACGGGAACGGCTTGGTGACCACAGCCACGGTCAGGATGCCCATTTCCTTGGCCAGCTGTGCCACCACCGGCGCAGCGCCGGTACCGGTGCCACCGCCCATGCCAGCGGTGATGAACACCATGTCCGCACCCTGCAGCGCGTCCATGATGCGCTCACGGTCTTCCAGCGCAGCCTGGCGGCCGACTTCCGGATTCGCGCCTGCGCCCAGGCCCTTGGTGACATTGGTACCCAGCTGCAGCTGCAGCTTGGCACCACAATTCTTGATGGCCTGCGAGTCGGTGTTGGCGGTGATGAATTCCACGCCATCCACTGCCGAGTTGACCATGTGCGCCACGGCATTGCCGCCGCCGCCGCCCACGCCAACAACCTTGATCACCGCATTGGGTGCCATCTTTTCGATCAGTTCAAAATGCGCCATGTCCGTGTCCTCGTTGTATCCGCTTTCGATTGCATGGGCCTTCGGGCGTCCTGCCTTCGTGCTGCATGCCGTCGTTGCGGCTGTGTGGGTTATGTGTTGCCGGTGTTGCGTCGTGTTGCCGGTGTTGCAACCGGGCGAGCCCGGGTAGTGCAGGCTCCGCGTCAGAATTCGCCGCGGAACCAGGTCTTGAGTTTCTTGAACATGCTTCCAGCGCGGCCAGTCGGCAGCGACGGCCGGCGCGGATGCTCGATCTGGCTGCCCATCAGCAGCAGGCCCACGCCGGTGGCATGCACCGGGTTGCCCACCACTTCGCCCAGCCCGGTGACGTGCTGCGGGATGCCCACGCGCACCGGCATCTGCAGCATTTCCTCGGCCAGTTCGACCACGCCTTCCATCTTCGAAGCACCACCGGTCAGCACCATGCCGGCGCGCACCAGTTCCTCGAAGCCGGAGCGGCGCAGTTCGGCCTGCACCATTTCGAAGATTTCTTCGTAGCGGCCCTGCACTGCCTGCGCCAGCGCGTGGCGCGGCATGCGGCGCGGCGGACGATCACCGACCGACGGCACCTGGATGCTCTCCTCGGCGGTGGCCAGCTGGGCCAGGGCACACGCGTAGCGCACCTTGATCTGCTCGGCTTCCGGGGTCGGCGTACGCAGCATGTGCGCGATGTCGTTGGTCACGTGGTCGCCGGCGATCGGCAGCGAGGCGGTGTGGCAGATCGCGCCCTGCACGAACACCGCGATGTCGGTGGTGCCGGCGCCCATGTCGACCAGCACCACGCCCAGCTCGCGCTCGTCGGCGGTCAGCACCGCCACGCTGGAGGCCAGCGAGGACAGCACCAGGTCGTCCACCTGCAGGCCGCAGCGCTGCACGCACTTGCTGATGTTGGCGGCGGCCGACTGCGCGCACACCACCAGGTGCGCATGCACCTCCAGGCGCACGCCGGTCATGCCGACGGGATTGCGGATGCCTTCCTGCGAATCATCCAGCACGTACTCGCGCGGGATCGCATGCAGGATCTTCTGGTCGGCCGGGATCGCCACCGCCTTGGCCGCATCGAGCACGCGATCCAGGTCGCCCCAGGTCACTTCGCCGTCGCGGATCGGCACGATGCCGGGCGAATTCTTGCACTGCACGTGGTTGCCGGAGATGGAGGCATACACCGAGCGGATCTCGCAGCCGGCCATCAGCTCGGCTTCTTCGACCGCACGCTGGATCGACTGCACGGTCGATTCGATATCCACCACCACGCCGCGCTTGAGACCGCGCGACTCGTGCGAGCCGATGCCGATCACTTCGATCGGGTTGCCCGGCGAATACTCGCCCACCAGCGCCACCACCTTGGAGGTGCCGATATCCAGGCCGACGATCAGCGATTTGTCACCCTTGCGATTCATGTTCTTTCCTGCGTCCTTCTTGCCGGGGTGCCCGGTGCATTGGCGGGGGCGGCCGGAGTGCCCCAGCTCAGCGTGAAACCATTGGTATATCGGAGGTCGGCGCGCTCGATCGGCGCGGCCTGGTTGGCCAGCTGCGGCAGCACGCGCACGAAGCGCTGCAGGCGCGAACGCGCGTCATCGCGGCCGACCACCACTTCAGTGCCGTTGCTCAGCAGCAGCGACCAGCTGCCGCGCGCGTCCATGGTCAGCCGGCGCACATCGACGCCAGCCGGCGCGAACAGTGCGCGCGAATCGTTGTAGAGCTTGACCACTTCTTCGGTCTGGCTGTCCGGGCCATCCAGCTCGGGCAGCTGCAGGTCGGCCAGCTTCTTCGGCGTGGGGAACAGCTTGCCCTGCTCGGACAGCAGGCGACCTTCGCCCCAGCGCGCGAACGGCTTGTGCTCGACCAGCGTCACTTCCAGCACGTCCGGCCACTGCTTGCGCACCTGCGCGCTTTCTACCCACGGCAGTTTTTCAAGTGCGTCCTGCGCGTCCTGCAGCTTCACCGCGAAGAAGCCGGCATGTGCATATGGCAGCAGCACCTGCTGCAGCTGTTCCGGCGGCACCCGCTTGAACTCACCGTGCACGCGCAGCTTCGCCAGCGGCCAGCGCTCGGCGCCGACCCAGCCATTGACCACGGCCACCACCGGCAGTGCAACCACCGACAGGGCCAACAGCCAGACGAAGATGCGCAGCACCGCGTTCATGCGTGCGATGCCTCCAGGGTCTGTTCCAGCACGCGCCACACCAGCTCTTCGAAGCTGATGCCGGCCTGCCCGGCCGCCTTGGGCACCAGCGAATGGCTGGTCATGCCCGGTGCGGTGTTCACTTCCAGCAGGAAGAAGCGGCCGCTGGCGCGATCACGCATCACATCCACGCGACCCCAGCCACGGCAACCGGCGGCGCGGAAGGCCGCCAGCGCGATGCGGCGGATCTCTGCTTCGTCATCGCCATCCAGGCCCGGGCACAGGTACTGGGTGTCTTCGGCGATGTACTTGGCGTTGTAGTCGTACCACTGGCCCTTGGGCACGATGCGGATCGACGGCAGCGCCACATCACCCAGGATGGCGACGGTCAGTTCGTCACCGACCACCATCTGTTCCATCAGCAGCTGGCCGTCGTAGCGCGCGGCCAGGGCCACCGCTTCGTCCAGGCCGGCGTCGTCAGTGACCCGGCTGATGCCCACGCTGGAGCCTTCGTTGGCCGGCTTGACCACCACCGGCAGACCGAGCTCGGCCGCCAGCGCATGCACGGTGGACGCATCGACCTTCCGGTACTGCGGGGTCGGCAGGCCCAGCGACAGCCACACCTGCTTGGTGCGGATCTTGTCCATGCTCAAGGCCGAGCCCAGCACGTTGGAGCCGGTGTAGGGCACGCCGAACGCGTCCATCAGGCCCTGCACGATGCCGTCCTCACCACCACCGTTGTGGCCGTGCAGGATGTTGAACACGCGATCGATGCCGCCGGCCGCCAGCGCCTTGGCCAGCGCCGGAATGCCATCGATGGCAACCGCATCGACGCCGCGCGACTGCAGTGCTTCAAGTACGTTGCGGCCCGAATCCAGCGACACTTCACGTTCGCTGGAGCTGCCACCGAGCAGCACAGCAACGCGGCCGAACACGGCCGGGTCGGTGCTGCGCAGCGGCGGGAAGGTCAGCGTGCTCACGCCTCGCCCTCCGCCTTGAAACCTTCCACTGCAATGTGGCTGGCGACGGCGCCGATGTCGCCGGCACCCATCATCAGCAGCAGATCACCGTCCTGCAGCACGTCGGGCAGCACGGTGGCGAGTTCGGACGCCTTGCCGACCACCACCGGCTCGCTGCGGCCACGCGCACGGATGGCGCGGGCCAGCGCGTGCGAATCGGCACCGGCGATCGGCTCTTCACCGGCCGGGTAGACCTCGCTCAGCACCAACGCATCGACGCTCGACAGCACGGCGGCGAACTTGTCGAACTGATCGCGGGTACGGCTGTAACGGTGCGGCTGGAAGGCCACCACCAGGCGCTTGTCGGCCCAGCCACCGCGGGCGGCGGCGAACACGGCTTCCAGCTCGCTCGGATGGTGACCGTAGTCGTCGATGATGCGGACCTTGGCGCCGCTGGCGGTGGTCACTTCGCCCAGATCGTTGAAGCGGCGACCGACGCCCGCGAAGCTGGCCAGCGCACGCGCGATCGTGTCCGGAGACACGCCCAGCTGCCAACCCACCGCCGCAGCGGCCAGCGCGTTGAGCACGTTGTGCTTGCCCGGCAGCGCCAGCACCACTTCCTGGCTGGTGCCCTGCGGCAGGCGCAGGGTGAAGCGCATGCGCGAACCCTCCTGCACCACGTTCTCGGCGCGCACGTCGGCCTGCGGGCTCATGCCGTAGCTCATCACGTGGCGCGGGGTCTTGGCGGCCAGTGCGGCCACTTCCGGATCGTCGATGCACAGTACTGCCAGGCCATAGAACGGCAGGCGCTGCAGGAACTCGGCAAACGCCGCCTGCACGCGGGCGAAGTCGTTGCCGTAGTTCTCCAGATGATCGGAATCAATGTTGGTGATGATCGACATCAACGGATTCAGGCGCAGGAAGCTGCCGTCGCTCTCATCGGCCTCGGCCACCAGCCACTGACCACCGCCGAGCTTGGCGTTGGCACCGGCCGCCAGCAGCTGGCCACCGATCACGAAGGTCGGGTCCAGCCCGCCTTCGCTCAGCACCGCAGCGGTCAGGCTGGTGGTGGTGGTCTTGCCATGGGTACCGGCCACGGCGATGCCGCGGCGGAAGCGCATCAGCTCGGCCAGCATCGCCGCGCGCGGCATGATCGGAATGCGCTGGCTGCGCGCTTCCATCAGCTCCGGGTTGTCTTCGCGGATCGCGCTGGAGACCACCACGCAGTCCGTGCCCAGCACGTTGGCAGCGGAATGGCCGCGCATGATGCGCGCGCCCAGCCCGGCCAGGCGACGGGTCGCGGCGTTGTCGGCGTTGTCCGAACCGGACACTTCGTAGCCCAGCGTCAGCATCACTTCGGCGATGCCGCTCATGCCGGTGCCGCCGATGCCGACGAAATGCACGCGCGGGAACGCGCGTACCAGATCGTTGGTGTCATGCAGGCGGCGGATCATGTGCGGCCTCGCGCAGGGCAGGCGCTGGAGCGTGCCTTCTTCATACAGCTTCCTCGAGAATGATATCGGCGATGCGCTCGGCGGCATCGACCTTGGCCAGGGCACGCGCGGCTTGCGCCATCTGCATGCGGCGGGCGGGATTTTCGGACAGATCACGCAGCAGCGCGGCAATGCCGTCTGCCAGCGTTTCGTCCTGCTTCAGCAATACGGCCGCGTCGCGCTCGACCAGGTATTCCGCATTGCGGGTCTGGTGATCGTCGACGGCGGCGGGGAATGGCACCAGCACGCTGCCGATGCCGACCGCACAGAGTTCGGCCAGCGTGGATGCGCCGGCACGGCACACCACCAGGTCGGCCCAGGCGAAGGCTTCGGCCATGTCGGCGATGAACGGCGTGATGTCAGCCTGCACGCCGGCCTTGGCATAGGCCTCGACCGCTTCGGCGTGCAGCTTCTCGCCACTCTGGTGACGCACCACCACCGGCACCTGCGCACCGACTGCGGCCAGTGCCTGCGGCACGCCACTGTTGAGGGCGCGTGCGCCCTGGCTGCCGCCCAGCACCAGCAGGCGCAGCGGACCGCTGCGATCAGCCAGCCGCTGTTCCGGCGGCGCGACGGCGGCGATTTCAGCGCGCACCGGGTTGCCCACGAACTCCTCGCGTGCAGCGAAGGTGCCCGGGAAACCAGTCAGCAGGCGGCGCGCGTAGCGCGACAGGATGCGGTTGGTCAGGCCCGGCGCGCGGTTCTGTTCGTGCACGATCAACGGCAGGCCGTGCAGGCGCGCGGCCATGCCGCCGGGGCCGGAAGCGAAGCCACCGAAGGCGACCACCGCACGCGGCTGGCGGTCACGGATGATCAGGCCGGCGGCACGCAGCGCGCGCATCAGACGCCACGGCGCAGCCAGCAGGGCCAGCTTGCCCTTGCCACGCAGACCGGTGATGGCCAGCGTATCGATGTGGATGTCGTGCTGCGGAACCAGACGGGTTTCCATTGCACCAGCGGCGCCCATCCAGGTGACCGGCACGCCACGCGCGCGCAGCACGCGGGCCACGGCGAGGCCCGGGAAGATATGCCCGCCGGTACCACCGGCCAGGATCATCACCGGCCGGGCGTTGTTCTGGACGGCGCTCATCCGAGCCTCCCGAAGGTGGGTTCGACGCGCGACTGCAGGCGGCTGGTGCCGCGCACGGCGGCCGGCTCGGCCGCAGCCGGTTCGGCGGCCATCGGCACGTTCTTTGCCACCGGTGCGGCCGAAGCCTCGGCGGCAGCCGGGCCAGCAACTTCGTCAGCAGCGCCCATGCGCACGGCCTGGCGGCGTTCGGCACGCTTCAATTCATAGGACACACGCAGCAGCAGGCCCATTGCCACACAGGTCATCAGCACCGACGAGCCACCCGACGAAATCAGCGGCAGGGTCAGGCCCTTGGTCGGCAGGATGCCCAGGTTCACGCCGATCGAAACGAAGGTCTGCATGCTGATCCACAGGCCGATGCCGAAGGCGATGTAGCCGGAGAAGTGGCGCTTCATTTCCACGCAGCGCATGCCCAGCCAGAACGTGCGGCCGACCAGCAGTGCGTACAGCGCCACGATCGTGCAGGTGCCGAGGAAACCGAACTCCTCGGCGGTGACCGAGAAGATGAAGTCGGTGTGCGCCTCGGGCAGGTAGTACAGCTTCTGCACCGAGTTGCCCAGGCCGACGCCGGTCCACTCACCGCGGCCCACCGCCATCAGCGCGTTGGACAGCTGGTAGCCGTCGCCCTGCTGGTCGGCCCACGGGTCGAGGAAGGAGGTGATGCGGCGCATGCGGTACGGCTCGATGATCGCCAGCGCGCTCATGCCGACCAGGCCGATCACCACCGGCATCGACATGCGCGGCATGTTCACCCCGCCCAGCACCAGCATGCCGGCGGTGATCGCCAGCAACAGGGTGGACGAGCCGAAGTCCGGCTGCAGCAGCAGCAGTACCACCAGCGCACCGGCCACGCCCAGCGGCTTGAGCATCGCCGGCCAGGTGGCGTTGACCTCGTCGCGGAAGCGCACCAGGTAGCTGGACAGCCAGACGATGTAGAGCACCTTCACCGCTTCGACCGTCTGGAACTTGGAGATGCCCAGGTTGATCCAGCGGCGGGCACCGTTGACGCTGCTGCCCAGGCCGGGAACGAACACCACCACCAGCAGCGCGAAGCAGCCCAGCAGCAGCATCTGGTTGTACTGCTCGATGGTCTTCAGCTCGGTGCGCGCGGCCATGATCGCCAGCACGATGCCGACCGCCAGGAAGATCAGGTGGCGGTTGAGGTAGTAGAACGGGCTGCTCATCAACGCGATCGAACTGGACGCGACCATCACCACGCCCAGCCCGGTGAGCGCGATCATCGCGCCGAGCAGCCACTTGTCGTAGCTGCCACCGATGGCCTCAAGGCGTGTTGCCTGGTGCGACAGGTCATTCATCAGCGTACCTTCAACGTGGCCAGGCCGATCAGCACCAGCACGACGGAGATGATCCAGAAGCGCACGATCACGCGCGGCTCCGGCCAGCCCTTCAGTTCGAAGTGGTGATGGATCGGCGCCATGCGGAACACGCGCTTGCCGGTCAGCTTGAACGAGGCGACCTGGATCATCACCGACAGCGTTTCGATGACGAACACGCCGCCCATGATCACCAGCACCAGTTCCTGGCGGGTGATCACCGCGATGGTGCCCAGCACCGCGCCCAGCGACAGCGCGCCGATATCACCCATGAACACCATGGCCGGATAGGTGTTGAACCAGAGGAAGCCCAGCCCTGCACCCGCAATCGCGGCGCAGATGATGACCAGCTCACCGGCGCCCGGAATCTGCGGGATCTGCAGGTAGTTGGCGAACACGGCGTTGCCCGAGGCATAGGCGAACACGCCCAGCGCACAGGCCACCAGCACGGTCGGCATGATCGCCAGCCCATCCAGGCCGTCGGTCAGGTTGACCGCGTTGGAGAAGCCGACGATCCAGAAGTAGGCGATGGCCACGAAGCCGATGCCGGCCAGCGGCAGCGCCACCGACTTGAACATGGGGATATAGAAGGTCAGCGCCGCCGGCACGTCAGCGGTCTGGAACAGGAAGATGCCTGCAGCCAGGCCGAAGATCGACTGCAGCAGGTACTTCCAGCGCGACTTCAGGCCGTTCGGGTCGCGACGGACGATCTTGATCCAGTCGTCGTACCAGCCGATGGCACCGAAGCACAGCATCACCGCCAGCACCAGCCACACGTAGCGGTTGCGCAGGTCAGCCCACATCAGCACCGACAGGGTGACGGTGAGCAGGATCAGTGAACCGCCCATGGTCGGCGTACCGGCCTTGGAGAAATGGGTCTGCGGACCATCGGTCCGGATCGGCTGGCCGCCCTTGAACTGGGCAAGCTTGCGGATCATCGCCGGGCCGAGCCACAGCGACAGGAACAGCGCCGTCAACGCGGCAAGGATGGCGCGGAACGTCTGGTAGTTGAACAGCCCGAACAGGCTCTCCAACTGCTGCAACCATCGAGCCAGTTCATACAACATGCGGGGATTCCTCTCCTTGCGCCAGCAGCGCTTTGACAATCGTGTCCATGGCGCTGCCACGGGAACCCTTGACCAGGCAGCGCACGCCGGCGTGCAGCTCGTCCTTCAGCGCCTGCGACAGCGCGTCATGGGTGGTGAAATGGCGTCCGCCCTCGCCAAACGCGGCGGCAGCGGCGGCACTGAGCGGGCCCAGTGCATACAGGCGCTTGAGGCCGGCGGCACGCGCGCGGATACCCGCCTGTGCATGCAGCGCCTCGGCATCGGGGCCCAGCTCGCGCATGTCGCCCAGCACCAGCCAGCCCTCTTCCGGTGCGGCGGCCAGCGCGTCGATGGCGGCGGCCAGCGAACCGGGGTTGGCGTTGTAGCTGTCGTCCACCAGCACCGCGCCGTTGTGCAGCTGATGGGCGATCTGGCGGCCCGGCACCGGCTGTGCTTCGGCCAGGCCGGTAGCCACCAGTGACAGCTCGATGCCAGCGGCAAGCGCCAGGCTGGCGGCGGCCAGTGCATTGCTGATGTTGTGGCGGCCCGGCAGACCCAGCACCACGCCCGCCTCGCCCATCGGCGTGACCAGGGTGAAGCGGCTGCCCTGCGCACCGGCGCGGATGTCGCGCGCGGTGACGTCGGCGGTGTGTTCCAGACCATAGCGCAGCACCCGGCAACGTGCCGGGGTACCGATGAAATGCTGTTCGAACCAGCGCCCGTAGGCATCGTCGACATTGATCACCGCCACGCCATCGGCCGGCAGTGCGGCGTAGATCGCGCCCTTGGTCACGGCAACGCCGAGCAAGCTGCCCATCCGCTCCAGGTGGGCCGGGGCGATGTTGTTGACCAGGGCATAGCGCGGGCGCGCGATGTCGGTCAGGTAAGCGATGTCGCCCGGCTTGCCGGCGCCCATCTCGTAGACGGCGTAGTCGGCATCTTCCGGGGCGTCGATCACTGCCAGCGGCAGGCCGATCTCGTTGTTGCGGTTGCCCGGGTTGGCGTAGACCACCTTGTGTGCGTGCTGCGCCAGCTGCTGCAGGATCGCCAGCAGCAGGCTCTTCACGCTGGTCTTGCCGTTGCTGCCGGTGATGGCGAACAGTTCGGTCGCACGGTCGCGCTGCATGCCGGCGGCGATCTTCGCCAGCGCGCGCTCGCTGTCGGCCACCAGCACCTGCGGCAGGTCCAGCGGCAGCAGGCGCTCGACCAGCAGCGCGCTGGCGCCACGTGCCTGCGCGTCAGCGGCGAAGTCATGGCCGTCGAAGCGTTCGCCACGCAGCGCCACGTACAGGCTGCCCGGGCCAAGGCTGCGGGTATCGTTGCTGATGGCGTCGATGGCCACGTCGTCGCCGTGGATCTCGCCACCGGCCCAATGGGCGATCAGCGAAAGCAGGGTGCGCTTCATGCCGCGCCCTCCCCGGCCTGCGCTGCAAGCACACCGACCTTGGCGGCCAGTGCAGCAGCGGCCACTTCGGTGTCGTCGAAATCATGGCGCACGCCATTCACTTCCTGGTACGGCTCATGGCCCTTGCCGGCAATCAGGATGATGTCGCCGTCACCGGCACGCTTCACCGCCAGGCCGATCGCGCGCGCGCGGTTGCGCTGCACGGTCACGGTGGAGGCATCAGCGAAGCCGGCCAGGATATCGGCCACGATCACGTCGCCATCTTCACCACGCGGGTTATCGTCGGTGACGATGACCTGGTTGGCCAGTCGTTCGGCAATCGCAGCCATCTGCGGGCGCTTGCCGGTATCGCGCTCGCCACCGCAGCCGAACACGCAGAACAGCGTGCCCTGCAGGTGGCCGTGCAGGCTGTCCAGCGCCTGCTCCAGCGCGTCGGGGGTGTGTGCGTAATCAACCACCACGGTCGGCAGGCCGTCTTCGCCGCCGAGGCGGTTCATGCGGCCACGGATCGGCTGCAGCGCCGACAGCACCTCGGCGATGCGCGGCAGCGGATGCCCCAGCGCGTGCAGGCTGCCCGCCACGGCCAGCAGGTTGTCCACGTTGAAGCGGCCCAGCAGCGGCGACTGCACCGCAGCGCGCTGGCCGTCGATGATCAGCTCGAAACCGATGCCGCGGCCATCCAGCTGCAGTGCGTCGGCGCGCACGTTGGCGCCGTCGGCACCGCGCGAGCTCAGGCCGATCGCCTGCACGCCCGCCGGCAGGCCGACGAACAGCTGGCGACCAAATGCATCGTCAAGATTGATCACCGCCGCCTTCAGGCCCGGACGATGGAACAACCGCGCCTTGGCCGCGCCGTAGCTGGCCATGTCGCCGTGGTAATCGAGGTGATCGCGGGTGAGATTGGTGAACACCGCCACGTCGTAGTGCACGGCATCCACGCGACCCTGGTCCAGCGCATGCGAGCTGACTTCCATCGCCACCGCACGCGCGCCGTCGTCGCGCAGCTGTGCCAGCAGTGCATGCATCTGCAGCACCAGCGGCGTGGTGAAACCGGTCGGCTCGACGGCACCATAAAGTCCGGCGCCCAACGTGCCGATACTGCCACTGGGCGTACCGAGCAGATGCCAGGCCTGGGCCAGCAGCTGCACGGTGGAGGTCTTGCCGTTGGTACCGGTCACGCCAACCATGGTCATCGCACGCGAAGGCGCGCCATGGAACTGGTCGGCCATCGCACCCAGCCGCGCACGCAGGTCCGGCACGGCGATGGCATCGGCCGGTGCAGGCAGTTCGGCGGGCGCCGGTGCTTCGAACAGGATGGCGCCGGCGCCGGCTGCGCGCGCCTGCTCGACAAAGCCCAGGCCATGCGCGCCGAAACCGGCGATGGCGACGAAGGCATTGCCGGGGCGCACGGCACGGCTGTCCAGCACCAGGCCGGTCAGAACGGGATCATGGCCCGCCAGGGCCACGTCCGGAAGCAACTGCGAAAGCAACATCGAAGGACTCATTGCGTGCCTCCCGTAGCGGGTGGCACATGGGGTTGCGCGCTGGGCAGCGCGGCATCGAATTCAGCGGCGGCATCCACCGGCAGTGCGGCTTCGGCCGGCGGCACCGGCAGTACCGACGCCGAATGGCCGATCTTTCCGGACTGCTGCGCAGCCAGCCACGACTGCAGGTCGTCCAGCGGCACGTCCATCAGGCGCAGGGTGCCTTCCATCACGTTGTGATAGACCGGCGCCGACACCAGGCCGCCGTAGAACTTGCCGCCCTGCGGGTCGTTGATGACGATGACGGTGGCAAACCGCGGATTGGTGGCCGGCACCACGCCGGCGAACAGCGCGTTGTAGTGGCCACGCTCGTAACCGCCAGGGCCGGTCTTGCGCGCGGTACCGGTCTTGCCGGCCACGCGATAACCCAGCACCGCCGCCTGCTTGGCGCCGCCCTGGGTAACCACCGTTTCCATCATCGCCACCACCTGCTTGGCGACGTTCTCGTCGATGATCTGATGGCCTTCGTTGCGCTGGCCCTTGACGAAGGTCGGCGCGATCAACTTGCCGCCGTTGGCCAGCGCCGAATACGCGGTGGCGATCTGCAGCGGCGTGACATTCAGGCCATAGCCGTAGGACATGGTGGTCTTGGTGGCACCGTCCCAGTTGGCCGGGCGTCGCACTACGCCGCCGGATTCACCCGGGAAACCACTGTGCGGCACCGAGCCGTAGCCGAAGCGGCGCACGCCATCGTAGAACACCTGGTCCGGCATCTTCGCCGCGACCTTTGCCGCGCCGATGTTGGAACTGCGGGTGATCACGCCGGTGACGTTCAGCACGCCGTTGTTGCGCGGCACGTCGCGGATGGTGAAGCGGGCTACCTGCATGTAACCCGGGTTGGTGTCGATCACGGTGTCTTTGGTCACCACCCCGGCCTGCAGCGCGGTGGCGATGGTCAGCGGCTTCATCGTCGAACCCGGCTCGACCAGATCGGTCACCGCACGGTTGCGGCGCGTGTCCGGCACCGCGCCGTTGAGCGAGTTCGGGTTGTAGGTCGGCAGGTTGACCATGGCCAGGATCTCGCCGGTAGTCACGTCCATGATCACCATCGAGCCGCCGGCCGCCTTGTTGGCCACCAGCGCGTTGCGCAGTTCCTTGAAGGCCAGGTACTGGATGCGGCGGTCGATGCTGAGGGTCAGGTCCTTGCCCGGCTCGGCGGCACGCAGCAGATCGCTCTCGACGGTCTCGCCCTTGCGGTTGCGGATCACCCGCTTGCCGCCGGGCTTGCCACGCAGCCATTCGTCGAACGCCAGCTCCAGACCTTCCTGGCCGCGGTCGTCGATGTTGGTGAAGCCCAGCACGTGCGCCATCGCTTCACCCTGCGGGTAGAAGCGGCGGAACTCGCGCTGTGCCGCCACGCCCGGAATCTTCAGTGCGACTACGCGCTCTGCCTCGTCCGGATTGATCCGGCGACGCAGGTACATGAATTCCTTGTCCGACTTCTGCGACAGGCGGCTGCTCAGCTCGTCCACCGACATGCCCACCGCCTGTGCCAGCTCGGGGATGCGCTCGGGCGAACGCAGCAGGTCCTGCGGGTTGACCCAGATCGAGGCGACCGGCGTGGACACCGCCAGCGGCTCGCCGTTGCGGTCGGTGATCATGCCGCGCGAGGTCTTGATCGGCAGTTCGCGCAGGTACCGCGCTTCGCCCTGGCGCTGGTAGAAGTCGCTGTTGATGATCTGCACGTAGGCGGCACGACCGACCAGTGACACCGAGCACAGGCCGAGTGCCAGGGCCACCCAGCGCAGGCGCTGGCGCAGGTTGAAGGCGTTGCGGGGACGGTTGCGGCCGGTCTTGCTCATGGGCGCACCACCACGACGTCGGCGGCCTCGGGGAACTTCATGCCGAGCTTTTCGCGGGCGATGCTGTCGACCCGGTTGGCTTCGGCCAGGGTCGCCTGCTCCAGCTGCAGGCGGCCGAATTCGATGTTCAGGTCATCACGCGCACGCTCGGCGCGCGACAGCTCGATGAACGTCTGCCGGTGACGGTGACGCACGAACACGACGCCGATCGCCGAGGCCACGGTGCAGGCCAGCAGGATGATCAGCAGCAGCCGGCTCATGCATCGGCCTCCCGCTTCTGGGCCACACGCAGCACGGCGCTGCGGGCGCGCGGGTTCATCGCCAGCTCTTCGTCGGTGGCCTTGATGGCGCCGCCGATCAGGTCCAGCGTCGGCACGAACACCTGCGCTTCGGGCAGCCGGCGGTTGGCCGGCGGTGCCTTGGCCAGGCGGTTCATGTACTGCTTGACGATGCGGTCTTCCAGCGAGTGGAAGCTGATCACCGCCAAGCGGCCACCGGGCTTCAGGCGCTCCACCGCCGCGTCCAGGCCAGCTTCAAGGTCGGCCAGTTCGCGGTTGATGTGGATGCGGATGGCCTGGAAGCTGCGCGTGGCCGGGTGGATCTTGTCCTTGCCACGCGGCATCACCGAGGCGATCAGCTCGGCCAGTTCGGCGGTGCGGGTAAACGGCTGCTTCTCACGGCGGGCCACGATGGCGCGGGCGATGCGCCGGCTCTGCCGCTCTTCGCCGTAGGTCCACAGCACATCGGCGATCTCACGATCTTCCACGCGGTTGATCCACTGCGCAGCGCTTTCGCCACTGTCCGGGTCCATGCGCATGTCCAGCGGGCCGTCCTTGCCGAAGCTGAAACCACGCTCGGCGACATCCAGCTGCGGCGAGGACACGCCAAGATCGAACAGCACGCCATCCAGGCCTTCGGCGGTCTCGTTCCACTGCAGCAGCTGGGCGAAGCTGCCGCGGAAGATCGACACGCGCGGGTCCGGCGCGAAATCGCGCTCGGCAACGGCAATGGCTTCCGGATCCTTGTCCATGACCAGCAGGCGTCCCTCGGGACCGAGCTGGGTGAGCACGCCACGTGCATGACCGCCACGACCGAACGTGCCATCCAGATAACGTCCGTTTTCGATCACCCTCAGGCCTTCCAGGACCTGGGTGTACAGGACCGGCAGATGCACCGCCGGCGACTGCGACACCGGAAGGTGACCGGTCTGCGCTTCTGGGCGCATCCGGGCACCCCGGCTCACAACTTCAGGTCGAGCAACCCATCACCCAGATCCTCATCAGACAACGTCTGCTGGATCAGGGCCCGATGCGCCTGCTCGCTCCACAATTCGAATTTGTCGCCCATACCGAGCAATACCGCCTTCTTCTCAATGCCCACCGCACCGCGGTGGCTGGCGGGAATGCTGATGCGACCGTTGCCGTCCAGCTCCAGGTGGGCGGCTGAACCGACCAGCTTCTGCTGCAGCAGACGTACGACGCGCTGTGTGTTGGGTTTGGACATGACGTCGTCGCGTACCCGCTCCCATTCCGACTCGGCATACAGCCACAGGCAGCCGGATTCGAAGGGGTTGTAGGTCAACACGAGACGGTTGTTGCTGACGCGCGCAACCAGGTCGCGGTGAGCGGTGGGAACCGCCATGCGTCCTTTGTCGTCAACTGTGATGGCCGTCTCGCCCTGGAACACGACGCCTGCACCTTATCCTTCGCCCGGTGAAACATTGAACCACGAAAATCCACAAAACACCCGGATTTCCCTCTGATGCCCACCTTAGCAGCGGCCCAAGGGTTGTCAACAACTTTTCAGCAGGGAAATCGCCAGCCGCATCAATGGCTTGCAACAATGTTTAGAGAGTTGTTCAAGGTTTATCCACAAGTTGCTGATCCGTCTCAATTTTTGAGATTGAACGGAAGTTCAGGGGTGTGGAGGCCGCGTGAAACATGGCCTGCGCATTCATCCAGAACGGCCCGGAAGCGACGCCGCTCTGCGCAAACCGGGCACAATGGCCCCATGTGCCTGCTTGCTCTTGGCTGGCTGCACCACCCGCGCTGGCGGTTGGTCATGGCCGGCAACCGTGATGAGTTCCACGCCCGCCCGACCGCGGCCCTGGCCCCTTGGCAGGATGAGACGTCCGTCATCGGCGGGCGCGACCTGCGCTCCGGCGGCGGCTGGGCCGGCGTCGGTGCCGGCGGCCGGATGGCGGTGGTGACAAACGTGCGCGATCCGCAGGCGTCCCAGACCGGGCCATCCCGTGGTGCCCTGGTGGCCGACTACCTGCGTGGCCGCGATCCGGCGGGTACGCATATAGAACGTCTGGCCGGAATCTCCGCGGCCTACGCCCCGTTCAACCTGCTGCTGGCCGATGGCAACAGCCTGGAGTACCTGGGCAACCACCCGGCCGAGCGGCAGACGCTTGGCCCCGGCGTACATGGCATGTCCAATGGCGCCATCGACGCGCCCTGGCCGAAGACCCGACGGTTGATGGACGCACTATCGGCCTGGCTGGCGGCCGACGCCGGCTCGCTTGCCCCACTCTGGAATGCTCTGGCCGACGAACATCGCCCGGCCGACAGCGACCTGCCCGATACCGGCATCGGCATGGAGCGCGAACGCTGGCTCAGCCCCGCCTTCATCCGTGGCGACGATTACGGCACCCGCGCCAGCACCGTGCTGCTGATTGACGCGAACGGCCACGGCGAAATCCATGAACGTCGCTTTGGACCGCAAGGTGCACCCAGCGGACAGAGTCACGTCATTTTCTGACTGCAAGGGTAGTGCCGGCCGCTGGCCGGCAACCTCTACCTCTACGGGCAGGTCACACGCCTGCCAGCCAGCGGCCGGCACTACCAGCGGCCGGCGTGTCGTGTTCTCCATCAAATGGGGCGTCGACGGGACAGACCAAACGCGTCATTCAGCTTCCGGGCGCGACCAATACACGCCTCTGCGACAAGGGTTGCAGCACCACAGGCACCCCGCTGTGCCCTTTTCGCTTTCGGCACTGTGTCTATAAATGTCGCCCTCAGCCTCCCAAGGTGGTCCTGCCCGGCGCCATGCCGCGCGATCCACACCCACAAGGAGGCCCCATGCGCCGCATCCTCATCCTGCTCGCCACCCACGTACTCACCCTCGGCCTTGGCTTCGGCCTGGGCGTGTATTTCCTGCCCATCCTGATCGCCCCCGACGATCCGCCGGTCGAGCAGGTACAGACCGCGATGGCCGACGCCAGTTACCACACCACCTTCCGTCGCGACCTCAAAGGCAGCGACGCGGTGCATTGGGCCGAAGGCAAGGTCAGCGTCAGCGCCCGCCAGGTCGCCTTCGACGGCAAGATGGGCCCGGGCCCGGACTACAAGGTCTATCTGGTCCACGACTTCGTCGACAACAAGGCCGACTTCCTGAAGATCAAGGACAAGGCCCAGCGCATCGGCGAGGTCAAGACCTTCAACCGCTTCCTGGTGGATGTGCCGGCCAACGTGGACGTGGATGAGTTCACCACCGTGGTGGTGTGGTGCGAGCGCTTCTCGCAGTTCATTTCCGCCGGGCAGTACCGGAAGCCGGGCTGAGGCCGGTCATCATCCGGGTAGTGCCGGCCGCTGGCCGGCAACTACACGATGCGTCTGCAGATGAAGAGGTTGCCGGCCAGCGGCCGGCACTACCAAGTAGATCCACGCCATGCGTGGATGGAATGAAGGGGCGGAGCCGGCCGATAAGCCGGGTTCTGTCGTGGACAGTCATTCCTCTAGGCGTTACGTCGCCGCAACGCTCAAGCAACCTACCCGGATCCAACGCGGGCCGCGCCAATGGATCCCTATTTGGTCTTGCTCCAGGTGGGGTTTGCCGTACCGGTCTGTTGCCAGACTCGCGGTGCGCTCTTACCGCACCATTTCACCCTTACCGGCCTTCCGAAGAAGACGTAGGCGGTATCTTTCTGTTGCACTTTCCGTCGGCTTGCGCCGCCCAGGCGTTACCTGGCACCTTGCCCTATGGAGCCCGGACTTTCCTCGGCATCCCCGAAGGGATGACGCGACTGTCTGGCCGACTCCGCCGCGCGCATTCTACCGCACGTGGACCTGCCCTGCCGGGTTGATTACGGCGCGCGGTTCATCCATCCACGCATGGCGTGGATCTACTACGCCTCGGGCTTTCCTCATCCACGCATGGCGTGGATGTGCAGTAGAGCCACGCCATGCGTGGCTGTGATTCACCCAACGCCGCTCAACTGCCGTACAACGCCTTGCGCGGCGCACCGGTCATTTCGGCCGCCAGCTTGGCCGCGGTCGACGGCGGCAGGTGCTCGCTCAGCTTGGCGTAGACCTGACGGCCATGGGCCAGCTGCGCCTCAGCATCATCGCCAGCGCCCTGCACCATCACCACGAACTCGCCCTTGCGCTGGTTGTCGTCCGCTTCCACCTGCGCCAGCAGCCCGGCCAGGTCGCCATCCAGCACGGTCTCGAACAGCTTGGTCAGCTCACGCGCCAGCACGGCCGGGCGCTCGCCGCCAAAGATCGCCGCCATGTCGGCCAGGGATTCGGTAATGCGGTGCGAGGATTCGTAGAACACCATCGTGCGCACTTCGCCGGCCAACCCCTGCAGGCGATCGCGGCGGCCACTGGCCTTGGCCGGCAGGAAGCCCTCGAAGGTGAAGCGATCACTGGGCAGGCCGGCCACGCTCAACGCGGCAATGGCGGCGCAGGCGCCGGGAATCGGGCTGACCTTGATGCCGGCCGCGCGCGCGGCACGCACCAGGCGGAAGCCCGGATCGCTGACCAGCGGGGTGCCGGCATCGCTGACCAGCGCCAGCGACTCACCCGCCTGCAGGCGCGCCACCAGGCGCTGGGCCAAGGCCTCTTCGTTGTGCTCGTGCAGGGCCACCAGCGGCTGCTGGATGCCGAAATGGGACAGCAGCTGGCCGCTGCGGCGGGTGTCCTCGGCGCAGATGGCCGCCACCGAACGCAGCACTTCCTGCGCGCGCGGGCTCAGATCGGCCAGGTTGCCGATCGGCGTGGCGACGACATACAGGGTTGGGACACTCATTTCAGCGGTACTCACGGGGCAAGGGTAGAATCCTAGCGTGTACCTGGCCAAGGCCGCTGCCCTCATCGCATGGACCCGATCATGAACAAGCCCGCCGCACGCATCTCTGCCCTGTCGCTGTCGTTGATGCTGCTGGCCGGTTGTGCCACCACCAGCCTCGTCAGCGCGCCCGAATCGCCGGCCCAGAGCCAGGCGCTGGCGCTGATCGAACAAGGCAAGCCGCGCGACGCCGCCCTGCAACTGGAAGCG
>RCUO01000320.1_pt1 | contig 27070 bp, 21 predicted proteins | sample 2166161 | NCBI WGS metagenome assembly RCUO01 (sample SAMN09932617, study PRJNA488358) | compost metagenome | feature: garden; material: soil; isolation source: compost soil in cyclohexanecarbonitrile-enriched culture | place: Germany: Experimental Botanical Garden Goettingen | collected 2016-01-27
AACTTCATATTCAATTCCACGATTCTCAACTGCTGAAGCAGGCGTTTACCCATGCTTCTTATGTCAATGAACACCGTTTCAATCAGCACCAGGACAACGAGCGTCTTGAATTTCTGGGCGACGCAGTTCTGGAGCTGACGGTGTCCGAATATTTGTACCACCTCCTTCCAGACCGTCCGGAAGGCGAGTTGACCAAGCTGCGCGCTGCGATTGTCTGCGAGCCATCGCTGGTCAAGTTCGCCGAGAAACTGGACTTCGGACGTTATGTCCTGCTCGGTAAAGGAGAGGAATTGACAGGAGGACGCACCCGGCCGGCATTGCTGGCCGATGTGTTCGAATCCTTCGTGGGAGCGCTTTACCTGGATCAGGGCCTGGATGCTGTCCGGCGGTTTCTGGATGAGTATGTGCTGCCGCTTGTGGAGAACGACGGTAAGCTGCAGCTTGGCGTAAATGATTTCAAGACCGAGCTGCAGGAGCTGATCCAGCATCACGGGATGGGAGTTCTGGAATACCGGATTGTTGAGGAGCGGGGCCCGGCGCATGAGCGTGAGTTTGTATCCGAGGTCAGCATGAGCAGCCGCCTTCTCGGCCGTGGAAGCGGCCGTTCCAAGAAGGAAGCGGAGCAACAGGCCGCTGCGGCCGCACTTAAGCGCCTGAACGAAGACAGCGTCTGAGATAGAGTGATTGACATGATCGGGGGCGGCAAGGATTGATCTTTCAGGCGAGAGATCAGTCTTTGCCGCTCTTTTTCATACGCTGTAAGGGTTGTGAGGACAGGGGAATAGAGAACTTAAAACGGGCTGACTCCCAAGTAGTATGTTCACTACTTGGAAGTCAGCCCATTGTGACGTTATGCCGTGATCGGCATAGCTGAGAAATGAAATGTTTTTGACGGATCAGGGTCTAATAGCGCAGCAGCATTGTCGGAATTTGCCAGCCTGCGCCTACCGACCAAAAAATGAGATTGTCGCCGCGCTTGATGTTTCCCTGCTCTACACCGCGCTGGAAGGCGATGAACGGGCTGCTGGTTGCGGTATAGCCGAACTCGTCTCCGACATAGATGAATTTCTCCTCGGGCTGCCCGAGTCCATTCCGGATCAGTTCGATGTTCTTCAGCGAGAACTGGGACAGGCAGAACGCAGAGATGTCGTCAAGCTCCAGGCCGTTCCGGCTTACAAGATCCTTGATATCTTCGATCGCCGCGTCCACACAGACGGTTCCGTCAAAAGGAAGCCAGCGGATATAAATGTCTTCCAGTCGAACGTCTGAGCGGTATACATTCGACAATCCGCAGGCCGGGAAAGTGATACTCTCGTGGATGTCCGAATCGGTGTAGTACAGGGAGTCGATCAAGCCCTGTCCCTGGCCGCCCCGTTCCAGAATAACAGCGGCAGCAGCATCACCGAAGTTGGCATAGGTTATCTCATCTTCGGGGTTGCAATTGACCGTGCTGAAATCGCAGCCAACGATCAAGGCATATCGGACTTGCGGATTGCTGCGCATATAGCGGCTGCTCTGCTCCACAGCGGTGACCATACCGGCGCAGTTGGCGTTCGAGTCCATCGTAACAGCCCGATGCTTGCCTTTAAGCCGATTATGAAGCAAAAGCGCGTTGGTGGGGTAGGTGTATTCCGGTGTCTGTGTAGCGAACACGAACATATCGATATCCTCTCCGGATAGGCCGGCATCCTTCAGCGCTTTCTCTGCGGCCTTTACGCCCATCGTCAAAGCATTCTCCTCGGCGCGATCGGCTACGTAGCGATTTTCACGTCCCATTGCAGCCAGAAAGTTGCGAATATCCTTGCCCTGGCGATCAAAATGCTCGAAATAGAAATCGTTATGGACAACCTGATCGGGATGATAATATGCGGCTTGAAGAATGGAAATAGGCGTATCCATGGCCCGCCTCCTTAAACTTCCCGGATTTCGTAGTTCTCAAGTTTCGTTGAGCGTGCGACCCGGGCGAGCTGCATCTTGAGAATCGGATTGGACTTGATCGTGAAGATGACTTTTTTGAAGCCCGAGTCTTTGTACAGGATGAAGCATTGCTCCAGCATAGGCAGCACATCGGGAGAAGACACATTCAGCCCCGTGCAATCGAGCACGATCTCATACTGTTTCGGATCGAATGTGGCTACCGTACTGTTATATTCGTTGATGAAGCGACCGGCATCATCATTGGAGAACGTTCCTCCGACACTGACTTGCAGGGATTGTGCAGCTTTGTCTGTCCTGAGATTGAAAGTACCCATTAACTAATTTCTCCTCTCCAAATCCAATTTGTAACTTCTGTAAAAAAGACAGAGAAATAAAGTGACAATTGTAGAGCCACTTTATTTTTATCGGTTCAATTCGAAGAAAAAATTAGACTTCTAATCCTGATTCTATAGAAAATACAATAAAACAAAATAATACCCTTGAATTTGGAATTACCATATTTGAAGATTAGACCGCTCATTCGGCGGAAGTCTGGATTTTTATCGTTTGACAAGGGAAAGTGGAAGGGTTTAACATGTAATTAATTCTTATTTATTCCAAAAAATATAGGATGAACAGAGGTGTTTGAATGACTGAGTCGGAATTCGAATGCCAGGAGAAGATTAGAAGATTAGCTGTGAAGATTGTGAAGCATTACAGAGGCAGAGGACCCGACAACGTGAAGGTGAGGCTGGAGAATTCTCCGGTTATAACAGTTGAAATCAAGGGGATTCTCTCGAACTTATCCGAAATTTTAATGAAAGAAGGCGCAGAGAAGCTGGTTGCTGAATACTGGAAAATACTGAAATCCCACTTGGAGAACGAGTATATGGGCGAATTGAAGGAAGCGCTCGGCGGCGCTTTTACCTACACCTGGAGGATCTTGAACCTATCTCCGGCCGACAGGCGAATTGTGGTGCAGCTGAATACATCGGTTTGATTGAAGAGAAAGAGCATATCATATGCTTCTTCGCTTTTTAATAAGCCATTACACGGACTGGGTCTGAGCTCAGCTGTGTATTGGCTTTTTTTATTGTGTTTGTAAATGATCAAAGGGATGAAAGGATGATTCCATCAATGGTAGACAAAATCTTAACCGTCTGTCCGTACTGCGGAAGCGGCTGCAATCTGAACCTGATCGTCGAGGAAGGAAAGGTCGTAGGCGCTGAGCCGGCGAATGGCAGAACGAATGAAGGTACTTTATGTCTGAAAGGCCATTATGGCTGGGACTTCTTGAATGATCCTAAGATTTTGACGGCCCGACTCAGACAGCCCATGATCCGCAAAGAAGGTGAGCTTCGGGAAGCCTCCTGGGAAGAAGCCATTCGCTATACTGCCGATAGACTGCTGGCGATCAAGGAGAAATACGGCCCGGATGCCATCATGGGAACGGGTTCGGCGCGGGGACCGGGGAATGAGGCCAACTATGTGATGCAGAAGTTCATGCGCGCCGCAGTCGGCACCAACAACATCGATCACTGTGCCAGAGTCTGCCATGGCCCCTCTGTGGCGGGGCTGAGCTATTCGCTTGGCGACGGTGCCATGTCCAATTCGATTCCGGAGATTGAGGATGCCGAACTGCTCCTTATTTTCGGATACAACGCTCCTGTGACCCATCCGATTGTGGCCGGAAGAATCGTAAAGGCGAAGCAGAAAGGCGCCACAATCATCGTATGCGATCCCCGGAAGACGGAGTCGGCGCGGCTTGCGGATACCTGGCTACCTCTTAAAGGCGGAACGAATATGGCGCTTGTCAATGCTTTTGGGCATGTGCTGATCGAGGAGCAGTTATACGATAAGGATTTTGTTGCCAAGCATGTAGAAGGTCTGTCCGAATATATTGAAAATGTGCGAATGTACACGCCTGAATATGCGGAGAGCATCACCGGGGTTAAAGCCGCCGATATCCGTAAGGCGATGCGGCAGTACGCCGGATCGAAGAAGGCGATGATTCTGTACGGCATGGGAGTATGCCAGTTCTCGCAGGCAGTTGATGTAGTGAAGGGCCTGGCCTCGATAGCTCTCCTGACAGGCAACTTCGGAAGACCCTCGGTCGGCATTGGACCGGTCCGCGGTCAGAACAACGTGCAGGGCTCCTGCGACATGGGGGCGCTGCCCAATGTGTATCCGGGTTACCAGCCGGTCACGGACGCCAAAGCCCGCGCCAAGTTTGAGAAAGCATGGGGAGTCAAGCTGCCCGACAAGACGGGGTATCATTTGACGGAAATCCCGCATCTGGTGCTTAAGGAAGATAAGGTTAAAGCTTATTACATTTTTGGCGAGGATCCGGTGCAGAGCGATCCCAATGCGGCCGAAGTGAGAGAGACGCTGGATAAAATGGAGTTCGTCGTCGTGCAGGATATTTTCATGAACAAAACAGCGCTGCATGCGGATGTCATTCTGCCGGCCACCTCCTGGGGTGAACATGACGGCGTGTACTCCTCTGCAGACCGCGGGTTTCAACGTATCCGAAAAGCTGTGGAGCCGCCGAAAGGAACGAAACCCGATTGGCAGATTATATGCGAGGTTGCTACCGCGATGGGCTATCCGATGAGCTACAAGTCGACGGAGGAAATCTGGGATGAGATGAGAGGACTATGTCCGAAATTCGCCGGGGCCAGCTATAAAAAGATGGAGGAGCAGGGAAGCGTTCAATGGCCCTGCCCGACAGAGGATCATCCGGGAACGCCCTACTTGTATGAGGGCAACCGGTTCTCGACGCCGAACGGCAAGGGCCGGCTGTTCGCCTGCGAATGGAGAGCGCCGCTGGAGCAGCCTGACCGGGATTATCCGTTGACTCTCTCTACCGTCCGCGAAGTCGGGCACTATTCCGTCCGCACGATGACAGGGAACTGCCGGGCATTAAGCCAGCTGTCCGATGAACCCGGGTTTATTCAGATCAGTCCTGAGGACGCCCGGCAATACGGGATTGAGGACGGTCATCTTCTTAAGGTCATATCACGCCGCGGAAAAATAACGGCCAGAGCGCAAGTCAGCGAACGGGTTAAGGCCGGCGCGACTTACATGACCTACCACTTCTGGATTGGTGCTTGCAATGAGCTGACCGTCAATGCCCTCGATCCGATATCGAAGACGCCTGAGTTCAAATACTGCGCGATTCGCTTGGAGAGAATCCATGACCAGCAGCAGGCCGAGCTTCTGATTCGGGAGCAGTACGAGTCTCTAAGACGGCAAATGCTGGCAGGAGCGGGAGCGCATGAATAACGGTCAGGCCAATTCATTCGTACTCGCCGATCCGGAGAAATGTATTGGCTGTAAAGCTTGTGAAGTCGCCTGCTTCGCCGTCCACAACCGGGAGAACGGGGTTGGCGCTGCGGCTGGCACGGTAAGTGTGCCGGTCATCCCGAGGTTGTATGTAATCCGGACAGACAGCTTCATGATGCCGGTTCAGTGCAGGCATTGCGAGAATGCGCCTTGCGCGGAGGCGTGTCCGGTAAGCGCGATCCGCCAGAAGGACGGGGCGATTCAGGTGGACGAAGCTAGGTGCATCGGCTGCAAATCATGTGCGATTGCCTGTCCTTTTGGCGCGATCAGTCTGTTCCGGGCTTACAGCGGGGGCTCCGAGTACAAGAATCGGCATTTGAAAAAGCGCCAAGACACTACTTTGGAGCGGAAGACAAGAATCATTGCGTATAAATGTGATTTATGCCGAGGAGCAGCGTCTTCTGAAGAGCTTGAAGAGTCGGGTGATGAGCCGGGAGAGAGAACACCCTGGTGCGTATCGGTATGTCCCGAAGAGGCGCTGACGCTAATGACCCCCGTTAAGGAAATGAACGCAAGGCTTGCGGCTGTTCGGCGGCTGTGACCAATCCATGATGAAAAGAAGGGTAATTCCAATATGCCATCATCTATCGAACCGATCATTCATATCGACCAGGAACTGTGCACCGGCTGCAGACGCTGCGCGACTGTATGCCCGGTCGATGCTGTTATAGGCGAACGGAGAAGTCCCCAATCGGTTGATCCTCAGCGCTGCGTCATTTGCGGACAATGCGTGCAGGTATGCAGCGCTTATGCTGCGGAAGGCGATCCCAGGTTAACGAGACGCAGCGACAAGCTGCGGGAGAGAGGCCAGCTCCCAAGCGTACATGAGCCTTTATTCGCCGCGTATTCAACCGGGCATGCGTCTGAACTTCGCGAAGCGCTGGATGATCCAAAACGCTTCAATATCGTGCAGTGCGCGCCCGTCATCCGTGTGTCGCTTGCGGAGGAATTCGGCATGCCGTTTGGAACGCTGACGCCGGGCAAGATGGCCTCAGCCTTAAGACGAGTGGGCTTTGATAGAATCTATGATACCAATTTCGGAGCGGACGTTACGATTATGGAGGAGGGTACTGAGCTGATCAGCCGGGTGATGTCCGGGGAGGCACTGCCGATGTTCACCTCCTGCTGCCCGGCCTGGGTGAAGCATGCTGAGACAGCGGCGCCTCATCTCCTGCATCATCTCTCCAGCTGCAAGTCCCCCATGCAGATGGTCGGCGCGCTGGCCAAGACCTATGGCGCCAAGGCCGAAGGCGTCTCTCCGGGTGATATATTCAGCGTGGCGGTCATGCCCTGTACCTGCAAGAAATTCGAATCAAGCCGGGAGGAGATGACGGTTGACGGATACCGTGAGGTTGATTTGGTCATCACGACGAGAGAACTGGCACAGCTCATCAAGGCTAAAGGCATTGACTTCAACAGCCTGCCCGACGAGCCGTTCGATTCTCCGCTTGGCTTGTATTCGGGTGCGGGAACGATCTTCGGGGCAACAGGAGGTGTAATGGAAGCCGCAATCCGTACCGGATATGAGCTGGTGACGCATGAGGCCCTACCTGATCTGCAGCTTGAATTTATCAGAGGTGCTGAAGGAATCCGTACGGCGACGGTGCAGCTTGGGGATCTGGAACTGAGAGTCGCCATTGTTGCAGGGCTTAAATATGTCCACGGCATTCTTGAGCAGGTGTCAAAAGGCGAATGTCCTTATCATTTTATTGAGGTAATGGCATGTCCGGAAGGCTGCGTCAGCGGCGGAGGCCAGCCGAAGCTGCTGCTGGAGCGAGATCGCAAGGCCGCTTATGCGGCCAGAAAAGCATCGATCTATAATCATGATTCCACACTGAAAATACGCAAATCGCATGAGAATCCGGCCATTATCCAATTGTATAAGGATTATTTGGGCGAGCCGTTAGGCGAGGTGTCCCATCATCTGCTGCATACGAAGTTCAACTCAAGAAGCCCTAAGGAGGAGTCGAAATGAACAGCTTTGTGCTGGCTGATCCGGGCAAGTGTATCGGATGTCATACTTGCGAGGCAGCTTGTATTGTCGCTCATTCGGATCAGCGGATCTTTGAAGCGGGTGGCGATGAAGCGGTCTATTACCCGCGCCTGACTGTCGTGGAGACGGAGGATGTGACCGCACCTGTTCAATGCAGACACTGTGAGGATGCCCCCTGCGCCAATGTCTGTCCGAATGGATCAATCACGAACAGGGAGCACAGCATTTTTATTAATCAGGATACCTGCATTGGCTGCAAAACTTGCGCCGTCGTCTGTCCCTATGGAGCGATCACCATGGTTGCCGCTTACCGTGAAGGACGGAAGCAGCTGCAGCGCGGCCTTCGCGTTCAATCCGGGAATGCCTGGAGCCCGAAGCCAAGAATGGTCGCGAACAAATGCGATCTATGCGAAGATACCGGAGGCGGGCCGGAATGCGTACGGGTGTGCCCGACTCATGCGCTGCAGTTCATTGCTTCCCCGCATCTCGATGAGTCGATCGCACGGAAGAGAACGGGTACGGTTCAGATGCTGCAGTCGTATGGAGGATTTGGCGATTATTAAGACAGCGGGGGTACTAAGCGGAAAGCAAGGTGAATGATGTGACCGATCGGCTGGTCGATTCTTTTGGCCGTGTGCATAACTATGTCCGCATTTCCGTTACGGACCTCTGTAATCTGGGCTGTCAGTACTGCAGACCGGGGAGCGCTCTAAGCTGCAAGGTGAAATCGGAGCTGCTTAGTTTTGACCAATTGACAGCGGTTGTTGAAGCTCTGGCTCACATGGGAGTTACGAAGGTTAGGCTGACTGGCGGCGAACCGCTGCTGCGTCCCCGGCTGGAATCGCTAATTGGAAGATTGAGCGGGATCAAGGGGATCAGCCGAATCGGGTTGACCACGAACGGGATGCTGCTGGGGCCAAGAGCCTCCCTCCTTCGGCAGGCCGGATTAACCGACGTTAATATCAGTATCGATTCTCTGGTGCCGGAACGCTATGCCGGAATAACGGGCGGCGGAGATTTCAACAGGGTGATCAAGTCGATTGAAAGCTCCTGCAAGGCGGGATTTGACAAGGTCAAGCTTAACGTTGTGCTGATGCATGGAGTGAACGATGATGAGATTGAAGCTTTCTTAAAGCTCACGATCAACTATCCGCTCTTTATCCGCTTCATTGAATATATGCCGATCGGAGACCGGATACAGGCCTGGAGATCGGAGTATATGCCGGCGGAGAGTATTCTGGCGCGTTGTGAGGAAAAAGGATGGCAGATTGAACCGGTCGGAAACACCGGACAGCTAAATGATTCTCTTCACGAGGAAAATGAAATCTCAGGGCCGGCAAGGTATTACCGGATCGCCGGGGCAGCAGGGGAGTTCGGATTGATCAGTCCGGTCAGCCAGCATTTTTGCGAAAGCTGCAATCGCCTCCGAATTACAGCGAACGGCTGTATCAAGCCATGTCTGTATTGGAACGAGGAATGGGATCTGAAGCCGTACATCGGTGATGAAGAGAAGCTGCGGCACGTATTTCTGCAGTCGCTGGCGGGCAAGCCGCTGCGCCATGAAATGACGATCGCTAAGGAAGAGACTTCCTCCAAGCCGCACACGCTGCGCCAAATGTCGCAGATCGGAGGATGATGCGCACATGAGCGAAATGAACGGCGTGAACAACATGGATGACATGGACTACATTAACGAAATTAATGACATGAACGACATGATCGAGATAAGCGGGGAATCATTGTTCCGTATGGAGCAAGACGCTTTAGGCTCCGTTGCCGTCCCAAATAACGCCTATTACGGTATTCATACCTTAAGAGCCAGGGACAACTTTCCAATCAGCGGCCGGCCGGTCAACCGCAGGATCATTGAGGCGCTTCTGCTTGTCAAGAAAGCTGCGGCCAAAGTGAACGGCAAGCTTGGATATTTGGCGGCATCCGTCTCAAGCGGAATTCAAATCGCCTGCGATAAGCTGTTGTCGGGCGAACTGGATGACCAGTTCGTGACAGACGCTTATCAGGGCGGGGCTGGGACGAGCACCAATATGAATGTGAACGAGGTGATTGCCAACCTCGCGATTGAGCATCTGGGAGGGACCAAGGGCGATTATCGGCTTATTCATCCGATCGATCACGTCAATCTTCACCAATCGACGAATGATGTGTATCCGACCGCGCTCCGGATTGCGGCAATCCCGCTGCTGCGGACGCTAAGCGGGCAGATGGCGCTGTTGCAGGAAGGGCTTCAGGCGAAGGAAAAGGAATTCGCCGACATCGTGAGGCTTGGACGGACTCAGCTGATGGATGCACTGCCGATTATGGCCGGTCAGAGCTTCGGCGCATACGCCAAAGCGGCCGCACGGGACCGTTGGCGGCTCTATAAGGCGGAGGAACGGCTGCGCGAAATCAATCTCGGCGGGACGGCGGTAGGAACCGGCATGAATGCCCCGTCAGCTTATGTGTACGCAGTTGCCGAAGAGCTTCGGGAAATAAGCGGTCTTGGATTAAGCCGCAGCGATTTCCCTGTGGATGTTACACAAAATATGGATGTGTTCGTTGAGGTATCCGGGCTGCTCAAAGCTGCCGCCGTGAATCTATTAAAGATTTCGGGCGACATCAGGCTGCTGAATTCCGGTCCAGAGGGAGGGATAGGCGAATACAAGCTCCCCCCGGTACAAGCGGGTTCCTCCATTATGCCCGGCAAGGTCAATCCCGTCATCGCCGAGATGATAGGGAGCGTCTCTATGAGGGTTATAGCCAATGATACGGCCATAACGCTTGCTGCGGCATCCGGACAGTTGGAGCTGAATGCGTTCATTCCATTGATCGCCGAGTCGCTGCTGGAATCGCTGGAGCTGATGATCCATGCCGTGCCGGTATTTCATGAACGCTGTGTTGCGGGACTTAAGCTGGATAGGGAGCGGTGCAGCCATCATCTGGAACGCTGTGGTGTAATGGCTGCCGCCGCTGTGCCATATGTCGGATACGATGCGGCAGCTGAACTGCACAAGGAAGCCGCGGCAACAGGCAGGAAGGTTGCCGAGCTGCTGGAGGAACGGGGGTTAATGACGGAGATGCAGGGCTCTGCGGCTATTCAGCAGCTTCGATTCATTCAAGCGGGCATTCCAGGGCGTACAGAACGAGTCCCATTATAATGAAGGAAGCGGAAGGGCGAAGTCCGATGAATATGAACAGCACTCCCCGGGGAGAGCGGCCGCATATCGCTGTATTCGGCCGGTGCAATGCCGGCAAATCCAGCATCATCAATGCGCTCGCCGGACAGAGCATTTCTATTGTCTCTCAAGTAAGCGGAACAACGACCGATCCGGTCTATCATCCAATGGAGCTGCTTCCGGCGGGACCTGTCGTATTGATTGATACGGCGGGATTGGACGATACGGGGGATTTGGGGACGCAGCGAGTCCGCCGTACAAAGTCGATTTTGGATCGAACCGATCTGGCGCTGCTGGTTGTCGATGCCGAGAGTGAGTCCTGGGAATTCGAACAGGAATTGATGAAGACACTAACTGACAAGGGAACTCCGGTAATCGTACTGCTCAACAAGACCGATCTGCTGGAAGGGGAAAGCGCCGAGGCTGCGGCAGGCTTGGCAGCCGCGGCCGTCGCAGCCCGGCTTGGCACATCCCCGATACCGCTCAGTGCTTCGAATGGCGAAGGCATTGGGGAACTGAAGAAGAGAATGATATCGGTGTTATCGTCGGAAGAAGACCGGTACCGGATAGTAGGCGACCTGCTTCAACCCGGAGATACGGCGGTTCTGGTCATTCCCATCGACAAAGCGGCGCCCAAGGGACGCCTTATCCTCCCGCAGCAGCAGACGATACGCGATATCCTGGAATGCGATGCGAGCGCTGTTGTCACGAAAGAACAAGAGCTGCGCCATACGCTCGATTGTCTCGGTAAGAAGCCTAACCTTGTCATAACAGACTCCCAGGCATTCCTGAAGGCCGAAGCGGATACGCCAAGAGATGTGCCGCTTACTTCATTCTCGATCTTGTTCGCCCGCTATAAGGGCGACCTTCCCAGCCTGGTCGGCGGGGTAAGGGCGATCGCCCGGCTGCGGGACGGCGACAAGGTGCTTATCGCGGAAGCTTGCAGTCATCACCGGCAGTCCGACGATATCGGCACTGTCAAAATCCCCCGCTGGCTGAGAGAGAAGACCGGGAAGCAGCTTGCGATTCAGCATGCTGCGGGCCATGATTTCCCTGCGGATCTTGAGCAGTACGCTCTGATCATTCATTGCGGCGCATGTATGCTGAACCGCAGGGCAATGCAGGGGCGGATCGCAGAAGCACAGGCTGCGGGCGTACCAATAGTGAATTATGGCGTGTTCATTGCTTATGTGCAGGGAGTGTTTCCCAGGGCAATTGAAATGTTCCCGTCCGCGATGATGGCATGGGAGCAGGGATAATACTAGCTAGCGAATTTGCTGTGGATCAAAGTGGTACACCAATAGGGACGTTCCCGATGCTGTGCATATACAGCGGGGAACGTCCCTTTTGTTCATATCCGTATATTCATATATCCGTACATAAATCTAGAACCGGAGATCCCGTTCGCCCGCCTCAATCCGCCGCAGCTGCTTGATTGTGGCTTGTCTAGCGGATTCCAGAGGAATGCGTTCGAGGTTGTCGCGTATCAGCTGCTCTCCGATGGAGCGGGTCTCCTCGTCCGCATAATCCAGCAAGAACTCTTTTAAGGTCATGAGAGAATTCGGCTGGCATACATTATGAATTTGTCCGGATTTGGCCAGCTGCATGAAGCGGTCGCCGGTTCGTCCTTCCCGGTAGCATGCAGTGCAGTAGCTGGGAACATAGCCGTCGCGGCAAAGCGTCTGAATAATCTCCATTGGAGACCGGTGGTCGCCGACCTCGAACTGGGGCTTGTCGTTCCGGTTCTTGTTGACGCTGTAGGCGCCGACGCCTGTAGCGGAACCCGCACTGATTTGCGAAATGCCGAGCTTGATAATTTGATCGCGGAATACCGTGTCCTCTCTTGTGGAGAGGATCATTCCCGTATAAGGCACGGCGATCCGCAGAACGGCAACGATTTTGGCAAAATCATGATCGCTTACCAGGTAGGGGTAGCTGTCCAGGCTGACATTTTCGGCTTCGCGAAGACGGGGGACCGAGATCGTGTGGGGACCGCAGCCGAAGGCTTGCTCCAGATGTCCGGCGTGCAGCAGCATGGCGATCGTCTCGTATTTATAATCATACAGGCCATACAGGACGCCGATGCCGACATCGTCGATGCCGCCCTCCATAGCACGGTCCATGGCGGTCGTATGCCAGTCATAATCGCTCTTCGGTCCTTGTGGATGATAATTGCGGTAGGTGGGGCGGTGATAGGTTTCCTGGAATAAAATGTAGGTTCCAATTCCGGCCTCGGCAAGCCGCCGATAGTCATCTACGGTGGTGGCTGCAATGTTCACGTTGACCCTCCGGATGCTTCCATTGCCCGAAGTCGTCGCGTAAATCGTCCGGATACATTCCAGAATGTAATCGATGGAGCAGTTCACCGGGTCCTCGCCCGCTTCAATTACAAGGCGTTTGTGGCCCATAGCCTGCAGCGCCGTTGCCTCCAGTGCAATCTCCTCCTGGCTAAGCCGGGTGCGGATGAAGTCTGAATTGGAATGCTTGTAGCCGCAGTAGACACAGTTGTTGACACAGTGGTTGCTGACATATAAAGGGGCGAACAAAACAATCCGGTTCCCGTATATCCGCTCCTTGATTTCCCTGGAGATCCGGAATACTTGTTCAAGTGTGTCCGGGTCCTCAATATTCAGCAGCACAGCCGCCTCGTAAGCGGTCAGCCCTTTGGCTTCCCTGCCCTTGCTCAGAATCGAGTCGATAAGTTGCCGGTCACTGACCCCGTTCTCCCCATATCGCATAGCTTCCCGAATAACATCGTCCTGAATAAAATCAGCACGGCTGATCTTCTTAAGCTGGTTCACGGCTATTCACTTCTTTCATGGGTTTGGAATTTCTTCACTTGCATCTTCAATCCGGCATAACAAAAGGCTGCGCTGAACGGTTTATCCGCTTCAGACTGTCGCCTCGTCCCATATCCATATCAAATCCCGCCTCACGGATTCGCAGCTCTAGACAGAACCTGCATTGAGCCGATTCGTCTCCGGTGCAGATTTTGCCGTTATATAGCGTATATTTCGGCCGGACCGCTACGGGAGACAGATTCGGCATCACAACATTGGCGCCGGCTTGCAGCGCAAGCTCGCGTCCGTACGGGTGAGCGGTGCCCATGGCGGTTGTGGCGGGGATGAGGGCGCCGGGTATTATAAGCCTGGTCAGCGCAATCATATCGAGCGTCGTCTCCAGAGAGCCTGCGGGCTCATGCCTAAGCGGGGTTCCCTCATGCGGAATAAAAGGGCCGATGCCGATCATGTCCGGGTCCAGCTCCTGCAAATACAGCAGATCCTCGGCCAAGTCCTCCAGGCTCTGACCGGGCAGCCCAACCATGAATCCGGCCCCTATCTGGTAGCCGATCTCCTTGAGCGCGCGCAGGCGGTCCCGGCGGTTGTCGAAGGTCATGGTCGGGTGCAGGCTTTGGTACAAGCTGGCGGATGCCGTTTCATGTCTGAGCAAAAAGCGGTCCGCTCCCGCCTGGAACAGCCGCGTATAGCATTCGTTATCCCGCTCTCCGATCGAGAGCGTAACTGCGGCGTCCGGACAATTTCGCTTGATTTCCATTATTAAAGACACCAGCATGTCGGTCGTGTACCAGTCGTCTTCACCGCTCTGCAGTACAAAGGTCCGGTAGCCAAGCTGATACCCTTCCTTGCAGCACTCCAGGATGTCATCCGGATGAAGCCGGTAACGCTGTGCTGTCCGGTTAGAGGAACGTATCCCGCAGTACATACAGTTCTGTTTGCAAATATTCGAGAATTCGATCAATCCCCGTACATAGACGCCGAGGCCGTACATTTCCCGCCTTTTACGGTCGGCTGTGGCACGAAGGGCCGCTCGAAGCTCCTGATCCTGCTCCAGCCTGCCCAGGAGAGCGACTAATTCTTCACCTTTCCAATATCCCTGCTCGTACAAGCGATTGATCAGCTGATCCGTTTGTTCTCACTCCTTCAATAGATTGTTAAGCCGAGTTGTTGTGACCTGGGCCGGCACACAATCGGTAATGCGTTCCGCTCCGGTATACACATTGCAAGAATCCTGGCGTATAAACCCGACTGTCGTCATATTGAGCTGCCTTGCAAGCTCCAGCGCAAGCGCAGTAGGTGCCGATTTGGATAAAATGATTTCGCAGCCGATCTTGGCTGCCTTCAGCAGAATTTCCGAGGAGATTCGGCCGGTGAACGCGATGATTTTGTCGCTTAGAACCATCTGCCGCCTCAGGCAGTGGCCGTATATTTTATCAAGAGCATTGTGACGCCCGATGTCGCTCCTGGCCAGTACAATATCCCGGGAATCGCATACCGCAGCGGAATGTACCCCGCCTGTCCGATGGAACAGCTCCGAGCCGTCCTGCATTTTGTCCATAAGCCGAAAGATATCCGCAAAGGATAGGGATACGTGAATCCCGTCTTTGATTTTGGCCGTACGGGCATCATTGACATAGACGTAACCCAGGCGTCCGCCGCCGCAGCAGGAGGTGCTGTAGCGCTTCGCATACAGTGACCGTTGAAGGTCGTTCCAGCGGTCTGTGGAGACGTGGATATAGCCCTCGTCCTCCTGAATCCACAAATCTCGGATGTCGCCGACTTCCCGTATGATCCCTTCAGAAGCCAGAAAGCCAACAGCCAGATCCTCCAGATATTCGGGCGTGCATACCAGCGTAACGAATTCCTCGCCGTTAATGACCAGTGTGACCGGACGCTCCGTAACGATTGAATCCTGTTCATAAGTGATGCTGCCCTGCCTATAACGAATAACCGGTTCCTGACATTCAGTCTGCAGCTTCATTCCGTCACCTCTGTCCAGAAGTTGTGAATATATGGAAAAGATATCCACTTAACTACATCACGAATTCCAATCACTGTCAATTTTATATCTCATAGCTGCGCCAGAATGCTTGTGCATCGAGCGTTCGAAGGCTAGTGTTAGGTCGCGAAACGCTATGGTATAATGGTTGGGAGGTGAATAGTCGAGTATGTTTTTAAAGCGGATAGAGTTAGCGGGCTTCAAATCGTTTGCCGACAAAACGGAGATGGAGTTCGTTCGAGGCATCACGGCTGTCGTCGGCCCGAACGGGAGCGGCAAGAGCAATATTTCCGACGGCATCCGCTGGGTGCTGGGCGAGCAAAGCGCCAAATCGCTGCGCGGGGGCAAGATGGAGGATATCATATTCGCCGGAAGCGATGCCCGCAAAGCGGTTAACATCGGCGAGGTGTCTCTGACACTGGACAACGAGGATCACGCTCTGCCGCTGGACTTCAGCGAAGTGACGGTAACGCGGCGGGTCCACCGCAGCGGAGACAGCGAGTACATGATCAACAAGCAATCCTGCCGGCTGAAGGATATCACCGAATTGTTCATGGATACCGGTATCGGCCGTGAGGCTTACTCCATTATCGGGCAGGGGCGGATCGAGGAGATTCTCAGCACCCGGTCGGAGGACCGTCGCGGTATTTTCGAAGAAGCTTCAGGCATTGTCAAATACAAATCCCGAAAGAAAGAAGCGGGGCGAAAGCTGGATGAAACGGAGCAGAACCTGCTTCGCATCCATGACCTGATCAGCGAGCTGGAAGACCAGATCGGTCCGCTCAAGGAGCAGTCCGAGAAGGCGATCCGCTTCAAGGAATTGAAGGAAGAGCTGAAGAACCGGGAAATCTCGGTCTACGTGCACCAGATCGAAGGCATACATACCGCCTGGAAGGAAGGCAGCGCCAAGCTTGAGGTACTGAAGGACGAGCAGCTGCAGCTCTCCACGGTTGTTACGGCGCACGATGCGAAGCTGGAGAGCGGAAGAGCCGCTCTGCGGCAGCTTGAAGAGAAGATCGAGAAGCTGCAGGAGCAGCTACTGCGATATAGCGAAGCCTATGAGAAATGCGAGGGCTACGGGGAGCTGCTGAGAGAACGCCGAAGACATCTGGAGAACAACAAGGAGCAGCTTCTGCAGTCCATCGGCTCGGTCGGCGAACGGTCGGAGGACCGTCTGCGGGAGCTGGCTTCGCTGGAACAGAATCTGGAGTTGACACGCAGCAAGCTTGCGGCGCTGCGGGAGGAAATCCGGGATGAAGAGGCCAAGCTGACAGGGGTCACCGACGGGCTTAGCCAGAGCAAGGAAGAGAGCCTGAAGAGCGAGCTTCTGGAGCTTATGAACCGGATGGCACAGGCCCGCAATGAAATCCGGTATGCCGACCAGCAGAAGGAGACGCTGGAGCGCCGGATGAGCCGGAGCCAGGAGGAGAGCGGGAAGTGGACTGCCCGCTATGAGGAGCTGCTGCGCGAGCAGGGCAAGCTGAAGAGCGGGATTGAAGCGCTCAGCAAGGAGCTCGGCAAGCTGCGCGGCGAATATATAACCGAGAGCGAGCGCTCGGTTGCCCGCCAGAAGCTGCTCGACGAAGCCCATTCCGGGCTTCGCAAGTGGGAGCAGAAGCGGGAGGCCCAGGTGTCCCGGCATGAGACGATGAAGGAAATGCAGGACGACTTCGACGGCTTCATGCTGGGCGTCAAGGAAGTGCTGAAGGGCGCTCGCAAGGGCCAGCTAAGCGGCGTGCACGGCGCAGTTGCCGAACTGATCTCCGTGCCGGAGAAGCTTGAGACGGCGGTGGAGACGGCGCTCGGCGCTTCGCTTCAGCATATCGTTATGGATAATGAGTCCGTGTCACGCCAGGCAATCGCCTTTCTGAAGCAGCGTCAGCTGGGCCGGGCGACCTTCCTGCCTCTCGATGTCATCCGTCCCCGCCAGATCGGCGGAAGCGACCGGGGCATGATCGAGGGAGCAGACGGCTTCGTAGGCATAGGCTCCGAGCTGGTAGGCTATGAAGACCGGTATGGAAGTATTGTCGGAAGCCTGCTGGGCAACGTCGTCATTGCGGAAAATCTGGAGCAGGCGAACCGAATCGCCGCCAGATGCCAATACCGCTACCGTGTCGTAACGCTGGAAGGCGACGTCGTTAATGCAGGCGGTTCCATGACCGGGGGCAGCCAGCACAAGAAGAATTCAAGCCTCCTTGGACGCAAGCGCCAACTGGATCAGCTTCAGGAGGAGATCGGAGAGACCGAGCGCCAGATCGCGAAGCTGAAAGCTAACATTACCCAGCTGGCGAAGGAGCAGGAGGATTCGAATGTGAAGCTGGAGAAGCTGCGTCACGGCGGTGATGAGAAGCGCCTGGAGGAGCAGCGGATCGCCGGCGATCTAAGGCAGCTTGAGCAGGAGCTCCGGCATGTGAAGGAGCAGGTCGAAAGCGCCGGAGCGGAGCATTCCGGCTTCGAGAGCGAAGTGAAGCAGCTGGAACAAGCCCGTGAACACGCGGTGGCTGAACTGGCGCGCCTGGAAGCGGAAGAGCGTGCGGCGCATGAAGCGATCCGAAGCGCAGAATCCGATCGGAAGGCTAGCGAGAACGCCAAGGAAGAGCTTCAAGGCAAGCTGACTTCGATGAAGGTGGCGGAAGGCAAGCTGGATCAGGAAATATTCTCGCTGGAGGAGAGCCTCCGGCGAATGAAAGCCGATGCGGGTTCACAGGAGAAAGAGATGCGCCAGAACCGCAACCTGCTGGGTACCATTGAGCAGGATCTAGCGACGAATGAGACCGAGTCACTGAAGCAGCGCGAGGATCTGAACAACTACAAGCTAAAGAAGGAAGAAACGGCTGAGAATCTGGACTATGCGAGAGCGGAACGTACTTCCCTGACACGCAAGCTGGAAATGGAGGAAGGCGAGACGAAGGAGCAGCGCCAGGCGCTCAAAGCGGTGGACGACCTTCTCCGGTCAACCGAAGTGTCGGTTGGCAGGCTGGATGTGGAGCTGGACAATATTCTCCGGAAGCTGAGCGACGAATATGAGCTCAGCTACGAGCTTGCGAAGCAGCGTTATCCGGTTCCGGATGATGTGCCGGCGGCGCAGGCCGAGGTTCAAAGACTTCGCCGGGCCATTTCGGCGCTGGGCGAGGTCAATTTGGGCGCGGTAGACGAGTATCAGCGGATTCATGAGCGGTATACCTTCCTCAGCGAGCAGAAGGACGACCTGGTGGAAGCCAAGACAACGCTGTATCAGGTTATCGGAGAAATGGAGGAGGAAATGTCGAAGCGCTTCAAACAGACGTTCGACGCCATTCGCCGGGAATTCGGCACGGTCTTTACGAAGCTGTTCGGAGGCGGCAGAGCCGACCTGCTCCTGCTGGAGCCGGATCATCTCCTCACGACCGGCATCGATATCGTGGCCCAGCCTCCGGGCAAGAAGCTGCAGAACCTGCAGCTGCTCTCCGGGGGAGAGCGGGCATTGACCGCGATGGCGCTGCTGTTCGCCATTTTGCAGGTCAAGCCGGTTCCATTCTGTGTGCTGGACGAAGTCGAGGCGGCGCTCGACGAAGCGAACGTCGTCCGATTTGCCGAATATCTCCGCGAGTTCTCCGAGCAGACCCAGTTCATTGTGGTCACGCACCGGAAGGGCACGATGGAAGAGGCGGATGTGCTCTATGGGGTAACCATGGAGGAGGGCGGCGTCTCCAAGATGGTCTCCGTGAAGCTGGAGGACGAAGCAGCCGAGATTGCCTAGAAGGTAGGTTCAGGACTGGAACGAGATTGCTTGAGCCTCCTGACCTCTGGAAGTGGAGGAATCATACAGCATGAACGAAGTCATCATTCGCAGACCCGTCATCGAAGATTCGGATGAACTGAACCGTTTTTTTGAGACGGTAATCGGAGATGCCTTCCGCAGGGAAGGGCTGGGGGAGCTTGCCCAGGAGATTGAGGGAGAGATCGCGGCGAAGGTACAGGCGCTGCAGGCTGATCTGGATACTGATGGTACAGCCGGAACTTTTTATATCGCGCTGCAAGAGGGCCGGATACGGGGTACCATTGAGATCGGACCGGTAACCGGGCTGATTCTGTCCTGCACGCAGGGACAGCTTGAGGGAATGACCGAAGTGAAGTCCGTACTGGTGCATCCGGATGTTCAGGGCAGGGGCCTTGGCAGTCTGTTGTGGAGCGTTGCCGGTGTAGCGATGGCGAGCCGGGGCATCACCGATTTTTGCTTTGACAGCGGGTATCGGGAAGCACAGCGGGTGTGGACACGGAAATTCGGACCTCCCGATTATGTAATGAAAGACTACTGGGGTTCGGGTAACAGCCATATGATTTGGACAAGATCTGTCAGCGACATCAAGGTCCGGTTCTCGCTTTAAGGCAATGAACGGGACTTGCCATCATGAAGCGGGGTGCCGTTCGGGCATACTACTCATCGCCATTTAGAAACAGGAGGGAATATATGAGTTTTTTTCGCAAGCTGAAGGAGAGCATTGCCGGCAAGACCGAGAGCGTCACGAAGCAGTTCCGGGAAGGTCTGGAGAAGACCCGCAAGGGCTTTGTGGAGAAGGTCTCGGACCTGATTATCCGGCGCAAAAAAATCGACGAGGAATTCTACGAGGAGCTTGAAGAGATTCTGATCGGGGCTGACGTAGGCGTGAATACAGTCATGACACTGGTCGAGGATCTGCGCGCAGAGGTGAAGAAGCAGCGGATTGAGGATGCAGCCGAGCTGCAGCCGATTCTCTCACGCAAGTTGATGGAGCTTCTTCGGGGTGACGACAACAACGCGCTGAAGGAGAATCCGGACGGAATCACGGTAATTCTGTTCGTCGGCGTGAACGGCGTCGGCAAGACGACGACCATCGGCAAGCTGGCTCACCGCTACAAGTCCGAGGGCAAAAAAGTGCTGCTTGCGGCGGGAGACACCTTCCGTGCCGGAGCCATCGAGCAGCTGGAGGTATGGGGACAACGCGCAGGCGTGGATGTGATCAAGCAGAGCGCTGGCTCCGATCCTGCCGCAGTCATGTTCGATGCGGTGCAGGCGGCGAAGCAGCGGAATGTGGACGTCCTGATCTGCGACACGGCGGGACGGCTGCAGAACAAGAGCAATCTGATGGAGGAGCTGAACAAAATCTTCCGCGTCATCCAGCGGGAAATTCCTGGCGCTCCGCATGAGGTTCTGATGGTGCTGGACGCAACGACCGGCCAGAACGCACTCGCGCAGGCGAAGCTGTTCGGCGAGAAAAGCGGGGTGACAGGACTCGTCCTCACCAAGCTCGACGGAACGGCGAAAGGCGGCATAGTTGTCGCCATCCGTCAGGAGCTGAACATTCCGGTCAAGCTCGTCGGTCTTGGCGAGAAGATGGAGGATCTGCAGCCGTTCGATTCGGAGCAGTTCGTACATGCTCTCTTTGCAGGGCTTGTCATTGAAGATAACGAGGAGAAGGACAATCACGAAGAGGTATAGATTAGAATAACCGGAACAATTGAAATGGCGGTTTTCTACGAATGAGGACGCCGGTGCAATTGTCCGGACACCAATAGGCGTACAATAAGCATACGAGCATACGAGCATACGAGCATACGAGCACACGAGCACACGAGCATACGAGCATACGAGCACACGAGCATACATGCCTGCCAAGCCTGCCGAACCATTGGCAGGCTCTTTTTTGCGCAATAAAAGCTTAGAACACTGAAACAGATTCATCTATCACCATATGAAAAATTCAGAATAGAAAAAAATCGCTCCGCTCCCCCCTACTTTTTTCGGAATATTCCACATATTCTGTTCAATGAAAACCTTCTGGATAAAGGAAACGCATACATTTCATCATGTTGACATGGTTCTTCAATTTTCCTGTTATATATATTGACATGAAAAGGGGGGAGTTCGTAAAATGAAAGAAGATTATATACGATTTACGAGATTCACCTTAATAAAAGGGTTGATCTGTTAACAAACATTACTTTCATTGAAAGGAGTCGGGCTTATGTCCAAACTTGATCCACTGCCCGGTCTGTCTCCGTATCCCCTGCACCAATTTTTCGATGAAATGTTCGAAGGCGAACGCATCGTCCGTCCCCACTACAGTCATGTGAACCGCATGTTCGCCGGGATGAGTCCGGGAGAACTTCAGGCCAAACAGGTACTGATGCAGCGCCGGATGATGGAGGAGGGCATTACGTTCACGCTGTACAATCCTTCACAAATTCAGCCGATGGAGCGAACGATTCCCTTCGACATGATTCCACGGATCATACCGAGAGAAGAATGGGAGAAGCTTGAAGCGGGCATTATCCAGCGTGTGACGGCGCTGAATCTGTTCGTTCACGACATTTACCATGAGCAGTACATCGTGAAGGATGGTATTGTTCCCCGCAAACTGATTATCGCGAACCGTTATTTCCGTCCCGAGATGGCGGGTCTCCGGGTTCCGGGCGGCGCCTACATTACGACTTCCGGTATTGATCTGATCCGTCATAGTGACGGCCAATACTATGTGCTGGAAGACAATCTGCGCACGCCTTCGGGCTTTTCCTACCTATTTAAAGGACGATCCCTGATGAATCAACTGTTCCCCGAGCTGACCTTCCAGAATGCCATCCGGGATGTGGATCATAGCATCAACCGTTTTCTTTCCGTGCTTCGCAGTCTTTCTCCTTCTCACACTTCTGACCCTGTAATCGCCCTGCTTACACCTGGTGAATATAATTCGGCTTATTATGAGCATGCCTTCCTGGCTCAGCAGATGGGCATTCACCTTGTGGAAGGGAGAGATTTGGTCGTCCAGGATCACAAGCTGTACCTCCGCCAGATGAACGGCCTTAAGCGGGTGGACGTGCTGTATCGGCGGCTGGACGACGATTTTATCGATCCGCTTGCCTTTGAGCCCAATTCGCTGCTCGGCGTTGCAGGTCTCATGAACGCTTATCGCGCAGGGAATGTTGCAATCGCGAATGCGCCCGGCACCGGAGTTGCAGATGACAAGGCCATGTATGCATTTGTTCCAGACATGATCCGTTACTACCTCAAGGAAGAACCCATTCTGAATAATGTGCCTACCTATTTGCTCTCCAAATCCGATGATCGTCAGTATGTGCTGGATAATCTGAGTGATATGGTCGTGAAGGAGACCTCCCTCTCTGGCGGCTATGGTATGCTGATCGGCAGTGAAGCCACCCGTCAGGAAATGGATGAATTCCGGCTCAAAATCCTTGCCGAGCCCGAGCGCTATATCGCCCAGCCGATCATGTCGCTGTCCAGAGCGCCGATTCTGTCGGAAGGAATCATGAGTCCGCGGCATATCGACCTTCGGGCGTTCGTCCTGACCGGGTCGGACCGGAGGCCGCATGTCATCCCTGGAGGACTGACGCGCGTTGCGATGAAAGAAGGCTCGCTGGTCGTCAATTCATCTCAGGGAGGCGGCGTCAAGGATACCTGGGTGATGTCCTGAAATATTGCTCTTCAACCTGCAAGACCTGAACATCAATATGAGGACGAGGGAGTGACCGTAGATGTTAAATCGCTGCGCGGAGGCTTTATTCTGGATCGGACGCTACATGGAACGGGCTGAGAACCATGCCAGACTAATTGATGTGCATTACCATATTCAGCAGGAAGATGATTTCCGGGAGGAAGGACATAAGTGGTCCAGACTGATTGACGCGATCGGCGCCCGCGAGGAATATCTGCGGCAGTACGACAGCTTTAACGAGCAGGATGTTCTCTCCTTCATCACACTGGAGCTTGGCAATACGAATTCGCTGTTCTCCTGCGTGCATCAGGCGCGCAATAATCTGCGTACGCTGCGGCAGCAGCTTCCGAGCGAGCTGTGGGATATCGTGAACAGCTTCAATCTCTGGCTGGGCGACTGCACAATCGCGGATATTATGAAGAGCCCGCATCAGTTCTACCAGCAGATCAAGGAACGGGCCTCCATGTTCCTCGGTGCCGAGGAGTCGGTCATGCTTCGTGGCAATGAATGGCGGTTCATCGAGAGCGGACGCTATCTGGAAAGAGCGGAGAATACCGTGCGCATTCTTCAATCCGTTATACTGTCCTGCAGAGACAAGGAGCAGGCTTCCATCTATACGCAGCTTCAGGCTGTACTGAAATCGGTAAGCGGCTATCAGGCCTTCCGCAAATATTATGCCGACGCCGTATCGCCGGAGTGCATTCTGGAATTTCTGATTGGCAGCGCCGCCTTCCCGAGATCAGTGCGTTTCTCGGCCCAGCAGCTCGAGGAGCATTTGTCCCGGATTGAAATGGAGTTCGCCGACCGCGGCGAGGGTTATGAACGGGTGCTTCGGCAAGCAGGCAAAATCCGCTCAGAGCTGGATTATATGGAGAAGGAAGACATGGAAGGCGATGGAGTGGATGATGTGCTGAACGAGCTCAAGAACGCCTGCTTGAAGTTGGGCAGAACGATGAGCTCCGCCTTTTTTCAGCAGGAAGGAATCCGGATATGAAAATACAAATCGATCATACGACCAAATATACGTATCCCGAGCCTGTGACGGACAGTGTCAATGAAATCCGGCTGACGCCGCGGACCAACTACAGACAGGCTTGTTTTCATCATGAGGTGGAGATCTTTCCGCCGGCCAACCTGATGACCTACGAGGATTTCTTCGGGAACCGGGTGCATGCCTATTCGGTCAACAAGCCGCATACGGAGATGGTTATTCATACCCGGGCCACCGTCGTTACGTTGGACAAGGAGCAGGGGGCCGACCGGCAGAGACTGGACCTGGAGAGCCAGATCAAGCTGCTTCAGGATGAGGCTTTTCAGAACCGGTATATCGAGTTTATTCTGCCGACCCGGTATACGGAAGTCACGCCGGAGCTGATGGAATTCGCTGACCAGCATCCGTTTGATGAAGCCGATGACCTGTACGACTGGGCGAGAAAGCTGTCGGCCACCATCTACGAGCAGTTCACCTATGATCCCGAAGCGACGAGCGTCAACACGACCGTCAAAAAAGCGCTGAAGCTCAAACGCGGAGTCTGCCAGGATTATGCCCATTTGATGATTGCCGTATGCCGGAGCGTCGGACTACCGTCCCGATATGTCAGCGGCTATCATTTTGTAGGCGATCTGCAGGGAGGCAACGCGGATTTCGAGCAGGCGTCCCATGCCTGGGTGGAGACGCATATTCCGGGCACGGGCTGGCTTGGCTTCGACCCCACCAATAATGTGGAGGTTAACTGGCGGTATGTGAAGCTGGGACATGGACGGGATTACAAAGACATCGTACCGGTCAAAGGCGTCTACAGGGGAACCCAGGGCAGTCTGGAGGTAAAGGTTGACGTGCGAAGACTGGACTAATCGGCTCAAGGAGCCGGGAAAGAGGCAGCTGAACCGCGAACGGCGGGATGGCTGTCTTTTTTTGACCGGAATGATTATAACCTGCGCCAGTTTGGGTAATCTTGAGACAGAGCAATCAAAACCTACAAGAACGGAAGGTGAGCCTGTTCAATGACCCCAACCAACGGAAATAGACAGCGATTTGCCGGGAAGACAGCGATAATTACCGGTGCGGGCTCGGGAATAGGCAGAGCAACCGCCATTCAGATGGCACGCGAAGGAGCGAACGTAGCCTTATTCGACCTGATTAATGACCGGACCTCGCAGGTGGAGAGCAAGCTGAATAAGATGAGGGAGGGCTGCGCGCTGGCGGTTGATGTGGATACCTCCGATCCGGCGCGTATGGAAGCTGCGGTGCAAAAGGCGGTCGGGCATTTTGGCGGCCTCGATATCGTCTTCGCTAATGCCGGCATCAACGGCTCGATCGGTCCGATTGAGGAACTGAATGTCGAGGACTGGCAGCGCACCTTGAACATCAACCTGAACGGGACGTTTCTCTCCCTGAAATATACGATCCCTCATTTGAAAAAGAAGGGAAAGGGCAGCATCATTATCACCAGCTCCATTAACGGCAACCGGAGATTTACAAGCTTTGGCTGGTCGGCTTACAGCACAACCAAAGCCGGTCAGGTGGCGCTGGCGAAGATGGCGGCGCTGGAGCTTGCCAAATTCAAAATCCGCGTGAATGTCATCTCGCCGGGTGCGATATCCACGAACATTGACCAGAGCACCGAAGCCAGCGACGATTTGGGCTCCATTGTGATTCCGATCCAGTTCCCGGAAGGGCAGCAGCCCTTGGCCGATGGTCCCGGCAAGCCGGAAGATGTCGGCAATCTCGTCTGCTTCCTCGCCTCCGATGAGTCGGCGCATATCACAGGAGCGCAGATCGTAATCGATGGTGCAGAGTCTCTGCTAACCTAATTCGAACGACAACGCAGTTCTCGCTTGGGCGCGGCTGCGTTTTTTTTTTTTGGAAATAGATGATTTAGCTGCTGCAAGCGGAGATTGGCCCTGAAAATTCCGGTCAACGCTTCTGTCATGTCTGAGCTTTACTTTGGATTCGTAAAGATATGGGGTTTGTCAAACGTGTTATGCACTGATTCGTGGAAGGCACTATAATTCCTATGCGAATGCAAAAGGCTTAGCTCATTACCGATTCAAGTCTGCCGCTTGAAGAAGTGGGTGGATCGCTATAATGGTGCTGCAACGAAATATTTACAGCATGATTTGGCTTGGTTTCTATACTTACAGTAAGGAGTATGAGAATACCGCATCGAATAAGAAAAATATGTTGGTTTTGTTAAACTAACTGACAGGATCGCGCAACAAATTGCCGAATAGCTTGAATAAAATACTAGGGAGAAATGGAGGTATTGTGTGTGAATTACGAATTTAATCGAGAATGGTTACTGAAAAAATTTGAGGAAATTCGAAAAAGAATGCTTAATGCCGTCAACCAACTAAATGATGAACAACTCAATTGGAGACCCAACGAGTCAAGCCACAGTATTTCAACACTTGTTAGGCACATAGAAGGTAATATTAAAGAAAGAGTCTTAAAGGGTATATTACATCAGGAAATTCAGAGAAATCGTGAGGAAGAACTAACGCATACTTTTGTAAGGAAGTCCGAATTAGTAGCGATAATTGAAGAACGATTTCAATTAATCATTGATACAATTAGAACCATTTCTGATGAGACATTGGAACAAAAGCAAATGGTAAGGAATGGAGAGAGAACCAACCTTGACATGCTGCATCAATGCACTGCACATTTTTCTGAACATATGGGTCAGGTTTTTTATATTGCAAAGCAGTGTTTGGAAGGGGATTACAAATCTACATCATTGTAAACGCAGGTGTACGACGGGGACGACAGCTCAATAAACTGCCTTATACCCGTATTTGATTAGAATAGTCGTCATGCACGTGTGTTTCACATCCCTCTATACGAGAACTAATAATATTTCGGGAGCCATATTATGCCATAGCCTGATCAATCTGATCGGGTGAGAATGGATGCAGCAAGGGCTTGGCGTGTGATAGAATGAATCTGGCAGATCATATTTTTTTGAGAAAAAGGATAATTGCGGGCAACTGCCCGGATTATGACTATACAAGGAGGCGGTGACGTTGTCGATTATGTCCTGGCTGGCTGATCAAAGAATTGAAGAAGCCATACGCAAAGGCGAGTTCAAGGATTTGCCGGGTCACGGCAAGCCGCTGGAGCTGGAGGATTTGTCGGGGGTGCCCGAGGATCTGAGAATGTCTTTTAAGATTATGAAAAATGCGGGCTTGCTGCCGGAAGAGCTGCAGCTCAGAGCGGAATGCGCTTCTCTGGAGAATCTGCTGGCCGCCTGCCACAGTAAGGATGAGCAGGGCAAGCTCGGCCGGAAGCTGACCGAGAAGAAGCTTCGTCTGGAGGAGCTGCTCCGTCAGCGGGGCGTTGACAGCAGTCCGGCTTTCGCCCAGTATGGGGAAATCAT
>RCUO01000322.1_pt1 | contig 26879 bp, 19 predicted proteins | sample 2166161 | NCBI WGS metagenome assembly RCUO01 (sample SAMN09932617, study PRJNA488358) | compost metagenome | feature: garden; material: soil; isolation source: compost soil in cyclohexanecarbonitrile-enriched culture | place: Germany: Experimental Botanical Garden Goettingen | collected 2016-01-27
TGCGCGATGTGGACAGCGGCGAGTTCTGGTCTGCCGCCTACCAGCCCACCTGCGTAGCGGTGGACAATTACGAGGCGATCTTCTCTGACGCCAAGGCGGAATTCCGTGGTACGCGCCGCGGCTGCGAGAGCCATCTACAGGTCGCCATCTCCGCCGAGGACGACATCGAACTCAGGCGCCTGCGCCTGACCAACCGCAGCCGTCGCCAGCGCACGGTGGAAATCACCACCTATGCCGAAGTGGTGCTGGCACCTGCGGCGGCCGACGATGCGCATCCGGCCTTCAGCAATCTCTTCGTGCAGAGTGAGATTCTGGCCGCCAAGCAGGCCGTGTTGTGCACGCGCCGGCCCCGTTCGCACGACGAAATGCCACCGTGGATGTTCCATCTGGTTGCGGTGCATGACGCGGAGGTGGTGTCGATCTCCTACGAAACCGATCGTGCGCGCTTCCTGGGCCGTGGCAACACGCCGCGGACGCCACAGGCATTGACCGCCGATACCGATCTTTCCGGCACCGACGGTTCGGTGCTCGACCCGATCGTAGCGATCCGCGTCCGCGTGGTGCTTGAGCCCGAGCAGACCGTGCAGCTGGACATGGTCTATGGCGTCGGCGCCGACCGCCCCGGTTGCGAGGTGCTGGTGGACAAATACCGTGACCGACGCCTGGCCGACCGCGTCTTCGACCTGGCGTGGACGCACAGCCAGGTGGTGCGCCGGCAGATCAACGCCAGCCAGGCTGAGGCGGCACTGTACGAGCGCCTGGCTGCCCACGTGCTGTATGCCGGTTCACTGCTGCGCGCGGGTGCCGGCGTCCTGCTGCAGAACCAGCGCGGACAATCCGGGCTGTGGAGCCATGCGATCTCGGGCGACCTGCCCATCGTGCTGCTCAAGGTCACCGACGCGGACAACGTGGAACTGGTCCGGCAACTGGTGCAGGCGCATGCGTACTGGCGCCAGAAGGGCCTCAACACCGACCTGGTCATCTGGAACGACAGCAAGGCCGGCTATCGGCAGGAACTGCAGGACCAGATCCTGGGGATGGTGGCCGCCAGTTCGGAGACGGGCCTGCTTGATCGCCCTGGCGGCATTTTCGTGCGGCCGGTGCAGAACATGACCCACGAGGACCGCGTCCTGCTGCAGGCGGTGGCGCGGGCGGTTATCAGCGACGAGGACGGCACCCTTGCCGCTCAAGTCGGCCGCCAACCCCTGCCTCCGCGGCGAATCCCTCCCCTGGTGCCGCAGGCAGTGCAGGAGGAACTGGCACTGTCGTCGGAGCCGACGCCGGGGCTGCCCATCGTCGCCGATCCGGGCCCCGACGCCGGCTTGCCCCCAGGCGCCGAGCACGACGAGGACGTGGATGACCCGTGGCCCTTCCTTCCCTACCGCGGCGCCGGCCAATTCGACAACGGTACCGGCAGTTTCAGCGAGGACGGCCGCGAGTACGTCGTGGTGCTGCGCGAAGACGCGCCGACGCCGGCGCCATGGGCCAATGTGATCGCGAACGCCCGCCTGGGCACGGTCGTCAGTGAGAGTGCACCGGGCTATACGTGGTTCGAGAATGCGCACGAATTCCGCTTGACGCCCTGGCTCAATGATCCGGTGTCGGACACGGGTGGCGAGGCCTTCTACGTGCGCGATGAGGATACGGGTCGTGTGTGGTCGCCGATGCCGCTGCCACGCAGGGGCACCGGGGCCTACCGTACGCGGCATGGATTCGGCTACACAGTGTACGAGCATGTCGAGGACGGCATCGCCAGCGAACTGTGGGTATTCGTCGACGTCACCGCGCCACTGAAGTTCTCGGTCCTGCGCTTGCACAACCTGTCGGGCAGGACACGGCGGCTGTCGGCCATCGGCTACGTCGAATGGGTGATGGGTGACCTGCGCGCGAAGTCGCGCATGCACGTGGTCACTGAACGCGACCACCAGACCGGGGCGCTGCTGGCGCGAAACGCCTACAGCACCGATTTCGGCGGCCGGATGGCCTTCTTCGACACCGATGCCGACGGCTGCGGCTGGACCTGTGATCGCCTGGAGTTCATCGGCCGCAACGGCAGCCTGCACGCACCGGCAGCGTTGCGGCGCGAGCGTCTGGATGCACGGGTGGGTGCGGGCCTGGATCCCTGCGCGGCGATCCAGGTGCCGCTGGAGCTGGCCCCGGGCGACCGCAGTGAAACGACCTTCCGCCTTGGCGCAGGGCGCGACCGCGACGAAACGCTGGCGTTGGCGCGAAGCCGCCAGGGCGCTCAGGAGGCCATCGACGCGCTGGACGCGGTGCGCATCCACTGGCGCAATGTGCTGGCCACGGTGCAGGTGCGCACCCCGGACCCGGCGTTGGACGCACTGGCCAACGGCTGGCTGGTCTACCAGACCCTGGGCTGCCGCTACCTGGCGCGCAGTGGCTACTATCAGTCAGGCGGCGCGTTCGGCTTCCGCGACCAGCTGCAGGACGCGCTCGCCCTGGTACACGCGCGCCCGGACCTGACCCGCGAACACCTGCTGCTGTGCGCTGCACACCAGTTCACCGAAGGCGATGTGATGCACTGGTGGCACCCGCCGCAAGGTCGCGGCGTACGCACCCGCTGCTCGGACGATTATCTCTGGTTGCCCCAGGGCGCATGCCGCTACCTGGAGGTCACCGGCGACGCCAGCGTGTTGGACGAAATGGTCGGCTTCATCGAGGGGCGCGCGGTAACACCGGAAGAGGAAGGGTATTACGACCTGCCTACACCGTCGACACAGCGCGACACGCTGTATGCGCACTGTGTCCGCACCCTAGAGCGCGGTTGCCGGCTGCTCGGCGAGCGCGGTCTGCCGTTGATGGGCAGCGGCGACTGGAACGACGGCATGAACCGCGTCGGCGACCAGCAGCGCGGTGAAAGTGTGTGGCTCGGGTTCTTCCTGCATGACACGCTGCACCGCTTCATCGGGCTGGCCAACGCGCGTGGCGATGCCGCCCGTGCACAGTGGTGCCAACAGCAGGCCGAAAGCCTGCGCCAGAACCTGGAACAGCATGCCTGGGACGGCGCGTGGTACCGCCGCGCATGGTTCGACAACGGCGCCGTGTTGGGCTCGTCACAGAACCAGGAATGTCGCATCGACTCGATTTCCCAGAGCTGGTCGGTGCTGTCAGGCGTTGCCGCGCCCGAGCGTGCCCAGCAAGCACTGGATTCGCTGTACACGCATCTGGTGCGAAAGGACGCCCAGCTGATCCAGCTGCTTGATCCGCCCTTCGACCAGACCACGGAGGACCCAGGTTACATCCGCGGTTACGTACCGGGCGTGCGCGAGAATGGCGGCCAGTACACCCACGCGGCCGTGTGGGCTGCGATGGCATTCGCACAGCAGGGAGACGCGGTGCGTGCCTGGGAGCTGGCCGACATGATCAACCCCCTCAATCACGCGCTGGACCCGGAGGCGGTGCAGACCTACCGCGTCGAACCCTATGTGTTGGCAGCCGATGTATACGCCGTGTCACCGCATGTGGGGCGCGGCGGCTGGACGTGGTACACCGGCTCGGCGGGCTGGATGTATCGCCTGCTGGTGGAATCTCTGCTCGGCATCCGTCGTGAAGGCGATCGCCTGTCGCTTGCACCGTGCCTGCCCGATCACTGGCCGTCCTTCGAACTGAGCTACCGCTTCGGCCGCAGCTTCTACGAGTTCGTGGTGACCCGCACTGCGCAGGGCCAGCCTACGCTGCATGTGGATGGCGTGTTGCAGCCAGACCTCACCGTCCTGCTCCGCGACGATGGTCATCACTACCGTGTTGCGCTTGACCTGGGTGCGGCCCCGGGATGAACATCCGCCCCGAAATACAGGTGCAGCTTGATGCGCTGGCCGACATGCTGGTGCACTGGTTGGCGCAGGTGCGCCATCCGGCGCAGTTCTGGCCGCAGTTCGAAACGCTGGCTGCAGAGATTCTGGACCAGTGTGAGCACGCGGAAAGGGACCACGCTCATGCATGCATCCAAGCCATGCTGAAGCGTCACGCGCTGGCGCTGCCGCTCTGGCACGAACGCGACGACTGCCTGCCGCCGAGGAAGCCAGAGGAGTGAGGGTTGGTGCCATTGTCACGCTGATCCCCCTCGCAGCAGGAAAGGTCCGAGCAAAAGCGGAGACGGGCTCCCTGCGTTAGGATGTCGATCTCACGTTTCCAGAGATGCGCATGTTCGTTTTCCCTCGCCTGCAACTTGTCATTGCGGCATCCCTGCTGTCTCTCTCCACGGCGATCGCGGCACCGACAACGCAGCCTGCGTCCACCGCCCCGGCTAGCAGCTGCAAAGGTGATGCATCCGGATGCCCGTCGTGGATGCCCTCGCAGGCGCAGATGCGAAACACCATCGCCGACTACTTCTGCGAACTGGCCGACCAGGGGCGCATCCAGCCTCGGGTAAAGCGGCTGGTCCGTGCCGAATCCTCGCCACTGAACTGTGGCGCGCTGGGAGAGGAGCCCGGTTCGAACTTTGTCTGTGGCGGCGAAATGCGTTTCATCGGCAAGGGCAGTGAAATCGACACTATTACCTTCAGCTCTACTCTCCGCTACGAGGAGGAGGGGCGCATCGCGTTCTACGTAGGCGATGACGAGGAGGGCGAACAGGTCTGGCGGGTTCCCGCCTCCCGCTCCAACTCAGCGACATGCGGGGTGCGCTGAGCGTCCAGCCACGCCTACCCGCCAAAGATCGAGGCGAACGGAGGATCAGCGTGACGCATCATCGCTGGTGCGCATTACGCTCTCGATCCAGTCGATGTAACGCGATACACGTACATTGTAGACAACCTGGCCATAGAAGCCCGCTTCAAGCGCGTGCTCGGGAACGGCGGTGATCCAGGAGCCGAGGCCCACCAGCTGCGAGGTTCCTTGATTCTTGATGACCAGTGGGCCGCCGCTGTCGCCGTTACCCAGCACGCCTTCAAGCGGCAGGCCATGCGGAGGAGCATCGAAACGATACCAGAGATACCGATCGTTACCGCCAGTAATGGCGTTGTACGCACGCCGCAGCGTCGTGCGATGCGGCCCGCCCGGCACCAGCCCAACGGCGCCATTGCCGGTGGCGCCCTTCCCAATCAGCGCTGCGATCTGTGTGACCTCAGCGGTGCCTCGATAGAGCGGCACGGGCTGTACATCATTCACGGGCGCGCCAAGCTTGATCAGCGCGATGTCATCCGTTTCGGCCAGGAACGCGTGGATCCTGGCGGGATTTCCCGTTGCCAGTGCCTCCTTGCCCAAGGCCTCAGGCATGCTCCTGTAGCCGGGATGCAGGTACACGCGCTCGACGCCGTACGCGCTCCCATTGATGGTGACCGATGCCCCCATCCCCTCCATCGGCGCGGCATGCGCTGCGGTCACCACCCAGCGTGGATCGATGAGCACGCCATGACCCTCGCCGGGCATGTCCGCCAGTGCCGGAAACGCGGATCCTTCGATCTGATACCTGGCATCGTCAACATCATCACGGATGACGACCGCTCCGGCGGCGAGCGGGAGTGCGGCAAACAGCAGAAAGAGCCAGCGGTTCATCGTTCATCCTTGTGGTCATCTGCGCAAGCCTAGCCGAACGCATCAACACTGGCGATGGATGTGCGACCAGACCCGGTGGGGACTGATGAAAGGATGGAAACGACGACTGAAGCCCAGAAGCGCTTGAACGCCACGCCCGCGTCTTGTTGAACCCTTGGGGCAGACAGGGTGAAAAAGGTCTGAGAATGGCTCCCCGATGAGCGTACCAGACACCGGCTCGCGCGCACTCTGACATGTCGCTGCGCGTGGATCTGCACTGCCCTTCGCCGGTTACCTGATCGGCTCCGATAGGACTCCGGACTTCACCGTGTGAAGTACAGGCAACCGGCTACGGTGATCGGCATCGGATCGGCATCGATCCGCTGGGCCACCAGTGCCATCACGTCGATGCCATCGCCCTGGGTTTCCGGTGCCGATTGCACCACCCGCATTCCTGCGGGTGCGCCATGTGACCCTGCTGCGTCCAGGGACAGGGTCTTGCTGAGGTCCGCAATAATGGCTCCATCGAAGACAGCCACCACGGAACTCCGCGACAGTATCAACCGTGTGGATGGATGACCGAAGACAAGAACCGGTGCTGGAAGCTGCATCTCCGCGACAACACCGGGCATGTCACCCAGTGCGTTGCTGTATTCCCCACCTTTGCCGGGGATTGGTTGCCAGCCAGCCGATGACCTTCCGCTGGTTGCGATGCCACCCACCTGATTGGCCAAGGTCCGGAATGCGGTGCGATCGGCCTTGCACGACACAAGCGCCAGTGCTTGATCGATGTCTTCCTGTTTGGGAGCGGTCTGGCGGATCGATTCTGCTGCTGGCGTGGTGGACGCCATGGCAAGTCCCAGGCCTGCGAGCAACAGAACCTTGTTCAACGTACGGGTGATCAACGCGAAATGCTCCTGCCTGGGCATGTGTAAAGATCGTTCGGCAGTACACCGGACAGACGGAAACCACCGCCGCTATCAGTAAGCTTCAGCACCCGCGGCAGCCTCCCGCTCAGCAATCTTCTCGACCAGCGTATCGATCGCCGTCTGCATGGCGCGCGCAGTCTGGTCGCCGCTCTGGTTGGTGATGACGAAGATGCCAAGATCGTACTTGGGCACGATGTAGATGTAGCACTGCGAACGCGGTACGCCACCATGGTGGGCGTAGTACATGCCCTTCAGCTGATCGCCGGCGACGATGTTCCAGAAGTAGCCGATGCTGAACTCGGAATCGAATTTGACCAAGGGCCGATGCGATTCCTCTACCACGGGCCCGTTCGCCAGCTGGAATCTGAGGTACTTCACCATCTCCGGGACAGTCGCCTTTACGTTCCCGGAAGCGCCCCACGGCAACTGCGGCATTGGCGTGGTCGGTACCGGGTTGTCGCTGTGATAGCCGACTGCAAGGCGCAGCGCCTCGTCGTCGCCCAGTGTGAGTCGTAGCCCTGTCATCGCTGCGGAATCGCCAAGGTATCCGCGCAACAGCGACGCGTAGTCGCGCTTGTAGACGGTCTCCAGGATATGTGCCGTCAGCTCCGTCCCGGCACTGGAGTACGCGTAATCCTTGCCGGGCGCCTGGCCAATCTCGACAGCGTGCAGATCCTTGAAGAAATCAGACTTGCCGTAGTGCCCGTAGATGGCGTGGAGTTCGCCTGGCGTACGATGATCGGTGAAGTCCGCCAGCACCGTGTTCGCACGCTCCGGCAACATGTTCGGCAGGCCGCTGGTGTGCGACAACAGATGGCGGACGCGGATGGGCTCGCCCTCGTACTGCAGGTTCGGATAGTCCCCCTGCAGGTACTGTCGAACATCGTCGTCCAGACTCACCTTGTGTTCCAGGACGGCATTGGCCATCAGGGTGCCCGCCAGGGTCTTGCTCAACGAACCGATCTCGTAGAGCGTCGCATCGGTCGGCAGGCCTGGTTTCCCGGTTTCCATGTCGCCGCGATGACGGATGAATTCCTTGCCCCGGTACACGACGCCGATCGAGGTCGAATGAAGCAACGGCTGCTGGATCAGCGTTGCGGCAACGTCGTCGATCTCCGCACCCAGATCCTTCGTTGCAGCTTTCTCCCTGGCGCAGCCTGCCGCCAACAACGCCACGGATACAACCAAGCTGCCGAGCCATCGCCTGTTTCGAACAGCCATCAGAGTCGCGCGCATGCGTGGGGGCTTGAAGGAAGGTGGGGAAAGGGCTCTTAAGATAGCCGATGACCGGGGCCCAATGGATACCGAACCCGGCTCGTGATCGAAATCCGCTGGCTGCCGCGCTCTGGTCGCTGAACGCCGCCAGCATCTCCACGCAATCTCCATCGATCCTCCATGCCCCCTCCTCAGGGCTGCGGATACTGGCAGGCAACCAGGAGGATGCCAGGCATCGTTCCCCTGCCCCAATCTCGATCCATCCAGGTTCCCATGAAGCACCCACACGATCCAGCTGCTGCAGCCGGCAACATCGGCCAGCAGAATGCGGCCGCCACGTTGAAAGCCATCCTGCGCACCTATCCCTGGCAGCTCACCGGCACCTTCTCGCTGGTGGCGCTTGAGAATGCGCTGCTGCTGGCCTATCCGCTGTTCGCCGGTTTCGCGGTGGATGCGATCATCCGTGGCAACGTCGGCCATGCCATTTCCTACGCCGGCGTGGTGCTGTTGTTCTGGCTGGTCGGCGCCGCCCGTCGCGCGGTGGATACGCGCACGTTCACCCGCATCTATGCCGATCTGGCAGTGAACGTGGTGCAGGCGCAGCGACGCCTGGGCCAGGCCACCTCCACCTCGGCGGCGCGGGTGGTACTGGCGCGCGAGTTCGTCGACTTCTTCGAGAAGCACGTGCCGATCATCGCCACGGCGCTGGTATCGATGTTCGGCGCGGCGGCGATGCTGCTGGCGATCGAACCCCTGGTTGGCGCGGCCAGTCTCATTGCCCTGCTCGGCGCGCTGCTGTTGTTGCCCTCGTTCGCGCGACGCAACGAACAGCTGCATGGCCGTTTGAACAACCGGTTGGAGCATGAAATCCGTCTGGTGGACCGGGTCAGCCCATCGGTGCTGCGCCGCCACTACACCACGCTGTCACGCTTGCGCATCCTGCTGTCCGATCGCGAGGCTGGCGCCTTCGTGGTGGTGGGCGTTGCGGCGGCGGTGCTGTTTGCCTTGACCATCGGCCGCCTCGCCACCACCGATGGCGTCACCCCGGGCCACGTCTATGCGGTGATGACCTACCTCTGGACCTTTGTCGGCAGCCTCGACGATGCGCCGTCGATGGTTGACCAGCTGGCCCGGCTGAAGGACATCGGCCGCAGGGTCAGCCCTGGGATGGAGGATGTGGAGGGCGACGCCCGCCCTGGGCCATGAGCGTGCCTGCCTGCATCCGGTAGTCCTCCACCCATTCCATGGACTGTGCGATACCCCCGAAGGGAAACAGGTGCGGGCTGACCTGGCCATGGGCTTCGGTCAACCCATCCACCAGGCGATCCACGAACACATCCGGCCCCGCCCTGCCCAGCAGGCGGCCGATCGAGATGCCGTAGCGGGACAGCATCGAGGTGCTTGCAGACACGCCGCACATCGCCGCATATCGTACAAGCCGCGCGATGCTGGCGGGCCCGGGAACGCCCGCCAGCACCGGAGGGGTGATGCCCCGGCCGCGCAGTTCAGTCAACCAGGTCAGCACGCTATCGGCATCGAATGCGAACTGAGTGATGATCAGCGGCTTCATGCTCCGCGCTTCAATAAGCTGGCACTTGCGTTCCAGCACGCGCCAGCGATCGGCGCTGGTCATCACCGGATGACCTTGCGGATGCCCGCCCACAGCGACAACCTTGATGTGGGCGCGCTCGAGCACGCCGCTCTCGATGATCGATGTACTGTCGGCAAATGGCCCGGCTGGCGTGGCAAGGTCCCCGGCGATCACCAGACAGCGCTCAACGCCGGCGTCGATCACGGCACGGTCGATGAAGTGCTCAAGCGCTGCCCGCGAACCGATGCGGCGCGCGGTAAGGTGGGGCATCGGCTCGAAACCCAGTTCGCGCACTGTGCGTGCCGCAGCCAGTCGGGCAGCGTCGTCCTCGCTCGGCAGGTAGGGAATGGAGATGGCCGTGCCCGGTGCGATGCGGGCCGCCTCTGCGCGAAGGGCAGGCATGGCCTTGGCGGTCACCTCCAACGAAACGGCGCTGACGAATGCCTGCGCCCGCTGCGCGCGGTCAGCAGGCCAGTTCGGTGGCGGCCGCAAACGGCCGATGGCACCTGACATCAGCCGGCTCCGCGCAGGTTGCCGGCGCTGGTGGAGCTGTTCCGTGCCAGCTCGACAAACGCCTGCAGGTAATCGATACCGGTATCCGCCTCGCGCGCACCCAGATAGATCTGCTTGGGAATGCCTTTGGCGCCCAGCCGTACCGGCACCACGTCCATGCGGGCGGCGTACTCCTCCACCAGCCAGCGCGGCATGGCGGCCACGCCACGGCCACTGGCCACCATCTGCATCATGATGTCGGTGGTTTCAATGGCCTTGTGCCGCCGTGGCGTGATGCCCGCCGGCAGCAGGAACTGGTTGTAGATGTCCAGCCGCTCGAAAGGCACCGGGTAGCTGATCAGCACTTCCTGGCTGAGCTGACGCGGCTTTACGTAGTCCACCTTGGCCAGCGCGTGGCCCTTGGCCACCACCAGCACCTGCTCGTAGTCGAACACGGGGACGAACTTCAGGCCGGGCTTCAGCAGCGGGTCGGGCGTGACCAGCAGGTCGATCTCGTAGCCGAACAGCGCGCCGATACCACCGAACTGGAACTTCTGTTTGACGTCCACATCGACGTCTGGCCAGCTGGCCAGATAGGGCGAGACGATCTTCAGCAGCCACTGGTAACAGGGATGGCATTCCATACCGATACGCAAGGCGCCGCGCTCGCCCTGTGCGAACTGGCCCAGCCGCTCCTCGGCCAGGTCAAGCTGCGGCAGCACCCGGTTGGCGACCGCAAGCAGGTATTGCCCGGCCTGGGTCAGCCGCAGGCTGCGGCCTTCGCGCAGCCAGACATCGGTGCCGAGCTGCAGCTCCAGCTTCTTCATGCTGTGGCTCAGGGCAGACTGGGTCAGGTTGAGCACGCCTGCGGCAGCGGTCAGCGAGCCTTGCTGCTCGACCTGCTGCACGATGCTGAGATGGATCCGCTCCAACATGACGATGAATCTCACTCATGGATTGGTGAAGTAATACCATTTTACGTCATGGGAAGGGCTGACTAGCATCGGCTCATGCCTTCGGCTACCCGCCAGCCCGGCCACCCGCCGGCCTGCGGGACTGCGCCCTTGCAGATCACCCGAAGGAGCCCCTCCCCAGCTGAAAGCGAAGAGATGACCCGCCCCCTCCGTATCGTCGCCGTTTCCGGCGGGCTGCAGCGCCCTTCAAGGGCCGCGACCCTGGCCGAGCACCTGCTGGACCTGATTGGCGAAGTCGTCCCCTGCGATCAGCACCTGATTGAACTGGGCGAGCTGGCGCCGCAGTTGGCCGGTGCGCTCTGGCGCTCGCAGTTGCCCGAGACCGTGGAGCGGCAGTTGGCCGCTGTCGAGCAGGCCGATGTTCTGGTGGTGGCCACGCCGGTCTACCGCGGCTCTTACACCGGCCTGTTCAAGCACTTCTTCGACTTCATCGACCAGGACGCGCTGGTCGATACGCCGATCCTGCTGGCCGCCACCGGCGGCAGCGAGCGCCACGCGCTGATGATCGACCACCAGCTGCGACCGCTCTTCAGCTTCTTCCAGGCCCGCACCCTGCCCTTGGGCGTGTACGCGACCGACCGCGATTTCGCCGACGGCCGCGTACACGACGAAGCGCTGATCCAGCGGGCGCGCCTGGCGGTACAGCGGGCCACGCCGTTGCTTGCCCTCTCCCATCGCGCAGCACCTGTTCCCCTTGTGGCCGCTGCCGCTCTCTGAACGCCGAATGCCATTGACCTGCACTCGGATGTCACCCCGCAAACCGGAACGCCGCCCATGACAACCAACAACTTCACCTTCAGCATCACCCGTATTCCTTTCAACGAGGATTACCAGCCCGCTGACGGCACGCGCATCACCACCAACTTCGCCAACCTGGCCCGCGGCGCATCCCGCCAGGAGAACCTGCGCAACACGCTCGGCATGATCAACAACCGCTGCAACGACCTGGCGCACTGGGACAACCCCAACGCCGATCGCTACGTGGTGGAGCTGGACATCATCTCGGTGGAGATGCACATCGATGGCAGCGATGGCAGCGATCCGTTCCCGCTGATCGAAGTGCTGCGCCCCACCCTGGTGGATACGCACACCGGAGCGCGCACCGAAGGCATTGTCGGCAACAACTTCTCGTCGTATGTGCGTGACTACGATTTCAGCGTGGTACTGCCCGCCAGCAACGAGGGCAAGGACAGCTTCTCCATTCCCGAAGACTTTGGCGATCTGCACGGCAAGCTGTTCAAGCACTTCCTGCAGTCCGACGCCTACCGCGCGCAGTTCAGCAAGGCACCGGTGATCTGCATCAGCGTGTCCAGCAGCAAGACCTACCACCGCACCGAGAACCACCACCCCATCCTGGGCGTGGAATACCGCCAGGACGAGTTCTCCCCTACCGACCAGTACTTCGACAAGATGGGCCTGCGGGTGCGTTATTTCATGCCCCCAGGCAGCGTCGCGCCGCTGGCGTTCTACTTCCAGGGCGACCTGCTGGGCGACTACTCGAACCTGGAACTGATCGGCACCATCAGTACGATGGAAGCGTTCCAGAAGATCTACCGCCCGGAGATCTACAACGCCAATTCCGTGGCCGGCAAGGTCTACCAGCCCAGCCTGAAGCATCAGGACTACTCCTCCACCCGCATCGTCTACGACCGCGAGGAGCGCAGCCAGCTCGCGGTCAAGCAGGGAAAGTTCACTGAAGAGCACTTCATCAAGCCGCATCGCGCCGTGCTTGAGCAGTGGGCCGCCCGCTGATCCATCGATTTTCCATTCGCCCCCAGGACACAAGACGCAATGTCGACGAAGAAACTGCTCCCCACCTCCACCGCCGGCAGCCTGCCCAAGCCCTCCTGGCTGGCGGAGCCCGAGAAACTCTGGTCGCCCTGGAAGCTGCAGGATGAAGCGCTGATTGAAGGCAAGCAGGATGCCCTGCGCCTGTCCCTGCAGGAACAGCAGCATGCCGGCATCGACATCGTCAGTGACGGCGAGCAGACACGGCAGCATTTCGTCACCACCTTCATCGAACACCTCAGTGGTGTCGATTTCGAGAAGCGTGAAACGGTCCGTATCCGCAACCGCTACGACGCCAGTGTGCCCACCGTGGTGAGCGCTGTCAGCCGCCCGAAGCCGGTGTTTGTGGAAGATGCGAAGTTCCTGCGCAGGCAGACCACGCAGCCGATCAAATGGGCACTGCCGGGCCCGATGACCATGATCGACACCCTGTATGACGCGCACTACAAGAGCCGCGAAAAGCTGGCTTGGGAGTTCGCGAAGATCCTCAACGAGGAAGCGAAGGAACTGGAGGCCGCCGGCGTGGACATCATCCAGTTCGATGAGCCCGCCTTCAATGTGTTCTTCGACGAAGTGAACGATTGGGGTGTAGCCGCTCTGGAGCGCGCGGTCGAAGGGCTCAAGTGCGAAACCGCGGTGCATATCTGCTATGGCTACGGCATCAAGGCCAACACCGACTGGAAGCAGACGCTGGGTTCGGAGTGGCGCCAGTATGAAGAATCGTTCCCGAAGCTGCAGACCTCCAGCATCGACATCATTTCGCTGGAGTGCCACAACTCGCATGTGCCGATTGACCTGATCGAGCTGGTACGCGGCAAGAAGGTGATGGTCGGTGCCATCGACGTGGCGTCCAATACGGTTGAAACGCCGGAAGACGTGGCCAACACCCTGCGCAAAGCACTGCAGTTCGTGGACGCTGACAAGCTCTACCCAAGCACCAACTGCGGCATGGCGCCGCTGGCGCGTGAGGTGGCGCGGGGCAAGCTGCGCGCGCTCAGCGCAGGCGCACAGATCATCCGCGAGGAGCTTCTGGCACAGGTCTGAGCGGGACGGGGCGCATGCTGTCGAACGCGCCCGGCTTCCCCAGGCAAAGGCCGCGCGCCAGCGCGGGAGCCCTCCACTCCCGCACTTGCGCCGCCTCCCCTGCTCCTGCCCCCCACACTCAGCGCTGCTGATCCTTCAGGAACAGCCACGTAATCAACGTGGCATCCGGCCCCTTGGGATCGGTGAACGGCAGCCCGGACTGGCTGCCGCTCCAGGCATGCCCCATGCCCTGCACCACGTAATGCTGGACCAGCGTCCTGCCGCCGTAGGTGTAGGTGTCGACCGTGTAGGCGCGCCCGCCCGGCACCTGGCCGTGGAAGGTGTTGGTCGGCACATACTTCACCGAGTCGTTGTCCAGGCCATCGTCGGCCAAGTCATTGGTCTGCAGGAACTGGCGCACGGCCTGCTGTCCATTCACCGGGTTCACCGTGGCGTCGGCGGTGCCATGGAACACCAGCACCGGGATCGGTCGCGGTGACGGCGAGCCCGAGCACTGCCAGGCCAGTCGCCCGTTGCTGTCCGGTGAGTAGATGCTGCCGGCCAACAGCGCGTAGGCGCTGCCGGAGATCGTGGTCGCACCCTTGTACATGCCACCGGAATGGATCGCGCCCGCAGCGAACACATCCGAATAACAGGCCAGCATGATCGAGGTCATCGCCCCGCCAGCGGAAATGCCGGTGACGTACACGCGATGCGGATCGATGCTGTAGCCCGCTTTCACCTTGTCCACGATGCCGGCCAGGATCGAGGCCTCGCCGCTGTCGCGCGCCTGGTTGATCGGCAGCTGCCAGTTCCAGCAACGTGCCGGATTGGAGGTTACGTTCTGCCGCGGGTAGACCACGATGAAGCCCTCGGTGTCGGCCACCTCGTTGAAGCCGGAGGCCTCGCCCATCAGGTTCGGTCCGGTCACGCAGCCGTGCAGCACCAGCAACAGGGGCAGCGGCTGCGTTTGGTCGTAGCCGGCCGGCACCCATACCTGGTACTCGCGGGCGCCGAACAGATTGCCGTACAGGCCAACATCCCAATGCCCGGGTGGGTCTGCCGCAGATGCGGTACCCGTCGTGGCCAGCCAGGTGCACAACAGCAGCATCAGCGCCTTGATTGAATCGATTCCAGATTTCATGACCAGATCCTCATGCGTGAGTCGTGGATGAAGTGGTACCGGAAATCCTCTTGGACCGACCTTCCAGAGGGTGCTGCGACGCCGCTGTCAAACCCAGCCGGTGGCGTAATAGATGCCGATCACCACGAACACCGCGAGGGTCTTGATGATGGTTACTGCGAAAATGTCCTTGTAGGCCTGGCGATGGGTCAGACCGGTCACCATCAGCAGGGTGATGACCGCACCGTTGTGCGGCAGGCTGTCCATGCCGCCGGAGGCCATCGCGGCAACACGATGCAGCACCTCCATCGGGATGCCGGCGGCCTGCGCGTTGGCGATGAAGGTCTCCGACATGGCCGCCAGGGCGATGCTCATGCCGCCCGATGCAGAGCCGGTGACACCGGCCAGACCGGTGACGGTCACCGCTTCGTGCAGCAGCGGATCCTTGATGGAACCCAGCGCATTGGCCACCACCATGAAACCCGGCAGCGCGGCGATGACCGCGCCGAAGCCATACTCGGAAGCGGTATTCATGGCTGCCAGCACTGCACCACCGATCGCCGCCTTGGTGCCCTCTGCAAACTGGGTGACCACCGGACGCCAGGCCAGCGCCAGCACCGACAGGATGCCAACCAGCAGCGCACCCAGCACGGCCCAGATTGCGGTGATCTTCGCCACGTCCTGTACCACGGGCGCGGCGCTGCCCATGATCGACGGTACGAAGCTGTGCTCGGCGCCGTACCAGTGCGGCATGCCCAGGGTGAACAGCTTGTTGGAGACGAACACCAGCAGCAGCGGCAGCACGGCAATGCCTGCATGTGCCAGGTGGGTGCCGGCGAATGGTGTGGGTTCGTTCACCAGGGTGGCCGGATCGCCGTAGCCCTCGCCACTGCGTAGCGCAACGCGACGGCGCCACTCGAGGTAAACCAAGCCAACCACCAACACGAAAATGCCGCCAAGCGTGCCCAGCACGGGTGCCGCCCAGGTATCGGTGCCGAAGAACGTGGTGGGAATGATGTTCTGGATCTGCGGCGTCCCCGGCAGCGCGTCCATGGTGAAGCTGAAGCCGCCCACCGCCAGCGTGGCCGGAATCAGGCGCTTGGGGATGTTGCTCTGGCGGAACATTTCCGCCGCGAACGGGTAGACCGCAAACACCACCACGAACAAGGACACGCCGCCATAGGTGAGCAGGCCCGACACCAGCACGATCGACAGTATCGCCCGCTGCGCACCGAACAACCGGATCGCGGCACCGACGATGGAGCGGGAGAAGCCGGACAATTCGATCAGCTTGCCGAACACCGCGCCCAGCAGGAACACCGGGAAGTAGAGCTTGAGGAAGCCAACCATCTTGTCCATGAACAAACCGGTGAACATCGGCGCCACCAGCGAGGGGTCGGTCAGCAGCACAGCGCCCAGCGCGGCGATGGGCGCGAACAGGATCACGCTGTAACCGCGGTATGCCACCAGAATGAGGAAGGCCAGCGCTGCAAGTACGATCAGTAACGACATACGGCGCTTCCAGGTGGGGACGCGCCCAGTATCCGGATCTGGCGACCGCTGCCGACTGGACCTAGGTCCACTCGCCGGTGTGCCACGGCGCCGCTAGCCTAGGCAGCATGGGTGGCAATGGGCCATCTGCCTTGGGGGAGGACCGAATGAAACGGAATTGCTTGAGCCTGATGATCAGCACGCTGTTGGCCACCGGGCCGGTTCTGGCGCAGGACGCACCGCAGGGCACGCCGGCGGCGGGCAGGACCGCTTCGGCGACCAACCTGGACAGCATCACGGTGACCGCGCGCAAGCGCGAGGAAACCCTGCAGGAAGTGCCGGTTGCAGTCACTGCCTTTACCTCCGAAGCCCTGGACAAGATGAACGTCCAGGACATCAGCGACCTGGATGGACAGGTGCCCAACCTGACCATCTACGCGGCGCGCGGCGCCAGCAGCACGGTCACGGCCTACATCCGCGGCGTCGGCCAGTCCGACCCCACCTGGGGCGCTGACCCAGGCGTAGGCATCTACCTGGACGACGTCTACATTGCCCGCCCGCAGGGGGCGTTGCTGGACGTGTTCGACGTCTCGCGCATCGAAGTTCTGCGCGGTCCGCAGGGCACGCTGTACGGCAAGAACACCATCGGCGGTGCGATCAAGTACATCTCGCGCGGCCTGCCCACCCAGACAGAAGGCTTTGCCCAGATCACCGTGGGCAACTACAGCCAGCTCGACGCCAAGGCTGCCATCGGCGGCCCGATCGGTGGCGCCGATAGCGGTCTGCGTGCGCGCGTGGCGGTGGCCAGCATGAATCGTGACGGCTTCGGCGAGAACACCTTCACCGACCAACCGGTCAGTGACAAGCAGATCAATGCGGCACGCTTCAACCTGGGAGCGTATGCGGGTGACGATTTCGATGTGCAGTTCGCCCTGGACTGGATCGATGACCAGTCCGGCATGCGCGGTTCGAAGATGCTGGCACCCAACCCGTTCGTGCGCGCCTACCCGCCGATGGATGACCGCTATGACATCCGCTCGGGCATGCGCAACCTCAACAGCGTGGAGACCAAGGGCGCCTCGGCCACGGTGAACTGGCGGCCCAGCGAGGATGTTGCACTGAAGTACGTGGTGGCCAAGCGCGAATCGGACAGCGATGCGAACATCGACTTCGACAGCACGCCGGTCAAGCTGGCCGATGTGGGTGGCACTTACCACGACGATCAGGTCAGCAACGAGGTGCAGCTGAACTACGATGCCGGTGGACGCGTGCGCGGCGTGGTCGGCCTGTACCAGTTCAGTGGCGAAGCCGGCGGCCAGATCCGCAACAACTTCTTCAACCTGCAGTTCGGCGATACCCGCGGCAAGGTGCTGACCGACAGCATCGCGCTGTATGCCGATTGGACCTTCGACCTGACCAGCAAGCTGAAGCTGGACGTCGGCGCCCGCTACACCGACGAGGACAAGCGCGCGATCGTATTGAACCGTTTCTACGCCGACGCGACCTTCAGCAGGCCCATCGCGGTGGCGGCGGATTTCGACAAGAAGACCAACTTCAAGAACATCTCGCCCAAGGTGTCGCTGGACTACCAGATCACCCCGGACATCATGGTCTACGGTCTGGCCACGCGTGGCTTCAAGTCCGGCGGCTACAACATCCGCGCCAACGCCGTGGCGGTACCCCGCTCAGCCGAGCCGTTCGATGACGAGACCGTGGACAGCTTCGAGATCGGCAGCAAGATGGCCTTCCTCGACCAGCGCCTGTTCCTGAACCTGTCGGCGTTCCACAACAAGTACAAGGACATCCAGCTGTCGGTGTTCACCGGCATCGATACCAATGGCGATGGCGTCGACGATGCCTTCTTCGGCGACTTCACCAACGCCGGCGCCGGCACCATCAACGGCCTGGAGATCGAGTACCAGTACCTGCCCAGCCAGCACTGGCTGATCTCCGGCAACCTGGCCTGGCTGGATGCCAAGTATGACGAGTACATGGATCGTGGCGTCAACGTGGCCAAGCAGATGAAGTTCACCAACGCACCGGACTTCTCGGGCGCGTTGAACGTCGAGTATCGCACCGACCTGGCCAATGGCAGCAACCTGTCCGCCCGGGTGAGCTACAGCTACCAGAGCGAAGTGTGGCCGACCACCGACCTGAGCCCGGTGATCCGCCAGGATGGCTATGGGCTGGTCAATGCCGGCGTGGTCTGGAAGCTTGATGACGCCTGGACGTTCTCGCTGCAGGGCACCAACCTGGCCGACAAGGAATACCGCACCACCGGCTACAACATTCCGGCGGTCGGCACGCTGATTGGTTTCTATGGGCCGCCGCGCCAATATAGCCTCAGCGTCCGTTACGATTTCTAGGAAGCTTCTGCATGACACCGTCTTACGATGACCTGTACTGGAAAAGTGACGATGGCCTGCGCCTGCATGCGCGCGACCACGCCCCGGACGGGGGGCAACCGCCCCGTGGCACGGTGGTCTGCATCCCCGGCTTGACCCGTAATGGCGCCGACTTCGATGCTCTTGCGCAATCGCTGACCGCCGTCGGCTTGCGGGTGATTGCCGTTGACCTGCGTGGACGCGCAGGTTCGGAACGTGCGCTGGACCCGTCCAGCTACAACCCGCGCGCGTATGCCGATGACATGGTGGCGCTGCTGCGGTCGCAGAACATCGACAAGGCGGTGTTCGTCGGCACCTCGCTGGGGGTGCTGGTCACCATCACCCTGGCCTCGCGTGCACCCGGGCTGATCGCCGCGGCGGTGCTGAACGATGCCGGCCCCAAGGTGCCGCGCGAAGCCCTGGCGCGGATCGGCAAGTACGCAGGCAAGCCCGTGCCACCGATGGACCTGGCACAGGCCACGAGCTATGTGGAGTCCATCGGCAAGGCTGCGTTCCCGCGCTTCACCACCGACGACTGGCGGGCGATGGCCGTACGCACCTTCCGCCAACGCAGCGATGGCCTGCTGGAACTGGACTACGACCCGGCGGTGATCCGCACAACCCGTCCGTGGGTGCTGTGGCTGCTGCGCCCGGTGCTGTGGCGCGCGGTGCGTGGCCTGACTGCACGCGTGCCGGTGCTGGTCGTTCGTGGGGCGTTGTCGGACATCCTGCCTGCCGATGTCGCGCGGCAGATGGCCGCCACCTCGCCCAACGCCCGCCTCGTTGAAGTGCCGGAGGTGGGCCATGCCCCGATGTTGTCCGAGCCCGAGGCGCGTGAAGCGATCCTGTCATTGCTGGAGCGCGTGCGATGACTGCCGACGTTTCAACGTATGAGTTGCCTGCTGCGCTACAGGCACTGCGGCAATGGGCGGCAAGCGAGCGGCTGAGCGCCAGCACGCGCATCGCGCAGTCGCGCATCGATGCTTTCGCCGACGCCACCGGTGACCACAACTGGATCCACACCGATCCGGCACGCGCCCAGACCGGCCTGCCGGGTGGGCAGACCATCGCGCATGGTTTCCTCCTGCTCTCGCTTACCGTCGAGGACGATGTGGCGGCCCTGGCCGGTTTTCCCGGCATCGCCCACGTACTCAACTACGGGTTGAACAAGGTCCGCTTCCTGGCGCCGGTGCCCAGCGGTTCCGAGGTGCGGGTGCGCTCGCAGCTGCTGTCACTGGAAGCACGCAGGCCCGGGCAGTGGCTGCTGGCCCAGCAGAAGACGGTGGAAGTGATCCCCACCGATGAGGTGGCCGTGGTCGCCGAACAGCTGTCGCTGATCGTGCTCGCCGACTAACGCCGCCCTACCCCCGCAGTGCAGCACCGGCCCGCTGCCCGCCGGGCTCGGTTCTCTCTACACTGGAGCGATGTTGACGCCCTCCATCGTCCTGTTCGCCTGCATCGCGTGGACCGTGCTGCTGTTCGGCGTCGCCCTCTGGGGAGAGCGCCAGGGGCATCGGCTGTCGAAGGTCTGGCCGGCCATCTACGCGCTGTCGCTGGGCGTGCACTGCACGGCATGGACCTATTACGGGGCCGCCTCGCAGGGCGTGCAATGGGGCTTCGCCATTCCGCCGACACTGATCGGCATGGCGCTCATTTTTGCCTTCGGCCTGCCCTTCCTGGTGCGGCTGGGGCGACTGGCCAAACAGCACAACAGTGCCACCATCGCCGATCTTGTGGTGGCGCGCCTGCGTGCCGATCAAGGGCTGGGCATCACCATCACCCTGGTCGCACTGTTCGGCATCATTCCCTACATCGCACTGCAGCTCAAAGCAGTCAGCCAGGGTCTTGCCGCCTTGCTTGGCGATCAGTTCGCGCCCGTTGGCTGGCAGCTGGACGTGTCGTTCTGGTTCGCGCTGACGATGGCGGCGTTCACCACGTTGTTCGGCGCACGCAAGGCGTCGGCCACCGAACACAACCGAGGCATCGTGGTCGCGCTGGGCCTGGAATCGCTGTTGAAGCTGACAGCACTGCTGGCGATCGGCCTGTATGCCGCGCTCTCGGTGCACAAGGCCGGCGCGCCGCTGCTTGAGAAGATGGCGCACCTGCCGCCGCCGGCAGTGGTGCCGGATTACCTGACCATGGTGGCGCTCGGTGCGATGGCCGCGTTCACCCTGCCCCATCAGTTCCACGTGGGCGTGGTCGAACTGCGGCAGTCGTCGGACCTGAAGACAGCGCGCTGGCTGTTCCCGGTGTACCTGCTGTTGATCGGCCTGCCGTCTGTGCCGATGGCGCTGGCCGGTGCAGCACAGTTGCCGCCTTCGGTATCGCCCGACCTGTATGTCCTGGCCCTGCCGCAGGAACGCGGCCACCACCTGCTGGCGCTGCTGGCCTACCTGGGCAGCCTGAGCGCGGCCACCGGCATGATGATCCTGTCCGGCCTGACCCTGTCGATCATGCTCGGCAACCACGGCGTCGGCTCGCGCCTGCTGAGCGGCGTCAACGGCTTCAACAGCGGCGCTGATCTGCGACCACGCGTGCTGGCCTTCCGTCGCGCCGGCATCCTCGCCGTGTTCCTGATGTCGTGGCTGTACAGCCGCGCGATGAGCGGCACCGAGGCACTCAGCGACTTCGGCCTGATGTCGTTCACCGCGCTCTCGCAGCTGGCACCGGCCGTGCTGCTGGCGGTATACCGGCCGCGCACGCCCTCCCCGGCCATCATCGCCGGCATCGTGCTGGGTTCACTGGTCTGGCTGTGGCTGGTACTGCTGCCGATGGTGATCCCCGCCCCGCCACCGTCGGCCAGCCCCGACGGGTTGCACTGGCTGGCGATGTTCTCGCTGCGCATGCAGCCGGGCCATATCGCCATCAGCATGGGGGCGAGCCTGGCGGTCAACCTGGCGACCGTTGTGCTGGTGTCGCGTGCGGTGCGTCCCTCGCTGCCACGACAGCGCGACGCGATCGCCGCAGCATCGTTGCGCAAGACGGCCGGTCGCTTCCTCGGCCAGGAACGGGCGCGCCAGCTGATGGACGGACACGCCGGGCAGATGCTGGATGACGAGCGGGTCACCGCCATCGAGCGCGAGCTGACCGCCGTGGTCGGTGCAGGCATGGCACGCCTGCTGGTGGAGGCGGCCCGCGATGGTGGCGCTGCACCGCTGGACGCCGTCACCCGTGCGGTCGGCGAAGCCACCCAAGCACTGCGCTTCAACCAGCGCCTGCTGGAAGCCGCCTTGGAAAACATGAGCCAGGGCATCAGCGTGGTCGATGCGCAACTGCAGCTGGTGGCCTGGAACAGCCGTTATGCCGCACTGTTCAAGTTCCCGCCGGAGCTGCTGCAGGTGGGACAGCCGGTGTCGAACCTGACGGCGTGGGCGTTGGGTCAGCTGAAGATCGGTGACAGCCCCGGCGATTCGCGCGACAAGGCGTTGCAGCGGCGGGTGGTGCACATGCGGCGCGGCACTCCGCATCTGTCGGAGCGGATCTTCCCGGACAACACCATCGTTGAAATCCGCGGAAACCCGATGCCCGGTGGCGGCTACGTGGCCACCTTCACCGATGTCACCGCTTTCCGTCGGGCAGAGGATGCGCTGAAGCGCAGCAACGAAACCCTCGAGCTGCGCGTGCAGGACCGCACCGCCCGGCTGGAGCAGGCCGTGCACGAAGCCGAGCGGGCCAACGTGGCCAAGACACGCTTCCTCACCGCCGTCGGCCACGACCTGATCCAACCGTTGCATGCGGCGCAGCTGTTGACCGACGCCATGTCGCAGCACATCGAATCAGAGTTTCTGGACAGCTTCCTGCGGCAGATCCGTGGCGCGCTGGACTCCACCGACGATCTGCTGTCGGGTCTGCTCGATATTTCGCGACTGGAAGCCGGCGGACTGGTGGCCGATCCACGCCCGTTCGCGCTGTCGACCGTACTGGACCCGCTTGCACAGGAGTTCGCCGTGCTGGCGGCGGCACGCGGCCTGCAGTTCCGCCATGTACGGACCCGCGCGTGGGTCCACAGCGATCCGTTGCTGCTGCGCCGGGTGCTGCAGAACTTCCTGGCCAATGCCATCCGCTACACCCGCCGTGGCGGCGTGCTGCTGGGCGTGCGCCGGCATGGCCAAAACCTGTCGATCGGAGTGCATGACAGCGGACCCGGCATCGCGCCGGAGCAGCAGGCGGTAGTGTTCGAGGAATTCCATCGTGGTGATCGCAGCAACGGCCAGGGCCTTGGTCTGGGCCTGACCATCGCGAGCCGCATAGCCGACCTGCTGCACGCGCCGCTGCAACTGCAGAGCGCGCTTGATCGCGGCTCGACCTTCTCCATCACCGTGGTGCGGGCAGCGCCGCCTGCGGCCCCGCGCACTGAACCCGCCGCTGGCAACAGCAGCATCAAGGGTATCCGCGTGCTGGTGGTCGACAACGATCCGCAGGCCCTGGAGGCAATGCGACAGATGCTGCTTTCGTGGGGCTGCGATGTCATCGCGGCGCGCGATGTCAATGCGCTGGGTGCTTCAGCGCAGGAAGCGGCACTGTGGTTGTTCGACTACCACCTTGATGATGGCGATACCGGCGTCGCACTGTGGAAGCGCCTTGTCGCCGTCCACGGTACACGGCCGACGGTGATCCTCAGCGCCGACACCGGCAGCGACACCCGCGAGGCAGTGCGCAGCGTGGGCCTGTCGCTGCTCAACAAGCCGTTCAAGCCGCTGGCACTGCGCTGGGCGATCAACCATCTGCTGGCAACGGCCGCGACGGCAACACCCTGACCAAGGGTCAGGCGTCCTGCGTCTCTTCGATCTGCCGCGAGGGATCGCTCAGCCCCATCTCGTGCAGCACACGGATGGCCTGCGCACGATTACGCACGCCCAGCCGGCCCATGATGCGGGTCATGTGCGCCTTGACCGTGCGTAACTGCACGCCCAGCCGGTCGGCGATCTGCTTGTTGAGCAGCCCTTCGGCCACCAGGCTCAGCACCTTGTACTGATGCGCGGACAGGCTGGACAAGCGCGCGGCAAGATCGGCGTCCTTGTTGAAGGGCGCTACCCGTGCCACCGGCTCGCGCAGCAGCGCCGGAATCCAGCGCTCACCTTCCAACACGGTCTGCAGCGCGGACTGCAGGTCGGTCAGCCCCGAACTCTTGGGCAGATAGCCGGCTGCGCCGAGGTCGATGGCGCGGCGGATCACGTGCGGCTCTTCATTGGCCGAGACGATGATGATCGCCAGCCCCGGTTGCAGTGCACGGATGGTCGCCAGCCCGGCAAGACCATGGTTGCCCGGCATATGCAGGTCCAGCAGCATCAGGTCGATCTGCTGGCTCTCGATCGCTTCCAGCACGCTGTGCAGCGAATCGGCCTCGCTGATCTGCAGGTCAGCCACCGCCTCCTCGGCCGCGCGATGCAGCGCCGCGCGGAACAAGGGGTGGTCGTCGGCGATGAGCAGGGTCGGCATGTCCAGCCGAGGTTAGCAAATCGCCTGCGGTTGGGCACGGGTACCAAGGTACGCTGGCGTGCGCCGCCCGGATTGCTAGGGTGGAGCAATGAACATCCATCGCCCCGTTATGCTGCTGTGCGCCACGCTGCCGCTGCTTGTGGGCAGCATTTCCGCCGCCCAGGCTGCCGCGCCCCGCCCCATCACTGCTGTTCCGGTGTTCGAGCAGTGGCGGGAAACCGTGCGTCGCGGCAACGATGAACTGCTGACCGCGGGACTGGGCATCGACGCCCTGCGCTCGGCAGCCGCGCCAGCCTTCAGCAAGCCGGCCCGGCCCACCGCCGACGAGGCCCGACGCCGTGCGATCTGGAGCAGTTGGCGTGGTATTGCCGACCTGACTCCCGGCGGTGGTTTCGGCGATGTCTACGGTAGCCTGCAGGCAGTGCCCGGCCGCGAATTCTCGGCCTATGCGCGCATCGATGGCGCACGCCAACCCCACCGCGTGCTGGTGCAGGTACCCGACAACTTCGACGCCTCGCGACGCTGCCTGGTCGTCGCTGCGTCATCCGGCTCGCGTGGCATCTATGGCGCGATTGCGGTCGCCGGCAGTTGGGGCCTGGCCCACGGCTGCGCCGTCGCGTACACCGACAAGGGCGCCGGCAGTGACTACTACGACCTGGACGCCAAGGCCGGCTTCCAGGCAGACGGCACGCCCGCCTCACAAGGCGCGTTGGCCTTCATTCCTGCGGGTGCGGCAGCCACGCAGGGAATCGCCTTCAAACATGCCCATTCGGGTGACAACCCGGAAGCAGACTGGGGCAGACATCTGCTGCAGGCGTTGCAGTTCGGCCTGCAGGTACTGGACCGGGCCTACCCCGAATCGGCCCCGTTCACGCCGGCCAACACGCGCACGCTGGGCGCGGGTGTATCCAATGGCGGTGGCGCCGTGCTGCGTGCAGCGGAGATCGAAGGCGACTGGTTCGATGCGCTGGTGGCTGGCGAACCCAATGTCTCGGTGGCAGGCACACCGCCGCTGTACGACTTCGTCACCCAGGCCGCGTTGCTGATGCCCTGTGCCCTGCTGGCAGAGGACGATCTGCCGCAGCCGCCGATGTCGGCGCAGGCCTTGCCGGTGTGGACCCAGCGATGTGCCGCGCTGAAATCCGCCGGCGTGGTGCAAGGTGATGACACGACGGCACAGGCACGGTCGGCACGGCAGCAGCTGCTCGACGCTGGCTTGAGCGCCGATGCACTTCGTGCTGGCGCGTTCTCGACCGGGTTCGATCTGTGGCGCGCCATCGCGGTCACCTATTCGTCAGCCTATGGACGCTACGGCGCCGGCGAACATCCCTGCGCGTACAGCTTCTCCGCCGCTGGGGCGGATGGCAGGCCCGGCGCGGCCACCGCCGAGGCCCGGGCAACCTGGTGGAGTGAGGGCAGCGGCATTCCGCCGGGCAACGGCGTGGTGCTGGTGGATGGCAATGCCGCCGGGGTGGAAGCTGATCCACTGCGCGGCCTGAATTGCCTGCGCGCGCTCGGCAAGGGCGACAGCACCGATGCGCAGCGGGTGCGCGCCGGCATTGCTGCGGCCACCGCCAAGGCGCCGCGTCGCGGTGTGCCGATCGTGGTGATCCATGGCCTGGACGATGGGCTGGTGCCGATCAGCATGACCAGCGATCGCTACGTGCCACGTGCACGCAAGGCGGGGGCACAGATCGCCTATTGGCGTGTGAACAACGCACAGCATTTCGACTCGCTGCTGGCCTTCCCGGATTACCGGAAGCGCTACGTGCCGCTGCTGCCCTACATGTTCGCGGCGATGGACCAGGTATGGGATCACCTTGAGGATCCAATGCATGCGTTGCCGAAGGATGCGCTCATCCAGCCGACCCCGCGCGCGGAAGCACCCTTGCTGCGCGAGCAGCTGTCCATTCCCGCGGTCACGACCCTCTCCAACCGCTGACACGCCGCCCACCAGGAAGCCCCACATGTCGTCCGCCACCGCTACAGACACGCCCGCTGCCGAGGCCAACGCCTTTCCCCTGTTGATCAAGCAGTTGCTGCTGACGCCGCTGGCAGTGCGTCCACAGCAGGAAATCGTCTACGGCGACAAGGTGCGCTTCGACTACCGCACCCTGCAGGCGCGCATCGGACAGTTGGCCGGGCTGCTGACCTCGTTGGGGGTAAAGCGCGGCGATACCGTGGCAGTGATGGATTGGGACAGCAACCGCTATCTGGAAAGCTATTTCGCCGTGCCGATGATCGGAGCGGTGCTGATGATGGTGAACGTCCGCCTGGCGCCTGAGCAGATTGCCTATACGCTCAATCACAGCGGCGCGCGGGTACTCCTGGCCAACCGCGAATTCCTGCCGGTGCTGGAAGCCATCGACGAACAGTTGCCGGATCTGCGCACGCGCATTCTGCTGGCCGATGAGGTTGGCCCGCTGCCAGCGGGCTTCGTGACCGAGTATGAAGCCGGACTGCGCGAGGCCACGCCCATCATCAGCTTCCCGGACTTCGACGAGAACACCCGCGCCACGACGTTCTATACGACCGGCACCACGGGCCTGCCCAAAGGGGTGTATTTCAGCCATCGGCAACTGGTGCTGCACTCGCTTGCGGCGATGGCCGCACTCGGCAGCGCGTCCAGCCAGGGGCGCCTGCACCGCGACGACGTCTACATGCCGATCACCCCGATGTTCCATGTCCACGCCTGGGGCATGCCTTACGTGGCTACGCTGCTGGGCATCAAGCAGGTCTACCCTGGGCGTTATCTGCCGGGCAAGCTACTGGCGCTGATCGCCCGCGAGAAAGTGACGTTCTCGCACTGCGTGCCGACCATCCTGCATATGCTGCTGGGCCATGCCACCGCGGCCGATACCGATCTGCGCAGCTGGAAAGTGATCATCGGCGGTGCGGCACTGCCGCGGGCACTGGCGCAGCAGGCACTGGCCC
>RCUO01000323.1_pt1 | contig 26816 bp, 28 predicted proteins | sample 2166161 | NCBI WGS metagenome assembly RCUO01 (sample SAMN09932617, study PRJNA488358) | compost metagenome | feature: garden; material: soil; isolation source: compost soil in cyclohexanecarbonitrile-enriched culture | place: Germany: Experimental Botanical Garden Goettingen | collected 2016-01-27
ATGCCATCGTCGGCCAGAAGGCTGATTTCGTGATGATGTTTCTGCGGGAAAGCCTTGAAGCCCTGAATGCTCTTGAAACCGCCTTTAACAAAATCGCCTTTGCCCAATATACCACCAAGTCTTATTCCTATGTCAGCATTGTTGAACTAAGCAACTATGCTACCGGCGGAAGTGCCGGAGATGGAAGCGATCCGATGCAGAATCCGCATGTTGCCGCCCGTCTGAAGCCGATTTTGCCGCAAGCGAAGCATATCTGCTTCTACCCGATGAATAAGAAGCGCGAACTTGCTGACAACTGGTACATGCTCGATATGGACAAACGCCGTGAACTGATGCATTCACACGGACTGATCGGACGCGGTTATGCCGGCAAGGTGAAGCAGATTATCACCGGCTCCGTCGGTTTTGACGACTGGGAGTGGGGCGTAACCCTCTTCGCTGAGGATGCGCTGCAATTCAAGAAGCTGGTGTATGAAATGCGCTTCGACGAGGTCAGCGCCCGTTATGGCGAGTTCGGCCCGTTCTATGTCGGCAACCTGCTGACTCCGGAGACCTTTGAAGACATGCTTAAATTGTAAATAATAAAGGGTGTGCCTCCCGCTTTCGCGGAGACACACCCTTTAATTGTATAACTGCCACAGCTGACAGAGGGCTAACGGACCTGTTCTTTACCGGAATCCCCGTCTTCTTCGTCCTCTTCGCGCAGGCTCTCCAAATATTCAGCCGTTGCCCGGTCGCGGGCCCGGCTCTTATCCTTCAGCCGTTCGATCGCCGGCAGTATAAGCAGATCAATTTCCTTCTGGATATTATAAGCCAGATCATACCTGCTCTGATCCTCAAGGTAAGATCCAACCTCGATCAGAGCGTTGTAGCGGTCCAGCTCCTCACGCGTCAACAGCCCACGAACTTGCACGCTGCAGTGACGCATCTTAGAAGAATCTCCCCTTCTTGAGCACCAGCGGAATGCCGCCGATAATGAACAGGTAGCGCATATCCACAACCTTCTTGAGTTGTGCAGCTGTCCAGCCCTTATATTTCTTGTCGCCGACTACGGCAATGCCTTGGCCTTTGCCCAGCGAAGCTACAGTACCCTTGTTGCTGAAGGCAAACTTCTTCGGCTGCTGGCTGCGGATGGCAGCCACCAGATTAAAGGCGCAGCATTCACCCTGCTGCATAGCAATTTGTGCGGTTGGCGGGTAAGGACGTCCTTCAGGATTAATCATCAGGGAGCCGTCACCGATGATGAAAATATTCTCATGTCCCGGCACGCGCAGATATTCATCGACCTTCACCCGTCCGCGCATCGCTTCAAAGCCGGCTGCTTCAATCAGACGGTTGCCGCGGATACCGCCTGTCCAGACAATAGTCGAGGCTTTGATCTCTTCACCGGTTGCGAGAATGACACCATTCGGCAGGCATTCCTTGATGGCTACACCGATTTTGAAAGTAACACCCTTCTTCGTCAGCACCGTCATTGCATGCTCAACAAGCTCAGGGGCAAACCCAGGAAGTGCCGTAGGCGCAGCTTCCACATTGTAGATGTTCACCATGCTTGGATCAACGTCATATTCCTTGCACAGGGCCGGGATGCGGTCGGCAAGCTCCGCTACAAATTCAATGCCGCTGAAGCCCGCTCCTCCTACCACAAAATTGATATGCTCCTGGGCGTTATTTTCATTTTTATATTTGGCAAATTGATATTCGATGTGCTCGCGGATCAGCCGCACGGAATTTATACTGCGGATCGTCAGCGCATATTTATCAAGTCCCGGGATACCGAACGTTTCAGGCTCGCCCCCGAGAGCAATGACGAGATAATCGTAAGACAGCGTGCCGTCCTCAAGGATGACTTTTTTCTGTTGGGTACGGATTTCCTGCACGGAAGATTTCACGAGATCAATCTTGAATTCATCAATCAGTTTGGAGATAGATACGCGTGTATGTTCAATGCTGTCCGTTCCCGCAGCTGGCATATGCAGATGGGTAGTGAAATAATGATATTCATGGCGGTTAACCAGCGTCACATCAGCTTCATTATAGTTCAAAGCTTTCTGCAGCCGCTGGGCGGTCAAAATACCTCCATATCCCGCGCCTAGGATGACAATTTTGGGAATACTGCTCATGTTCCGGCTCCTTCCAACAGGTGAATCTGTCTATGTGTTATTTTTTGTAAAATATTTTAGTTTCTTTTGTGAATTTATACACTTAAATTCGGGAGAATTTCCAATAAAACTTAAAGGATTTCTAAAATAACCATATCCATTGTAAACCTTAGTATCGTTTTAATCAAATATAATCATACAAAAAAACGTCACATTTTTCAGTTCATTCAAAGCCTTTGCAGGGCAGTGCCACAATGATTATAATGAGTAAGTACGCTAAGTATGGCATTTTGAAACTATCAACTCGGAGGTGTAATATTACGTGACACTAGAGCAACCCGGCGTTCCTATGAGCGACCTGTTAATTATAGGCGGCGGTCCTGCCGGCATGTTTGCCGCTTTCTACGGCGGTATGCGTCAGGCGTCTGTAACCCTTATTGAAAGCATGCCCCAGCTGGGAGGCCAGCTCGCCGCGCTTTATCCGGAAAAATACATTTATGATGTGGCCGGTTTCCCAAAAATCACCGCACAGGAGCTGGTTGACAACCTGTCCCGGCAAATGGACCTGTTCCAGTCCAATATCTGTCTGGAGGAGAAGGTGGTATCTGTTGAGAAACGGGACGAACGCCACTTTGTAACTACTACAGATAAAGCGGAATACCACAGCAAGGCTGTTATTATTACCGCCGGTGTAGGCGCCTTTGAACCTCGCCGTCTGGAGCTTCCTGAAGCGCCGCGGTTTGAGAAAGCCAATCTGCACTATTTTGTAAGCGACCTGAATGCCTTCCAGGGCAAAAAGGTGCTGATCAGCGGCGGCGGCGACTCCGCAGTTGACTGGGCTCTCATGCTTGAGCCGATCGCTGAGGAGGTTACACTGATTCACCGCCGCGACAAGTTCCGCGCACATGAGCACAGTGTAGAGCAGCTGATGGCTTCCAAGGTAAACGTAATTACCCCTTCAGAGATCACGGAGCTGCACGGGGAAGAATTCATTACCAAGGTAACCTTGTCCCATATTAAAACCAAGGAGACACAGGAAATTGAAGTAGACAGTGTTATCGTCAACTTCGGATTCGTATCTTCGCTGGGTCCGATTGCACAGTGGGGCATTGAGATTGAGAGCAATTCCATCGTCGTGGATTCGCGTATGGAGACGAGCATTCCAGGCATCTTCGCCGCCGGTGATATTACTACATACCCCGGCAAGCTGAAGCTGATTGCGGTTGGCTTTGGTGAAGCACCAACTGCCGTTAATAACGCCAAGGTATATCTTGATCCGGATGCCAAGCTTTCACCGGGACACAGCAGTAATCTCAAGCTTTAATTATCCGCTATCTGCATATAAAGAATAAAAGGGTATCCTTTCAGGTTGATTCCACTCCAACTTGAAAAGATACCCTATTTTGTGCCGCTTGCGGTTAGACAGAGCAGCTGCTGCAGAAAATAAATTCGATATGCCTTAGTGTAGAACCGCATGTACTGGAGAGTGTAAGTTCCGTTTGCGAATTTCAGCGAGCAACAGAGCGATGAAATCATGCTCCAATTGTAGCTCTATAGCTCTTTGATAAGAGTCCAGCAGCATCTCATCCGACAATTCAACCACAACGTTCACCTACCTTTCCTTTGTTTGAATCTGAATCTATCATAGCAAACTATCATTCATCGAACAAGCGTTCTTATTATCCACAAGCTACTGTGGAAATCCTGTGCATAATTTGTTAGTAAGGATAAAATATCCATTTCCTTCACAGTGGAATATGGGGATAATAGTTATGCACAGGGAGTTTCCACTTTATTTTCATCAAAAATATTTTCCAAAAAGTTCACAGAAAATAGCATTTCTTACCTCATATTACCTCGGTTCAGATATAGCTAAACGCAATTTTAGCCTATAGTTATCATTATCGTCAATTCCGAAAAAATAATGAATCACTTTGGTCTGGTATTAACCTCAAGAATCCAGATTTTGCCCCGGTGATCTACTGCATAATCAAACCCAAGCTCACCGATCCCCGGAAAATGCCGTTCCAGCAGTTCGATACAGACATGTGTCAGCCGGCGCATTTCCGCCTTTTTGGCCGACGCGCTGATACCCGGAAGTGAACGGCGCAGACCATGCCGGCAGGTCATCATGGTTCCGCCTTTACAAAGATTAGTGACAAATAACCCCGGGCGCGCCAGTCTCCCCACCATCGAGCGGAATTCCCAGTGCTCGCCGTTCTTCACAACCTTAACCCGGTAATCAATCGGACGTCCGGCAATCCGGGCAAGCGAGATGCCCTGCTGAATCATATAACGCCTTCTAAGCTTTACTCTGTCGAGCGCATGCTTCATTGATCCAAAATCACGGTACATCCGGGTGTGGTGGTTGTAAGTAAATCCGTAGCCCCGGCTATCCCGGAACACCTTGATTACCCCATGGCCCCCGCCGCCGACAATCGGTTTGATGACTACATTTCCGTATCTGCCCAGCATTGCCGACAGTCCGGCAGCGTTATATCCCTTCGTTCTCGGAATGTAACCGGCAACCCGTGAATCGCTGAGCAGCGCCTCGGTTTTCAGCCACTTGCTGGCCAGTTGTCTTCCCGCCATTGTTCCCTCTCCTTTCGCAATCCCAGCCTACCCTATAGATTACTCAGAAAAGGAGCTGCCCTCCTGTATGATTGTCCGTGTAAAACCCGTTCACAGCAAAAAAGGGCATATGGCAGCAGGCCTTATGTCCACAGGAATTTGTCTTGCCGGCAAATGATTACTCATAATAGTGCTGTACCGCATATACATCATTTTGTAAAATGAGGAAACAGACATATAACAGGAGGTTCAACTATCTGCATGGAATGGTACCTGAAAGCGATAAAAAACTACTTTAATTTCACAGGTAGAGCAAGGCGCACTGAATTTTGGATGTTTGCAGTGATTAACTTTCTAATCGGATTTCTGCTCGTGTTTATTGAGGCGGTTTTTGAACCGGCCCCCATTATCAGGTCGGTCTATTACTGGTTCATTCTAATCCCTTCCTGGGCCGTTCTGGTCCGCAGGCTGCATGATAGCGGAAGAACGGGCTTGTGGATTCTGCTTGCTTTTATACCGTATTTCGGGTACCTGATCTTATTTTTTTTGGCCTGCATGGACAGCGAAGGGAATAACAAGTATGGCCCAAGTCCAAAGTACTGATGTTTGTTATACAATCCTTATGAACCCGACCCAGGCTAAGCCTCTTCCGCTGGAAATTTCTTTGAAGTTCAATGTATGATTACCGTGAGAGGGGGCTTCATTATGGCTCAATTATTCGAGGTTTTGTACTGGTTCGCGATGATCGGCATGTCTGTCGTTCTGGCAGGTACCACTATCCTTGTCTGCGCGCTAGGCTTCAGGTTTATCCGTGACCGCCGCCCGTTTCTGGGTGCAGGCTGCATTGCTTTTTCCCTCGCTGCCGCCGCCCTGATTATCTTTATGGTTCATTACAAGTTCATCGTGCCTGCTTGAGCAGCTGCTGTTCAGGAATACTATATACTCTATGAAAAAAGCCGGCTTACGGCTTGTGCAGATAGACTGGTTGAGCCGCTCAAAAATTTTTTTCTACTATTATAATACTCTATTTATACTACATATATGATATAGCGGGCCTTAAATACCGGAAGGGGTTATGTACATGAACACACAGATTAACTGGGGAATTATCGGCTGCGGTGATGTAACCGAAGTCAAGAGCGGGCCTGCGCTGCAGAAGGCAGAGGGCTCACAGCTTGCCGCCGTCATGCGCCGTAACGGGGAGCTCGCAGCAGACTATGCCCGGCGGCACGGCGTACCGCGCTGGTATTCCGGCGCACCCGAGCTTATCACAGATCCCGGCGTAGATGCCGTATATATAGCAACGCCACCTTCTACGCATATGGAGTACACCTTAGCTGCAGCAAAGGCCGGCAAGCCCGTCTACGTAGAGAAGCCGATGGGCCTGAATACGGCAGAATGCGAAACTATGCTGGCTGCTTGTGAACAGGCGGGCGTTCCGCTCTATGTGGCTTATTACCGCAGAGCACTGCCGCGGTTCCGCAAAATTAAGGAATGGCTGGATGCAAACGCAATTGGCGAGCTCCGGTTTGTACGCACTATGCATATGACCAAACCGCTCGAAGCTGCAGACGGTCATAACTGGCGGGTAGATCCGGCTATTTCGGGCGGCGGCCTGTTTCTGGACGTGGGCAGCCACACGCTGGACCTGCTCGATTGCCTGCTTGGGCCGATTACAGATGCGGCTGGACATGCCTCCAATCTTGGAAGCTCTTATGCACCTGAGGATACCGTCTCCGGACGGTACCGGTTTGAATCCGGTGTCCATGGAACGGGGATCTGGTGCTTCAACGCCTACACCAACGAGGACGTTACTGAAATTGTAGGCAGCCTGGGCAGCATCACCTTCTCAACCTTCGCGGACCGGCCAGTCATCCTCCGGACAGCGAACGGGGAGCAGCCGGAATTCATTCCTCACCCGGCTCATATCCAGCAGCCGCTGATCCAGTCCATTACTGACGAGCTGCTTGGCCGCGGCACCGCCCTCAGCACCGGCCTCACTGCAATCCGCACCAGCCGTGTTATGGATGAGCTGGTAAGTAATTATAAGGGGCGTTAATGCCCCTTATTAATAATTCAGTTTACATTTTCATTCATGCCTAGAAGGGTCTGCAGCTCCGCTTCCCTTTTTTTCATATATATATACAACTCCGCCCGCTCAAATATTTGCATATGAAAAAATATGATCATATATTGATGCTTTTCAACGCCCAATTTCAGCAAGTTTTCTATATATTCGATAGTCTCATCAAAATAACTGGTGCGGGATAGGTGATATTACTTCCCTGTAAAAGTCCCCTTTTTCTTTAAACCATTCATGGAAAGGATAAACCGCTGTATAGAGAGGCTCGTAAAAAATCAAATTTGTCTGCAGCTCTATCAGCTCATTTCGGGCCTTTCTGCGCTTTATGTACCTGAATGTCAGCATCGCAACGTCCCCTCTGAGTTATACAATGGTTGCATTGCCGCCGGATTACCCTAACGGACCCAGATGATCTTATTCCGGCCAAAATCGGTTATTTATTAGGCTAACGGATACCAACGACCTTATTTATTTAAAATCCGCCCCGGCAAACGTCATTTTGCAGAAATAAGCTCACTACGGTCCGTTAGCTTGGTGAAGTGTCCTCTCAAAGGAAAATAAGGCCGCTACAGTCCGTTAGCACCGTCAGCCTGCCTTGAAACAAAAAACCTCCTGAAAGTGTATTCTGCAATGTACACATCCCAAGAGGCTCTAATTTTAAATTATTGCGTGTGTTAAAAGTCCTTGACTTCTTAAGCTATATTTAGCAAGGCTCAGCCGCCGGATTCCCCGCTTCTTCCTTCGTACGGAACGATGAACCGCAGCCGCAGGTAACACTCGCGTTTGGATTATGAATGGTGAACCCGCCGGTCATGCCGGATTCCTCGAAATCAATCTCAAGGCCGTTCAGGTAACGGATATCATCCTTGCTCACTACTACCTTGAGTCCTTCAACATCCATATAGACATCCTGTTCGGTCTCGTTGTCGTCAAAGCCCATTGCGTATGAGAACCCGCTGCAGCCGCCCGCAGTTACACCAAGACGAAGGAACATATTCGGCACTTCCTGATCAGCCAGCATGGTCTTAAGCTGTCCCGCCGCTGTTTCACTGATTGAAATCATAGTCTAACCTCCTAAATGTTATATGATGTCATAAGCCTTCCGGCTAAAAGTTATACTCTATATAAAATTCAGTATACTCCACTACGTCCGTTCGCTCAAGTCACAACTCTCCGGCTAAAGCTTCCAAACAGGAAAATGCTAACTTCCCGCGGCGGTTGCTCACCTTTAGAGAGAGGTTTATAATAGGTTAAGCGATGATCTGTAAAATTCGGAAATTTGTCACGGAGGCTAGGTGCCTCTTTCTTTATTTTTATTCATGGACCGCCGATTCAGGAAGTCTAACCTTCAGGAGGAATTTGTATGTCTACACTTATAACCCCGCACACCGATGCCAGAATGGCAGACATTATTGAAAAAGTACGCGGCGGCGAACGATTAAATCTGGAAGACGGCGTTTATTTATATGAAAGCGATGACCTGCTGACAATCGGTCAGCTGGCTAATGAGGTCAACCTGCGCAAGAACGGGAAAAAGGTCTATTTTATCGAAAATATGAGCCTGTATTTCACCAATGTGTGCGAATCCCGCTGCGCATTCTGCAATTTCCGCAAGGATGACGGCGAAGAAGGGGCTTACACCCTGTCTGGGCCGGAAATGGTGCAATATGTCGAACAGCATATCCACCCCGGTGTGCGCGAATTCCACATTGTCGGCGGCCATAATGATAAGGTGCCCTTCCAGTATTATGTTGATTCACTGAAGGCGCTGCATGAACGGTTCCCAGAGGTGACACTCAAGGCTTATACGGCAGCAGAGATTGATTTCTTCACCCGGATCAGCGGGCTAAGCATCCGTGAAGTGCTGGAGCAGCTGCGTGCGGCTGGACTGAAATCACTGACCGGCGGCGGAGCAGAAATTCTCTCCGACCAGTACCGCAAAAAAATGCGGGTCGATAAAGCGAATGTCGAAGAATATCTGGAGGTTCACCGGACCGCCCACAAAATGGGCATGAGAACACACACAACGATGCTGTACGGCTCGATTGAATCACGCGAGGACCGCATCCGTCATATGCTGCAGATCCGTGAGCTGCAGGACGAGACAAACGGCTTCATGGTGTTCATTCCGCTGTCTATGCAGCCGAAGAACCGCAACGCCGGTATCATGCGCCGCAACTCTGCTTACGAGGATCTCAAGACAATTGCCGTCAGCCGGCTGATGCTCGACAATTTCGACCATATCAAGGCTTACTTCATTAATATAGGTGTACAGCTGACCCAGGTAGCCATGAGCTTCGGTGCATCCGATGTACATGGAACCATCCTGAAGGAGCGGATCAGCCACGCCGCCGGGGCATTGACGCCGGAGGGTATGACACGTGAAGAGCTGATCTGGCTCGTCAAAGGCGCCGGACGTATCCCGGTCGAGCGGGATACCTTCTACAACGAAATCAAGGTTTACGAATAGAATAGCGTTACTGTGCCTGTTGCAATCCATACTACAGCCATATTTGAAAGGAAGACGGGTCTCATGAGAACACTACTTGTCCTTGGCGGCGGCTACGGCGGCCTTGCCCTGATCCAGGAATTGCTGAGCCACCATCTGCCCCACGATGTGGAGATTGTTTTGATAGACCGGATGCCTTATCAGGGAATCAAGACCGAATATTATGCGCTTGCCGCAGGTACTGTGAACGACTATCATCTGCGTATACAATTTCCCGTGCATCCGCGCCTAACTGTGCGCTACGGCGAGGTAGGCTCGATTGATCTGGACAGCCGGCTCGTTTTTCTTCAATCCGGTGAGCCGGTTCCCTATGATATTCTGGTGATTGCCCTGGGGTGCACGGACAACTATCACGGCATTGAGGGTGCTGAGCAGCATACCTGCAGTATCCAGAGCTTCTCCGCCACACGGGAGACCTACCGCCGGCTCAATGATATTAAGCCGTACGGATCGGTGAATATCGTAGGCGGAGGGCTAAGCGGAGTCGAAATAGCAGCAGAGCTGCGTGAGAGCCGGCCGGACCTGAATATCCGGATTCTGGACCGCGGAGAGCGTGTCCTGTCCGCCTTTCCGGCCAAGCTGTCCCGGTATGTGGAGGAATGGTTCAGCGAACACCAGGTCGAGACACTCGGCCGCATCTCCGTGTCCCACGTAGAAAAGGGTGCCGTCTTTAACGGCACCCAGGCAATTGCTGCGGATGTAACGGTATGGACGGCTGGCATTCAGCCGGTCAAGGTCGTGCAGCAGCTTGAGCTGCCCAAAGACCGGGGCGGCAGGCTTGTGATTAGCCCGCATTCGGACATAGCCGGTTATCCCGGGGTCTATGTAATTGGAGATTGTGCCAGCCTGCCCTTTGCGCCGAGCGCACAGGCGGCAGGCGCACAGGGCGAACAGGTGGCCTATGTGCTCCGGTCACTATGGCGGGGTGACACCCCGAAGCTGCACGCCCTCAAGCTGAAGGGAACACTCGGTTCCCTGGGCAAAAATGCAGGCTTCGGCCTGATGGGCCGCCGCTCCGTAATCGGTCGTGTTCCCCGTCTGCTTAAGAGCGGTGTGCTCTGGATGTCCAAACGGCACTTCGGTTAAACAACGGGCCGGCTGTTAGTCCAGATCCAGGCTGTCCCAGGCTTCCTGCTCCTTAATGGCAGTCTCGATAGCCTCCTCCAGCTGTTCCGGGGAATCCGCTGCAATGATCTCGCCGTCTACCATGGCGAACGGTTGCAGGTAGCATTCCCCGCAATTGTTCAGACAGCCGTATTCAACAACATCATATTCGGGATTCTGCTCCAGCTTGTTCATAAGCGGGCCTGTCCCGTGCCCGATATTGCTGGCACAAAATTCAATAATTGGTCTCATGATGTTCTCCTTATTATACGCTAACCATTTTATTTTTTAACTTTTTGTACTATAATAAGCTTACGAAAGGAGTGATTGAGAAATGAGTGAGAATGTACAAAGCACCACCATGTATGATGAGGTTCTGGAAGTACTGGATAAACTACGTCCATTCCTGCAGCGCGATGGCGGCGACGTTGAACTGATCGACGTTGAAGACGGTATCGTTAAGCTGAAGCTTATGGGTGCCTGCGGCAGCTGCCCGAGCTCCACGATCACGCTGAAAGCCGGGATCGAACGCGCCCTGATTGAAGAAGTAGAAGGCGTAGAAGAAGTTGTTCAAGTATTCTAATCCCGTTCTATACCGTCCCGTTTCCCTGAATCAGGGGAGCGGGATTTTTTCTATTATAGAGGATTTCATCCGGTGTCACAACCCGGTTATTTCTTCCCGGCGTAAAAAGAGGCTGCCCGCAAGGTCATTAATGACCTCTCCGGGACAGCCTCTTATTCATTACGAAGCCGCGTTAATCAGCAGCTTAAAATGCAGGGATAATGGCACCTTCGTATTTCTCTTCGATGAAGGCTTTAGCTTCTGCGGAGTTCAGGGCAGCAGCCAGCTTCTGGATTGCATCAGAATCCTTGTTGTCAGGACGGGCTACCAGCAGGTTAGCGTAAGGGGAATCAGCACCCTCGATGAACAGGGCATCCTTCGTTGGAACCAGGCCGGCTTCAAGCGCAAAGTTGGTGTTGATCAGCGCAATATCTACTTCATCCAGCTGGCGCGGCAGCATTGCTGCATCCAGTTCAATGATTTCCAGGTTCTTAGGGTTTTCAGTGATATCTGCCTTAGTTGAAGTGATGTTAGTATCATCCTTCAGCGTAATCAGACCGTTCTTAGCCAGCAGGATCAGAGCGCGTCCGCCGTTGGTTGCATCGTTCGGGATTGCTACTTTTGCACCGTCAGCCAGTTCGTCAACGGATTTAATTTTTTTGGAATAAGCGCCGAATGGCTCAACGTGAACTGCAGTCACAGATACAAGATCCGTGCCGTTCTTAGTGTTCTGGTCATCCAGGTATGGCTTGTGCTGGAAGAAGTTCGCATCCAGTGCCTTCTCGGCCAGCTGTGTGTTAGGCAAGATGTAGTCAGTGAATTCCTTAATCTCCAGCTTGATGCCCTGTGCTTCAAGCAGCGGAGCGATGGCATTCAGAATTTCGGCATGCGGTACAGGAGAAGCACCGATAACAAGCGTTACCGGATCAGCGGCAGGCTCTGTAGTAGGCTCAGCGGAAGCATCAGCTGCCGGAGCGTTAGTTGCTGCGGAATTTGCAGCGTTATTAGCAGTGTTATTGTTGCCGCAAGCTGCCAGCACCAATACCAAGGTCAAGCTGAAGAACGTCAGTAGTACTTTTTTCATCTGTAAATCCCCCTCTAAATGTGTTTATGAATAAGGCTATATTTGGAATTACCTTATTTCCGGGTGAAATATTGGACCAGCCTGTCTCCGGCCATCTGCAGCAGCTGAACTAGTATAACCATCAGCACTACAGAGATAATCATGACTTCCTTCTCATAACGGTAATAACCGTAGCGGATCGCCAGGTCACCAAGACCGCCGCCGCCGATCATACCCGACATTGCTGTGTAGGAGACAAGGGTTACCAGCGTAATCGTTACTCCGGCGAGCAAGCCTGGACGGGCTTCCGGCAAAAGCACACGCATAACAATCTGGCCTGTCGAAGCCCCCATGCCCTGCGCCGCTTCAATCACTCCGCGGTCTACCTCACGCAGCGAGGTCTCCACCAGTCTGGCAAAGAACGGGGCAGCACCGATAACCAGCGCCGGAATCGTTCCAAGTACCCCGATTGAAGTTCCCATAATCGTCTTGCTCAGCGGGATCAGGGCCACCATCAGAATCAGGAATGGAACCGAGCGGAGGATATTTACAGCCAGTGATAATACCGAGTAAACAACCCTGATAATACTGTTATTTGATCTTCCCCATAAATATAACACAATTCCGAGCGGTAAACCAAGAATAATTGTGAAAATTCCGGAATATGCCAACATTTTTAATGTGGCACCGGACGCTTCACCCATTTCCTGCCAATTAATATCATTAAAATTGAGACCGCCCATCAGGAAATCACCTCCACATCAAGTCCTTGTGCCGCCAGTTCAGTTATCGTAGCGTTAATTGCGCCAGGCTCGCCTTCAAACCGGACAATCAGCTGGCCGTAAGGGACATCCTTGATGGTCGAAATCGTACCCTGCAGAATGGCAAAATTGACGCCTGTTCCGCGTACAATCTCAGATAAGGTGGACTCATAGGTTTTTTGCCCCAGAAAAGTAATCTTAACCGCCTTCGTATCGCCTCTGCCTCCAGCTTCCAGCGCTGCTCTAAGCGGACCGTCCTGCTGTGTTTCACTGCGGATGAAATCCTTGGTCACCTCATGCTTCGGCTTCAGGAATACCTCTGTCACTTCGCCCTGCTCCACAATTCCGCCTCCGTGAATAACGGCTACCCGGTCGCAGATGCTCTGGATGACATGCATCTCATGGGTAATCAGTACAATGGTCAGGTGGAACTTGCGGTTAATATCAAGCAGCAGCCGCAGAATGGAGTCTGTTGTCTGCGGGTCCAGCGCCGAGGTGGCCTCGTCGCACAGCAGAACATCCGGATCGCTTGCAAGTGCGCGGGCAACGCCGACACGCTGCTTTTGACCGCCGGATAGCTGGGCCGGAAATTTGCCTGCATGGTTTTCAAGGCCGACCAGCACCAGCAGCTCCTTCACCTTCTGATCAATCCGGCTCTTTGATGTGCCTGCCAGCCTCAGCGGGAACGCGATATTGTCATATACGGTAGCAGAGGATAACAGATTAAAGTGCTGAAAGATCATGCCGATCTTACGACGTTTCTCCTGCAGCTGCCCCTTGCCGAGAGCGGTAAGCTCAACGCCGTCTACCCAGACCTCACCGGCGGTCGGGCGCTCCAGCAGGTTGATGCAGCGTATCAGTGTACTTTTACCGGCACCGGAATGGCCGATTACACCGAAGATCTCACCTTTTTTGATAGACAGATTTAAGCCCGAGAGCGCTGTTGCGGCCTTACTGCCCTTTCCGTAAACCTTGGTCAACTCTTTCAGCTCTATCAATTTCCGTCGTTCCCCCTTTATTCTGATGCTAATCAAAAAAGCCCCTTCCGATCATTGCAGATCGCAAGAGGCCCTGTGCGTTTGTTAACAATGCCATCTCATCTGCCAACGTCCGCATCCATGCGGCATTGTAGGAATTAGCACCATGACATTTGCAGGCAGCGCAGAAATAAAGGGCTGTACACAAATCGGTTGCCGGGCTTCATCGGGCCTATCCCTCCGCCGCTCTCGATAAGAAAAATATGAAATTATTGAGCGATACTTGTCGCAGAATATAAGAATATAATGCAAGCCTAAGTATAGTGAGTTTCCGCTTTTTTGTCAAAGGAAGATTTTGTCGCTTTAACGTGCCCCTGTCCTGGAGTATTATCAGCCATAGCCTTGTTTTTATGCCACTGCTCATTGCTGTAACGGAAGGCTGCACATAAGGATTTGCAGACCATCTCCACACCCTGCTTCAGATCCTCCAGATGGCTGTCCACATCCTCCAGCCTTATTTTATCATGAAGCCCTTGATGCCTCTGCCACAGATCATCCTGCATTTCAGCGTTCATGTAATGAATCTCGGCGTTGCGGCGCTTGCGCAGATTCTGCAGCGGCTCACGGTATGAATTCTTTATGTCCTCAAGCTCATCTGCCAGCGGACTATGCGTCTTAAGCAGCTGAAACTGCCGCAGCACCGTGAAGTAGGAGAAATGGGCCTTATTCTGGCTTGTGTTCAGATCATACAGGCTGTTCAGTACCGTTCCCAGCTTGTCGAGCAGTGAGAAGACACGGATAAAGCCGTTTTTATAAAAATAAACATACCGCGCGTAATCCCCCTGCTCCTCCACCGACATATCATCCATGTACCCTGCAACGACCTTTTTCCGGTAAAAAGCTGCGGCGAAGCAGCTCTGCTCCAGCTCATCAAGCGAGGAAATCAGGCCGCGTGTCCATATCTCCAGCTTGCGGTACTCATGGTCATGATCTTCATGGTCATTCATTTCCTTGCGCAGCATGGACGCTACCTGTGCCATGTTGTTTATCGCTTCAGCCAGTACCCCGCTGTTGCGGCGCGGAGGCTCACCCAGTAATATCCGCAGCATGACTTGTCCTCCTTAAAGTTACGAAGAATGTATGATTCCAGCCTTTAATGAACGGTCAGCTGAGCTTTACTGCTGAAAATAACGGCTCCAGCTGCGGTCAACCAAATCCAGTGTACTGCTGCAGGCCGTCTGCTCCGGTTCATATCCCGGCTTCATACGCGCATCAATGACAATCGGCAGCTTGTAGCTGAGCTGATGCTGCTTTATTACTGAAGCAGCATAAATATCCCTGGCCGGATCAAACCGGGTAAACACCGTCCATAAGAAGGAGCTTTGGGTGCGCACCGCTTCAGCAGCATGATCCGTCACTATCACCAGCGGCCAGGCTGTCTGCTGTTCGCGAAGATCAGCACTCAGCCTGACGGGAAGCTCCGGGTCCTCTTCATAGGATGCACCGGAAACAGCTAAACATCCCCCGCAATAAGGAACGGCTTCCGCAATTCCTGGCAATTGACCCTCTGTATAGGAGCGGGGAAGCTCCCGTATGGCAGGTCCTACACCCGATAGTACCGCCTGGCTGGCAGAACCCGGCTTGCAACCATCCCCGTCCGCAGCTGTATTGCTAAATACATGCAGACCGGCAGCCGGATTGAAGCGTTCCAGAACGTATTCCAGGGTGGCGGGCAGATCAGAAAAAACAGCCGGTCCCCCTGTAAGCAGCAGCATTCTGCTGCTGCACAAATGCCGTTCACCCAAGATGCGGAACGCTGCACCCAGCGCCTCCTGCGGAGAGCTGTCCTGCACAGCTGCTGCGGCAAGTCCGCCCGGACCGGATTCGGAGTATGTCCAGAAGGCATTCACCGAAGGCATTGCCAGATGATGGACAGGAGAAAGCAGCTGCTGAAGGTAATTAACCAGGTAAAAATTATCCTCTTGCGGAGTAACAGCAATGGAAGCCGGATAAATTGCATCCTTGCGACGCCAGATCCGCTGTACATGCATGACCGGGGCCTGCTGCGCTGCAGATTGCGGCGTAACCAGGCCGCGGATTGCAAACTCCGCTTCCGCAGGAATGGAGTGCCCGCCCAGCGGGTCCTTGACCATAGGCAGCCTGCTGCCGAGGATTAGGGACGCGAGTACCAGAGCCGGCAGCCGGACTGAATGCGAAGCACCTGCTGCCGCCATCAGCGCAGGCGGACCTCCGATAAAGACGGATACCGGCAGGGCCTCGCCTGCGGCTGCAGCCTCCTGCTGAAATAAGCCCGCCCCCTGGTTCCGCTGCCAGTCTATTTCAGCCGTGCTGTGATCAATGAAGCGGAGCCGGTGCATACCCAAACTGTGCTTCTGCGGCTTCATCAGGCTCTCAGTATAGATAAGCGGAAGCGTGATGTAGGCACCGCCTGCCTCCTGCCAGCTGGTAACACGAGGCAGCTCTTGAAGCGGATCATTCGTCCGGCAGACGCCAAGGACCGGCGCCTCACCCTGCGGCACATGTTTTATGCCTGTTTTCAGCAGATTATAGACCAGCTTTTTTTCCTTCCACATATTAGGGAGCGTAGGCGGCAGCAGCGTATCAGCCGCTCCGGCCACTGCCTTCAGCAGCTGCTCCGGCCTGCTGCCAAAAGCACGGTCCACGCGCTGGGCTGTTCCGAACAGATTGGTCACCACAGGAAAAGGGGTTCCTTTCACATTGGTGAACAGCAGCGCCGGCCCTTCCTCCCGCATGACACGCCGGTGAATCTCCGGCAGCTCCAGATAAGGGTCCACAGGAACCTCTACAACAGCCAGCTCTTTGTCCTTGCGAAGCTGCTCAATCCACTGGCGTAAATTTCCGTATCCCACCTTTGTTGGCACCTCCTAACACAAACGTCTTCCTTATTTATCGATCAGATGTGAACGTTATTTTATGCTTAGCTGCCATACCCGTACACTCATATAGCACAGCACTCCAAACAATCCGGCGATCAGCACAATATGGGAAAGTGCAGCGAATATGTACAGTTTCTCGTTATACAGCGTATGAACGACTGCGGCACCGCTGAACACCTGCAGCAGGCAGAGTGTAACCGCGGCTACTCCCAGCATCCGCAGCTCCGGCAGCTTTTTGTATCTCCAGAATGCCAGGTGGCCTAGTAGGGCCGTCAAAAGAAACAGCAGCGCTGCAGCAAGCCTGTGCGTGAATACAATGCCCACACCGCCTGTCAGCTCAGGGACCCATTCCCCGTTGCAGAGCGGCCAGCCCGAGCAGCCTCCCTGTGAATCCGTATGGCTGACATAAGCCCCGATATACACAACGATATAAGAGTATAACGCCGTTATCCAGGTTAAGTTGCGGAAGCCCCGGCTCACCGCGGGTCCGTCTGCATCCTGCTGTCCGGCAGATTGATGCCATCTTCTGGTTCCAAGAGCAAGCATCAGGGCACTGGCAAAAGCAATCAGGGAAAAGCCCATATGCAGGGCCATCACCGCCGCCGACTGCGAACGGATAACCGCAAGCGCTCCCATTCCTCCCTGCACGACAACGAATAAAAGGGTTAAGAGGGCATAGCCCAGCAATTCCTTGCGCTGGTGCGCAAACCGCCGGATCAAAATCATGGATGCCAGCGATAGCAGGCCGGCAAGACCGCTGAACAAGCGGTGAGTGTATTCGATCATTGAGCCGAGCGTGTATGCCGGAATAAGCTTGCCGTGGCAGAGCGGCCATTCATTGCCGCATTCAAGACCCGAGCCTGTCTTGGTTACAACGGCGCCTCCGAACAAGGCGAGAAACATCATGAGGCAGGTTATGTAGCTGAGCCACTTCAAATGAGCTGTCGTCACTTTGATCACCCCATTGTACCAAGATGAATGGAAGGAGAGAGATGGACACGCCTTGCCTATGAACCCTTATGAATGCTAGAAAAAAAGCACCGCTTCTGCTCTGGTCGGGGCGAAAGCGGTGCTTCATGCTGTAGAAATGATATTACTTATGGATGCTCAGATAGACTTCCAGCGCCCGGTCCAGGAAATTCTCGATCTCCTCACGGGATTTACGCAGCTTGTTGACAAAGCGCACTAGCTCCCGTCCGTCGCTGTAGGCTACAAAGCTGGGAATACCGAGAATATTCTGTTCCTGGCTGACATCACCGACAGCATCAACATCGACCTCAACCAAGGTCAGGCGATCCGCATAATTCGTTTCTACCTCAGGTATAAACGGATCAATAAATTTACAGTCGGAGCACCAGTCCGCCTTGAATACGGCTATCGTTAAACGAGGCGATTGAATCGCTACCTGAAACTCCGCAGCAGAAGAAATTTTATCCATGCAAGGGTCAATCCTTTCCTGGTTAAACTGTATATGTTTCTTCTCTAAGTGAAGCAAATTGTGCTCAGTAAGTCAATTCAAAACCATAAAATTAAGACAAACATCACAGCATTATTCGTGTGTACGCACTCTGGCGGGCTGAAGCTTCATCAGCGGGTTCAGAACTTTCTGCAGGACACGCGGGTATCCGGCAATCTCCTGGCGGCTGAACACGCCCAGCACAATAAGCAGCACAAGATAAATAACCACAACTGCCGCGCCTACAACCAGGCAGGTAATGAGGAATGCGATCCGGTCCGGCATCATGCGGGTTAGCGTAATGCCCGCCTCATTCAGTCCGTAGCCGATTCCGCCGGAGGCCAGTACGGCGACAGTGAAGCCGCCCCAGCGTTTGCCCATAATGGTAAAGGGCACAATCTTCTTCAGCATGCGCAGGTTGAGCAGCGTAATGACGATAAAGCAGAGCGCCGTAGCGCCGATAATCCCGTAAATGCCGAACACCTTGCTTAGCAGGAAGCTTGCCGCCAGCTTGGTCAGGATACCGGCAAACACATAATACATGGAAATCCGCGATTTCCCCATGCCCAGCAGAATGGAGTTCGTTGTCATCATCGTAATCTGGAAAATCGTTCCGGCCGTCAGCATAGCGACTATTCCGCTGCCGTCCAGACTGCTGAACAGCAGGCCGTTAATGGAATAGGCAGCGACCACAAGCGAGACTACAATCGGTGTCCCGGTCAGAATGGATATCCTCATCGCCAGTGTGACCTGGCGCTGCAGATGCTGCTCATCCTTGCGGGCATAAGCGGCTGAAATAATCGGAATCAGTGATGTACTCAGCGCAATGGCAAGCACTGGAGGAATGCCTGCAACACTGATCGCCCGGTTGCCGTAGATCCCCAGTGCGCGTGTAGCCTCTTCTAATCCGGTCTGGCCGCTGAGCAGCGGCACAATTAATGTTGTGTCGATAAAGTTCACGACCGGTACAGTCACAGAAGACAATACAATCGGAATGGATAATTTAAAAATATCTTTATAAATACCGAGCAGGGGAAGTCTGGCCGCGCTTGAATCGTACAATGCCGCTTTCTCTTCGGTGCGGCGCATTTTCATAGCATAATACAGCATGATTCCGAATGCCCCGATACTGCCGAACACGCTGCCGAACGAAGCACCAGCCGCCATCCATGTATTGTCATAGCCCTGCTTCAACAAAATGTAAGCAAGCAGGATCGCGGTGGATACCCTGGCAATCTGCTCGACAATCTGCGAAATACCGCCGGCCATCATATTGTTCCGTCCCTGGAAATAGCCGCGCATCATGGCGATGGAGGGGAATAACAGCAGCGCCGGAGCAATAGCCCGGATTGCAAGTGTACTCTCTGGAACCTTAGCATAGTCTGCATAATACGGGGCTGCTATGTACAGAAGTGTACTCATCACAACGCCGACAACCGCAGCGAAGATCAGCGCCGCCCGGTACACCTGCTGGGCTTCATGCGGCCGGTTCAGGGCGTAGCGTTCGGATACCATTTTGCTGAGCGTGCTTGGAATCCCCGCGGTAGCCAGGGGAAGCAGCATCAGATAAACCGTATTGGCCTGTGCGAATGCTGCATTTCCGGTAACATTAAATAAGTGTTCCAGCGGAACCCGCTGGGCAAGCCCGAGCACGCGGGCTATAAGCGCTGCCGCGGCCAGAATAAGCGTGCCTTTGACAAAAGACTCTTTCTTGGACAAACTGTTTCGCCTTCTTCGCTGTTAATTTAGTTCACAGAGATCCAGATAAAGAAGAGGACCACCATCATAATCTGCAGTATTACTTTGACTACGGTACTGCTGAATAAGCCGAGCAGGGAGCCGAAGCTGACCTTGACCGCTTTACCCGGCTGGGAGCCGGCGATCAGCTCACCGATGAAGGCGCCGATAAAAGGACCCAGGATTAGGCCAAAAGCAGGAATGACGAATGGCCCTATTATGATACCGATGGTACTCCCGATAACCGAGGCACGGGAGCCTCCGAATTTTTTGACTCCCCACGCCCCGACCACGTAGTCCGCTACAAACAGCACAACCACTATGAGAGTCTGGATAATCCAGAACCAGGCTCCAAATGATCCGAATGAAAAGAACCAGCCGTATACAAAAAACGCCAGATAAATCGCCAGCGCACCGGGCAGTATCGGATATACCGCCCCCGCCAGCCCTACCGCAAACAAAGCAATGATCAGAATCCAACCCAGGATTGCCATTCCTTTAGCCTCCAGTTTTGATAGCATTAACTTCCTTGAACTCACGTGGCAAAACCGCTTCGAAAGCATACGCTTAGTTTGATAGCTTCAGCTTCTTTGTTTTCCTTCGCAAACTTCCTTCGGAGCGTATTGTTCGTTCTGATAGCATAGTTACACACCCGATATTTCTTTGGTCGCGTGTACCCAGGTGCAGGCACTTAGTTGCACTTTGTACAACTAAAATACCCATTTTTGCTCATATTTCTATTTTAGTTGCACTTTGTACACTTAAGCAGCCGTAAAATGCTGATTTTGAGCCATTCGGCCAAATTTAGCTGTACAAAATACAGTTATTCGCCGCGGGAGCCAGCTTTGACCCAATATAAGTGTACACACTACAGCTATTCTGCAGTTACACCTAATACATATTTCTCAATCACTTCAGCAATGCCGTCCTCGTTATTTGAGGCAACGACAGCATCCGCTTCCTGCTGCACCGTCTCCTGGGCATTGCCCATCGCAACGCCCAGACCGGCGGCCTGAATAGCCGCCAGATCGTTCAGGCTGTCGCCGACGGCAACCACCTGGGACATGTCAATTCCGAGCAGCCTGCACACCTCGCCGATTCCGTAGGCTTTGTTCACGCCAAGCGGATTGATCTCAAGGTTAACCGGGGTGGAGTTGGTAATCTCCAGACCGCCTAGATCCTGAAGCTGCATCAGCAGCTTGTGGCGGATATCATCATCCTCTGTAGAATAACCGAATTTGAGCCATTCGCGGCCCATAATGTCCCCGTCCCAATTGTTGCGGTTGTAGACCTGCTCGGTAGAGTACGCCCAGAACCAGATGCCATATTCCTCAGCAATTTCGTACAGCCGCTGAATCAGCGCCGGGTCCATGAGCGAGCGGCGATACAGCTCATATGGCTCCCGCCAGATTTCACTTCCATTCACAGTGATCATCGGAGTCTTGAGGCCAAGCTGTTCAGCGTAAGGCATAGCACTCCGGAATGCCCGTCCTGTGGACAGGCAGACGTGAACGCCGGCATCGACCGCTTTTTTAATCCATTCTACTGTCTTAGGGGTAATCAGTTGTTCATCATTCAGCAGGGTTCCATCCATATCCAGTGCAAGCAGGCGGTATTTGGCAGTCATTGCCACCCCTCCGTTTCTAATGTCGCCCTCATGATGAGGGGCTGATTAATATTGCTTAGTTTGTCGAATCAGCGGCATTTGTGCCGTCTGTTGCAGTTGTATCGCTGTCCGCAGACTTTAAAGATTTCTTCGGTATTCCATCCAGGCCGTATTCCCAGTCATAGGCATCAAAAATCTTGCGCGCTACCGGAGCAGCACTGTTCGAACCGAATCCGCCCTCCGGAATAACTACGGCAACAGCCAGCTTAGGATTTTCGCGCGGGGCAAAAGCAATAAACACCCCGTTATCACGGTTCGTATTGGTTCTGTCCGTCTGCTGCGAGGTTCCCGTCTTCCGTGCAAAATCATAAGAGAAGTCAGAGAACGCCGAAACCTCACTGTTCATGCCCTTAATAACTTCCCTCCAGTAAGACTTATTGAAGGTAGTGACCTCATCCAGCACTTCACGCTGAAATTGCTTAACGACATTGCCTTTGGAGTCGGTAATCTTGCTTACCAGCTGAGGCTTAATCCGTACGCCTTCATTTGCCAGAGTAGAAGCATACTGGGCAAGCTGAAGCACAGTGTAACGCCCCTGCTGGCCGAAGGAGGCATAGACAAGAGCGGCCTGCGCGCTTCCCGCGGCCTTGGTATCGGTATAGTTGATCTGTCCGAGGAACTCTCTCGGCAATCCGCTCTGGGTAGAGACGCCTAATCCGAATTCCTTCATATATTGATCCCAGACATCAATACCCTTATTCTGGTATTTCTCCCACAGCTTCTTGCCGATCATATCAACCATGAAGGCATTGGAGGATTTCTCAATCGCTTTGGCCGGGTCCATCGATCCGTATACATGACCGGAGGCGTTGCGTACAGAGGCATTATCATTTTTACCAAAGTAGGCAATCCCTCTGTCCTGATAAATGGTTGAAGTTGTAAAAAAGCCTTCATTCAGCCCGATGAGCACACTTAGCGGCTTAATGGTCGAGCCGAGCAGTACGGTAGAACCGAACTCATGGCCTGACATGCCCGAGGAATACGGCGTAATGGTCCCGTTCTGATAGTTCCCCATTATCTCGTTCCATACCTTCGTATCCATCTTGTCGGCCGTCCACACATTGGTATCATAGTCCGGCATACTTGCCATCGCTACGATATTTCCGGTATCGACTTCCATGGCTACCGCATAGCCTGTCAGCGCATCGGTGTGGGTCTTGCCCTGCACGGCGTGAGTATGGAGCCAGCTGATCTGATCCGTAATCGCCTGTTCGGTTTTCATCTGAATGGATTTGTTAATGGTCGTCCATACGTCATTGCCTTTGACAGGAGGCACAACCTCTTCGACCTTCTCTGCCATGTTCTGCGGATTCACGGAGATTACCTGATAGCCGTTTTTACCGCGCAGCTCTCGCTGGTATTGCAGCTCAAGCCCGTCAAATCCGACAAATTCATCATCTTTATAGCTCAGGCCGGGGTCAGCATCTATTTTTTTCATTGCCGCCTGAATATTTTTGTAGATATCCAGACTGTTAGAGGATTTGAACGGCTTGATATAACCAATCGTCTGCACGGCTACCGTATCCTTATCATAGTGCCGGCTGCTCTCCTCGACAATTTCAAGGCCGGGGTATTCATGTTTGTGCTCCATGAAATAAGCCACTTCCTCCGAAGTCAGCCCTGCCTTGATCCGGCGGGCCATGAAGCCCGAATATTTCTTGAAATACAAATCCAGTGAGTCGATGACATCCTGTTCTGTCAGCTTTGCAGCAGCAGGATCACCGTATTTATTAAAGTCCTCAACCAGCTTCGCTGCCAGTGCCTCGCCCTTCGCCTTGGCATCCGGGGTCAGCGCCGTTTCGCCGGTGATTTTGTCCGTAGCTTTAGCTGTATATTCCTTGGTTAATGTAATGTAAAGCGATTGTACGGAAGTTGAATAAGCAAGCTCCTCGCCTCCTGCCGCACGGATCACACCGCGGATTGCTGCAAGCGGAACATTTTTGGTATCACGGCTGGTCTCCACCTCGGTAAGCGTAGGCCCTTCAACAAACTGTACAACGGCAAGACGGATAATAATGACGCAGAAAATAGCAAACGTGCTGAAAAAAAACACGTTAATCCGCAGGCCAAGCGAGCTCTTGGTAGTATCTTTGTCTGGCGGAGAGGCCTGCTTACGGAAAAAACTCACAGTTTTTCACTCCTTTACAGCTTAAATAAACATTTCGGGCATATCATGCACTTACTCCACCCGAATTGTACCATATAACGGGTCTGACTTCCTCTTTGTCACAGTACATCCTCTTTAAGATGGGTTTCGGCAAAATCCTCCGTATTGAACCAGTTCCCGCTGGAGGCCCAGGTGGAATCAAGCGGAATCCAGGCCTGCCGTTCCGGAATAAAGACCTCATTCCAGGCATGCGGACCGTAGCCCCCCTGCCCGTCATAGCCCCGTCCGGTAACGACACGGACCTGAAGTCCCTGGGAGCGGCCCATAACCGCATACAGCCGGGCATAATCAATGCAGACTCCGAGCCGGGTATCGAATGTATCCTGCGGCGTCTGCTCCTTCCAGATTCCATTCTGCTCATAATTGTCCGCCTTGCTGTAATCATAGGCAATCCGGGAACCGATCCAGTCATACAGCTGCCTAGCCTTTGCCTCAGAATCAGCAGCTTGTCCCGCAATATCTGCTGCCGCCTGCTCAATATCAGGTGAAATGTCATGATCAATCACCTCGTATTTGCGGCGCAGAATATCGTTCATCTCGGCGGCTACCGCTTTGGTAAGAACAGGCAGCCTGCTGCGCACATTCTCGCCGGCAATCGGTTCAAAAACGGCCGCCGCACTCTGGCTGTATATAGGAGAGGATTCGACATAGCGGCTGAACCCGCTGTCCGGATTAAGCCCGACTCCTATATACAAGGCGAAGACCAGCACCAGTCCGCGGACCAGCCCGACGGCCAGCCCGATAACCGCACCGCCCAGCCGGCTGGTCTGGTTAATTCTCCGGCCATGCGGACGCTCCTTACGTCCCGTAAGGCGGAAGGGCAGGAACATGAACAGCAGGCCAAGCAGCGGGCGGATCAGACTGTAGCCTAACAGCAGCAGCAGGAAAAACCGCACCAGCGGTGAGCCCTCAAGCACTGATACAGCCGTGTAATACAGCTGCTGCCACCCGCTGAGCGGACTGTCCGGCAGCACTACCGATGCTGCCCAGCCTTCAGCAACCGGTGAAAAATACAGCGCCGCAGGAATAGCGATAATCAGTGCAGCTACAGTCAGCAGCCCGGTTCCCAAGAGACCGAACAATCCTCCTGCCGCACGGCTGAATCCGCGGCTGTAGCCCTGCAGGAGGGAAAAGAGCACGACCAGCAGCAGCAGGATCGAAATCAGGTTGGCTTCACTTAAGCTTGCTATCCAGCTGTCCAGCATGTCCATTCCCCTTTCTGCATTTATAGCGCCTCAACGGTCTGCATGCTAATTTCCGTTCTTCCGGGCTTCGTCTATAAATGTTTTGGTCGTATCGGTGATACTCCACTTGCCGAGGCTGACACCGCGGAAGGTCACTTCAACCTTATCTTCTCCCGCTGTCCCCTTAACCTCAAGATTCGGCGTCGTAATCGTAAAGGTACCGTCTCCGTTCGAGGTATATTTTGCTTCCTTGGCTTCGCTCAGCATAACCTCCTGGGCTTCGCTCTTCAGCGTGCTTACCGTACTGTCTGCCACCTTATTCACTGCATCACCGATCTGATCCATAGTAACCCCGCTGTAAATGAACAGACCGGCGATAATAACGATTGCAATTGCCCACTTCAGCACCGTTTTGACCAGATTAATAACCGCAAACAGGATGACTAGCGCTATAACAATAACAAGCCAATTCTCTCTGATAAATTGTGACCAAACTGCCGGATCCATCAATTTCACAACACCCCTATCGCAATATTCATATTCATTATTATACATGAATGCCCCATATAATTCATGATTGCCTCAGTGCATACAGGTTAGACGAATAAAATGGTATAAGCCCTCCGGGATGCACGTACAGTACAAGTAGGCCAGATTGCAGCCTGCTGGCTGAAGCTGTCCTTATGCCAATAGTCAAAAAGAAACCGGCAGGCCCGTCTTCCGGGTCATGACCGGTCCTTCCGGAGGTGTATACCGTGAAAACCGCACTGTGGCTGTATCTGTTTCTGTTCCTGGCCTTTTTTGATCTGCATGCACAGTATCCGATCCTGACCCCGTTTGCCATGTCGCTTGGCGCAGGCCCTGCCTTTATCGGCTGGATGATGGGCATGTATTCACTGACCCATCTTCCCGGCAATCTGCTGGCCGGCGTACTGGTTGACAAAAACGGCAGCCGCCGTTACATCGTCTTCAGCCTGGTGGCAGCAGGTATTCTGCTGCTTCTGCAGGCCTACGCCCAGCTCCCCTGGCATCTGCTTGTGCTGCGGGCAGCCAGCGGATTTGCGCTGGCTTTTCTCTCCCCCGCCTGCATGACACTGCTTGCCTCATTGTCCAGTGATTCAGCCACACAGGGCAAATATATGTCCGGGCACGGCATCATCCATACGCTGGCCTCAGTGGTATCCCCGGCAGCCGGGGCTTATATCGTGCATAAGGCCGGTTATTCCGGCACCTTCACCACACTGGGCTGGCTGCTGATTGCCACTGGCCTCATGGCTCTGATCAGCGTGCCGAAGAAAGCACCTGCCCGTGCCCTGGCCGTACAGCCGCCGTCTCAGACAGCTTCACCGAAACCGTCTGCTCCCGCTGTTGAAGCCGGTACCAGCCGGCGCTACTATCTGCTGCCCTTCTTCGTCTCCTGCGCGCAGGGCGTCCTGTTCTTCGAGCTGCCTCTGTCACAGGGACAGGACGGCATCGTCTCAACCGGTGTGCTGCTCTCGCTCATGAGCCTTGGGGCACTGGCTACACTCAGCCTGATGTTCCTTAACCGCACGTCTCCGGCCGGCCGCATCGCTGCCGCACTGCTCGCTATGGCGCTCTGCTTCTTCACCCTGGCTGCTTTTACAACCATTCCGGCAGGTGTTGTCCTGTTCATGCTGGGAGCAGCAAAGGGGGTACTGTTCCCGGCGATGGCTTCGCTGTTCATCAGTCTGGGCAGCGGCGGCCGTTTAGGCCGCACCTTCTCGCTGCAGTCCATTGCCATGTCGCTTGGCGCCTTTGCCGGACCGGTTGCCGCCGGCCAGCTGCGCGGATACGTCTCGCCTTATTTCATAGCCTTCGTCTTGCTGATGACCGCTATCCTGCTGCTACCGCCCAAAGGAATCAGCCGGCCTTCGCTCTACCCTAACGGATTAAATAATCCTGCAGCCTGATATACCTTCCTGGTGCCTGCAACAA
>RCUO01000325.1_pt1 | contig 26547 bp, 23 predicted proteins | sample 2166161 | NCBI WGS metagenome assembly RCUO01 (sample SAMN09932617, study PRJNA488358) | compost metagenome | feature: garden; material: soil; isolation source: compost soil in cyclohexanecarbonitrile-enriched culture | place: Germany: Experimental Botanical Garden Goettingen | collected 2016-01-27
TTTTGCCATGGGTCTACCTCGATGCTCGAAAATGATCCTATCGAGTGTCCAAGTTGATTAGACCACCGCAATACATCCATGTAGGCTCGGTCGCGCCATCCATGGCGCTCACGCCCCCGCAACCGGACCCACCCCGCCTTCGACAGTTCTCCGCGATCTGTCGGAATGGCATGGCCTGCTGTTGGTGGGTGTCGACCCTGCTGCTCTTGGTGGGTGTCGACCCTGCAGCTGTTGGTAGGTGTCGACCTTGGTCGACACGGTAGATCCACGCCATGCGTGGATGGATGTCGGAGGGATCGAGAAAGATGACGTAATCGGCCTGCGCTTGCAGGGCCACGCTGCAGTTGCAGCGTTTTCGACTTTTCCAATGATTCTCATTGAAGCGACGAGGGCTGTCGTGGACATCATGAGGGGCCATCGACAACGGATGGCACGGGCTTCCAATCCCGTTTGACTTACGTTGTTTACGCTTGCCTGCCGGCGTTGCGCGCGTGTTCCTGCGTGGCGTCCGGCAGGCAATCCGTCCGTGCGCCTTTTGGCGGGCGGTGCGTGGGGGCCTCGTGCCCGCCGGCTTATCAACGTTAGTCACCGGTATTGGAACCACTCACCGTCCGCCACCCTCGCCTTCGCGTGGGTGGCCTCTCGCCTTGCGTACAAGGACTGCCGACATGACCGCATCCCGCTATCCCTTCCTGTTCGCCACTCTGGGCGATGCCGCCGCCAGCATCCCCGATGAGCTGGCGCAGGCGCTGGAAACCACCCTCGCCGCTCCTGCGACCGGACCTACGAACGACGGCTTCACCCTGCTGGGTTGCCTCAAGCGCATCCGCCAGGGCGAAGGTGCCGATGGTCAGCTGTGGCCGAGCCGCTGGCATACACCTGGGCAACGTGTGGCGCTGGCCCGCATCGACCGCGCCAATGCCGGGCTGATCCTGCTGCTGGAGGTGCTGCACGCCAGTGAGCGCGTGCGCGTGGACGGCGAAGAAGTGCAGCAGATAGGCGATGACATCCGCGAAGGACTGCTGCTGGCCTGCCGTGGTTTGTCCGAATACATGGGTACGCAGTTGCCGGCCGTCTAGCAAATGCCAGTAGATCCACGCCATGCGTGGATAGGCTGTTGTGGAGTCGAGCCATGCTCGACTCACGCGCGCAGCGCGCGCAGCGCGAACAGCGCGAACAGCAACCGAGCATGGGCTCGGCTCTACCAATCCGCAGCGGACGCCCTGGCCCTTGCGGGGTCAGAGCCCTTTGCTCGGCAAGGGGATCCGCCCCCAACCGGTCAGGCCGAGGCGTACCGCACGGCGGTGCCGATCCAGCGCTGCACCACGCGATCTGCAAGCGCCGGTTGCTGCGCCAGCAGGCGTTCGGCCAGCGCATGTACACCCGGCAGCAGGCCTGCATCGCGGGCAAGATCGGCGATGCGGAAACCGGCCAGACCGGTCTGGCGGGTGCCCAGCAGTTCGCCGGGACCGCGCAGTTCCAGATCCTTCTCGGCGATGACGAAACCGTCGTTGGTCTCGCGCATGGTCTGCAGGCGTTCGCGTGCCATCTGCGAAAGCGGTGCCTGGTACAGCAGCACGCAGCGCGACACCGCCGAACCACGGCCGACGCGGCCACGCAGCTGGTGCAGCTGGGCCAGGCCCAGGCGCTCGGCATTCTCGATCACCATCAGCGAGGCGTTGGGCACGTCCACGCCGACTTCGATCACGGTGGTGGCCACCAGCAGGTCGATGTCGCCGGCCTTGAACGCGACCATCGTCGCCAGCTTCTCGACCGCTTTCAGCCGGCCATGCACCAGCCCCACGCGCACGCCAGGCAGCAGCGCCTGCAGCGATTCGTAGGTGGCCTGTGCCGGGGTGGCATCCAGTTCTTCGCTTTCTTCGATGAGCGTGCACACCCAGTACACCTGCCGCCCTTCGCGGCAGGCCAGGGCGATGCGCTCGATCAGCTCGGGGCGGCGATCGTTGTTCAGTGCCACGGTCTGCACCGGCGTGCGGCCCGGCGGCAGTTCGTCGATGGCCGATACATCCAGGTCGGCGTATTCGGACATCGCCAGCGTGCGCGGAATCGGCGTGGCGGTCATCACCAGCTGGTGCGGCACGTTGTTGCCGCCCTTGCCCTTGTCGCGCAGCGCAAGCCGCTGGTGCACGCCGAAGCGATGCTGCTCATCGACGATGGCCAGGGCCAGATCCTGGAACACCACCGCCTCCTGCATCAGCGCGTGGGTACCGACCACCACCTGCGCTTCGCCGTTGGCGACCTGTTCCATCACCTTCGCGCGCGCCTTGCCGGTGACCTTGCCGGCCAGCCAGGCGATGCGTACGCCCAGCGGCTCCAGCCAGCCACGCAGGTTGTTGAGATGTTGCTCGGCCAACAGTTCAGTGGGGGCGGCCAGTGCGACCTGCTTGCCCTGCTCCACCGCCAGCATCGCCGCCAACGCGGCCACTACTGTCTTGCCCGAGCCGACGTCGCCCTGCACCAGCCGCAGCATCGGGCTGGGGCGCGCGAGGTCTTCGCGGATCTGCTTGAACACGCGTGCCTGCGCACCGGTCAAGGCGAATGGCAGCTGCTTGAGCAGCGCCTTGGCCAGCTTGCCGGGGCCAGCCAGCGGAGGCGCGTGATGCGCCTGCAGCGCAATGCGCTGGCGACGCAGGCTGAGGTGGTGGGCCAGCAGTTCTTCCATCGCCAGCCGGCGCTGCGCTGGGTGGGTGCCGGCAGCGAGTGCGGCCAGGTCTGCATCCGGCGGCGGCTGATGCACGGTCAGCAGCGCGCTGCGCAGCGATGGCAGGCCGAGACCATCGAGCCAGCCGGTCGGCAGCAGTTCCAGCGTGCTTTCTTCCGGCAGGCGATCAAGCGCCTGGCCGATCAGCTTGCGCATCGTCATCGGGCCGACGCCCTCGACGGTGGGGTACACCGGGTCGAGGCGGTCGCCGAGATCGGGATCGTCATTTCGCCCCAGCACCTGATAACTGGGATGGACGATCTCCAAGCCCAGATGCCCGGGCTTGGGCGTACCGAAGCAGCGCAGCCGGTTGCCGACGGCGAACTGGCCGACCTGCTGCTGGCGGAAGTGGAAGAAGCGCAGCACCAGGGTGCCCTGCCCTTCGTCTTCCACCGCTACCTTCAGCATCGGCCGGTAGCGCATGCCGCGCTCGACAGCGACCACCCGCACTTCCACCTGCGCCGGAATGCCGTTGCGCAGGTCTTCGATAAGGGTCAGCCGGGTGCGGTCTTCATAGCGCAGCGGCAGGTGCAGCCAGAGATCCTGCAGGGTGGCCAGGCCACGCGCCTGCAGCTTGGCGGCCACGGCCGGACCGACGCCGGCGAGCATCGCAAGCGATGCTTCACCGGACGGTGCCAGTGCCGGGGTGACCGCCGCCTTGCGTGCCACGTGGCGGTCAGTCGATGACCATCACCGCGTCGACCTCGAAGTTGGCGCCCTTCGGCAGACCGGAGACTTCGATGGTGGAACGGGCCGGGAACGGGGCCTGGAAGTAGTCCTGCATCACCGCGTTGACCTTGGCGAATTCGGCCAGGTCGGTCAGGTACAGGCCCAGGCGCACGACCTTGTCCAGCGATCCGCCGGCGGCTTCGGCCACGGCCTTGAGGTTGTCGAAGGCGCGACGGGCCTGTGCCTCGACGTCACCCACGCCGACGATGTCGCCGGTGGCCGGGTCGAGCGGAATCTGGCCGGAGAAATACACGGTGTTGCCGGCGCGCACGGCCTGCGAGTACGGGCCGATGGCGGCCGGGGCCTTTTCGGTGTTGATGATCTGGCGGGACATGGGTCGCTCCGGTGCGTTGGGGGAAAACAGAGCGGTGATTGTACCGGGTGGGGGCAATGTAGGCGGGGTCGGATCCGTTTCCCATCAGGAAACGGCTCTGACCCCGTGCATGTAATCGGATCACGCGATGGGGTCAGAGCCCTCTCCGTTGGAGAGGGATCCGACCCCGGATTCGAAGCAGGGTTATTGCCGGCGGACGGCCTGCACGACCGACAGGCGGCGCAGGCGACGCATCACTTCGGCCAGGTGGTTGCGGTCGCGTACCTGGATGTTGAACGCCAGCACGGCGGCGTTGAAATCGCGGTCCAGGTAATCCACGCGCTCGATGTTGGAATGGCTCTGCGCGATTGCCGCAGCCAGCTGTGCGAGCACGCCGGTACCGTTCTCCACTTCCACCACCAGCGAGGTGTCGTAGTCTCCGGACACCGTAGTGTCCCAACCGATCAGCACCCAGCGCTCAGGCGACTTGCGCAGTTCGGCCAGGTTCGGGCAATCCATGCGATGCACCACGATGCCCTTGCCGGCGGTGTGGTAACCCATGATGTCGTCGCCCGGAATCGGCTGGCAGCAACCGGCGAAGGTGACCACGCCGCGCTCGCTGCCATTGATCAGGATCTTTTCCTGCGAGCTGTGGCGCGAATGCGCGCCGCCGCGCAGTTCGGCGTACGCCATCAGCGCCTGCGCGGCCTGGGTCGGCATCCAGTTGCCCAGCGCGACTTCCGCCAGCAGGGCCTCCAGGCGCGGGAAACGATGTTCGGCCAGGAAGGCATCCAGACGGCCCTTCGGCAGGCGCTCCAGCGAGCTGTCCATCGCCTCCAGCGCGCGGTCAAGCATGCGATGGCCCAGCTGCACGGCATCTTCGTGCTCCAGCTGCTTGAGCTGGTGGCGGATGGCGGTGCGTGCCTTGCTGGTGACCACGAACTCCAGCCACTGCGGCTTGGGCGTGGCCGAGCGCGCGGTGATGATCTCCACCGACTGCCCCGACACCAGCTTGGTACGCAGCGGCACCAGTTTCTTGTCCACGCGCGAGGCCACGGCCATGTTGCCGACATCGGTATGCACGGCATAGGCGAAGTCGAGCGCGGTGGAATTGCGCGGCAGCGCCAGGATCTTGCCCTTCGGCGTGAACAGGTAGACCTCGTCCGGGAACAGGTCGACCTTGACGTTGTCGAGGAACTCCAGCGAGGAACCGGCGGCACGCTGCGAATCGATCAGTTCGACGATCCAGGCGTGCGCGCGGCTCTGCGCGCTGTTGGGCGAATCGCCACCGAACTTGTAGGTCCAGTGCGCCGCCACGCCGCGCTCGGCAATCAGGTCCATCTCTTCGGTGCGGATCTGCACTTCGATGGGCGAACCATACGGGCCGAACAGCACCGTGTGCAGCGACTGGTAACCGTTGGCCTTGGGGATCGCGATGAAATCGCGGAAGCGCCCGTCCAGCGGTTTGAACGCGGCATGCACTGCGCCCAGCGAGTGGTAGCACTGCGCCACGCCGCGCACGACCAGGCGGAAGCCGAACACGTCCATCACCTGGTCGAAGGACTTGTTCTCGTCGCGCATCTTGTTGTAGATGCTCCACGGGGTCTTGATGCGGCTGACCAGGCGGTGCTCGATGCCCTCCTTGGCCAAGCGCTGCGACAGCTGCACTTCCACCTGCGCCAGGGCCTCGCGGCGCACCACCGGCTGGCTGCGGATGTGCTTTTCCAGGATCGCATGGCGCCACGGGTACAGCGCCTTGAAGCCGAGGTTCTGCAGTTCGCTCTTGACCAGGCTCATGCCCAGCCGCTGCGCGATCGGGGCGTAGATCTCCAGCGTCTCGCGGGCGATGCGGCCGCGCGCTTCGCGGCTCTGCGCGCCCAGCGTGCGCATGTTGTGCAGGCGGTCGGCCAGCTTGATCATGATCACGCGCAGGTCGCGCGACATCGCCAGCAGCATCTTGCGGAAACTCTCGGCGGCCGCTTCCTGGCGGTCGCGGAACTTCAGCTTGTCCAGCTTGGTGACACCGTCCACCAGCTCGGCCACCGCTTCACCGAACTCGGCCGACAGCGCCTCGCGGGTCAACGGGGTGTCTTCGATGGTGTCGTGCAGGATCGCGGCGATCAGCGCTTCCACGTCCAGGCCGAGCTCGGCCAGCACCTGGGCCACGGCCACCGGATGGGTGATGTAGGGCTCACCCGACTTGCGCGTCTGCCCAGCGTGCGCGGAGGCACCGACTTCCCACGCACGGCGCAGCAGCGGCAGCTGCTCGGGCGGCAGGTAGTGGGCGGCGCGTTCGAGCTGGAGGACGTAATCGGGTACGGCGGCAGCGGGGACTGCGGCGACCTTGGCAGTGGGGCCTGGGTTCATGGCCAAAGCCTATGCCAGCGCGACGTTTACGGCAAACCCTGAATGCGAAACAGCCCGCACGGGGCGGGCTGTTCGGCGTATCCAGCGATGACGTTGATCGATGCGATCAATCGTCGTTCTTGGACATGTCTTCGTCGGCGACCACTTCAGCGGCGGCCCACTCCAGCGCTTCGCGCTCGGCGCGCTCACGCTCGGCCTTCTCGACTTCGTCGATCAGCGCGTTGTCGATCTTGCGGGCAGCGATCTCGCGCAGCGCCAGCACGGTCGGCTTGTCCTCGGTCTCGCTGTTGTCCAGCGTGGCCTGCACGCCATTGGCGAGCTGACGGGCGCGCTTGGAAGCCATCATCACCAGCTCGAAACGGTTGTTAACGACTTCCAGGCAATCTTCTACGGTAATGCGGGCCATACGGGCTCCCGGCGACCGGTCGGCCGCTCAGTCGAATGAGGGAAAGGGGACGGAGTGTACTGGCAGGGGCTGGACAAAATCAAGCCAACCCCCACCGGACCCTTTAGGAATCAATCAGTTGAACTCGCATCCGGGGTCAATAGCGCCTGGATCAGGCCGGCGTGCCGGACCTTCTGGGCGTCCCGGCGCAGGCGGCTGGCGGTGAAGATCGCGCACAGTTCGTCCACGGCGGTGTCGAACACTTCATTGACGATGACGTAGTCGAATTCGTTGAAGTGCAGCATTTCATCGCGGGCGGCGCCCAGGCGCTGGGCGATGACCGCCTCGCTGTCCTGGCCGCGCTTGCGCATGCGGTCCTGCAGGGCCTGCTTGGACGGCGGCAGGATGAACACCGTCACCGTGCCCGGCACCAGCTGGCGCACCTGCTGCGCGCCCTGCCAGTCGATCTCCAGCAGCACGTCCTGGCCGGCGTTCAGCTGCGGCTCCACCGACTGGCGGGCGGTGCCCTTCCAGTCGCCGTGCACCCAGGCGTGTTCGAAGAAGTCGCCGGCGGCGATCATCTCCTCGAACTTCTCCGCGCTGACGAAGTGGTAGTGCTGGCCGTTCACTTCACCCGGGCGCATGGCCCGCGAGGTGAAGGAGATCGACAGGGCGATCTGCGGGTCGCGCGCCAGGGTGGCGTTGACGATGCTGCTCTTGCCGGCGCCGGAGGGCGCGGCAACGATGTACAGCGTGCCGCGTGCAACGGCACCCGGCGACGTTGACGGAGCGCTCATGCGCAGAGCCCAACTGGTTGATTTCGCAAAATTTTTCCTCGGTGGTCCAGACCCGGCGCGGAGGATCGCGCCAGCACGGCGGGGACTGCGTGGGACGTTCTGGAACCCGGCCCGGCAGACACTTCCCCGTGGGGCGGGCACGCAACTTTACCAGAGCAGGCCCTTTCCGCGCCCGGCCGTCCCTTGTGCCACGGGGACATCCGCAGGCCTGTGCTATAATCGGGCCATTGCGGTCGTTCCCGGAAAGACGCTCGCGGCATGCTGGCGAACGTCCCCTCGACGGTCGTACCTACCGACAGCCCGGGGGCCTGCGTGCCTCCCCGCCATCCAAGGAGAACGGCATGCCCTCGATGAGCCGCCGCCAGTTCCTGAAAGTGACCGGGACCACCCTGGTCGGCTCCAGCCTGGCATTGATGGGCTTCGCGCCCGGCATCGCACTGGCGGAGGTGCGGCAGTACAAGCTGAGCCGCGCCACCGAGACCCGCAACACGTGCACGTACTGTTCGGTTGCCTGCGGCATCCTGATGTACGGCCTGGGCGACGGCGCCAAGAACACCGAGCCGAACATCTTCCACATCGAAGGTGACCCGGACCACCCGGTCAATCGCGGCACGTTGTGCCCGAAGGGCGCCGGCCTTGCCGACATCATCCACAGCAAGTCGCGCCTGCTGTACCCCGAATACCGTGCGCCAGGCTCGAACGAGTGGAAGCGGCTGAGCTGGGACGATGCACTGGACCGCATCGCGCGGCTGATGAAGGAAGACCGCGACGCCAACTTCGTGCAGAAGAACGAGGCCGGGCAGACGGTCAACCGCTGGCTGACCACCGGCATGCTTGCGGCCTCGGCCACCAGCAATGAAACCGCGGTGCTGACCCACAAGGTCGTGCGCTCCCTGGGCATGCTGGCATTCGACAACCAGGCACGTGTCTGACACGGCCCGACGGTGGCAGGTCTTGCCCCGACGCTAGGCCGTGGTGCGATGACGAATCACTGGGTCGACATCAAGAATGCCGACCTGATCCTGATCATGGGTGGCAATGCCGCCGAGGCGCACCCGTGCGGGTTCAAATGGGTGACCGAGGCCAAGGCACACAACAAGGCCCGCCTGATCGTGGTCGACCCGCGCTTCAACCGCTCGGCCGCGGTGGCCGACGTGTACGCGCCGATCCGCACCGGCACCGACATCGTGTTCCTGGGCGGCCTGATCAACTACCTGTTGACCGAGGACCGCATCCAGCACGAGTACGTGCTGAACTACACCGACATGCCGTTCCTGGTGAAAGACGAGTTCGCCTTCAAGGACGGCCTGTATTCAGGCTACAACGAGGAGAAGCGCAGCTACGACCGTTCCAGCTGGGACTACGTGTACGGCGATGATGGCTACGTGCGCAGCGACCCGACGCTGAAGGACCCGCGCTGCGTCTACAACCTGCTCAAGCAGCACTACGCGCGCTACACCGTGGAGATGGTCGAGCGCATCTGCGGTACGCCCGCCGACAGCATCCGCCAGATCTGGGACATGATCGCGTCCACCGCCGGCAAGGACAAGGCGATGACCATCCTGTACGCACTGGGCTGGACGCAGCACTCGATCGGTGCACAGAACGTGCGTGCCGGCACCATGGTGCAGCTGCTGCTGGGCAACATCGGCGTGGCCGGTGGCGGCATGAACGCGCTGCGCGGGCATTCCAACATCCAGGGTCTGACCGACATCGGCCTGATGTCCGACCTGCTGCCCGGCTACCTGACGTTGCCGAAGCAGGACGAGCAGGATTACGACGCCTACATCGCCAAGCGCACGCAGAAGCCGCTGCGTGCCAACCAGATGTCGTTCTGGCAGAACTACCCGAAGTTCCACGTCAGCCTGATGAAGTCGTGGTGGGGGGATGCGGCCACCGCCGACAACAACTGGTGCTTCAACCATCTGCCCAAGCTCGACAAGCCGTACGACATGCTGCAGGCGTACGAGCTGATGAACGAAGGCAAGATCCACGGCTACATCTGCCAGGGCTTCAACCCGCTGGCCTCGGCGCCGAACAAGGGCAAGCTGATCAGCGCGTTCTCCAAGCTGAAGTTCATGGTCAGCATGGACCCGCTGGAAACCGAGACCATCGCCTTCTGGCAGAACCATGGCGCGCTGAACGATGTCGATCCCAGCGCGATCCAGACCGAAGTGTTCCGCCTGCCGACCACGTCCTTCGCCGAGGAAAACGGCGCGGTGGTCAACTCCTCGCGCTGGCTGCAGTGGCACTGGAAGGGTGCCAACCCGCCAGGCGAAGCACGCAGCGACATCGAGATCATGTCCGAGCTGTTCCACCGCATCAAGGCGCTGTACGAGAAGGACGGCGGTGCCTGGTGGGAGCCGGTGCGCGACTTGGCTTGGAAGTATTCCAACCCCGAGGTGCCGACGCCGGAAGAGCTGGCGATGGAATACAACGGCAAGGCGCTGGTGGACGTGTTCGATCCGAAGGACCCGACCAGGCTGGTACGCAAGGCCGGAGAGCAGCTGGCCGCGTTCGGCGACCTGCGCGACGACGGCAGCACCTCCTCCGGGTGCTGGATCTACATCGGCGCCTGGGGCCCGACCGGCAACATGATGGCGCGGCGTGACAACAGCGACCCCACCGGCATCGGCAACACGCTGGGCTGGGCCTGGGCGTGGCCGGCCAACCGCCGCGTGATGTACAACCGCGCCTCGTGCGATGTGGCCGGCCAGCCGTTCGACCCGCGGCGCACGCTGCTGGCATGGAACGGCAGGAACTGGGGCAGCGTGGACGTGCCCGATTTCAAGGCCGACGAAGACCCGGCTGGCGGCATGGGCCCGTTCATCATGAACCCGGAAGGCATCGCCCGCTTCTTCGCCAAGGCCGGCATGGCCGAAGGCCCGTTCCCGGAGCATTACGAACCCTTCGACACGCCATTGCGCAGCAACCCGCTCAGCCCGGGCCAGGCGAATACGCTGAACAACCCCGCGGCCCGCGTGTTCGCCAGCGACCGTGCGCAGATCGGTTCGCCGGACGAGTACCCGCACGTGGCCACCACCTACCGCCTGACCGAGCATTTCCACTTTTGGACCAAGCACGGCAAGCTCAACGCCATCATCCAGCCCGAGCAGTTCGTCGAGATCGGCGCGGCCCTGGCCGATGAGCTGGGCATCAACAACGGCAGCCGCGTGCGCGTGAGTTCCAAGCGCGGCCATATCGAAGCCGTTGCGATGGTGACCAAGCGCATCAAGGCCCTGCAGATCGATGGAAAGACCGTCCACCAGGTGGGCATTCCGATCCACTGGGGCTTCCTCGGTGCAGCCAAGCCCGGCTACATCGCCAATACGCTGACCAACGCCATCGGTGACGGCAACTCGCAGACGCCCGAATCGAAGTGCATCCTGGTCAAGGTCGAGAAGGTGTAGGAGACACGCCATGTCACTGCAATCGCTGGACATCATCCGCCGCTCGGCCACCACCACGCCCTCGCCGGAAGCGCGCGGTGCGCACACCGGCCAGGTCGCCAAGCTCATCGACGTCAGCAAGTGCATCGGCTGCAAGGCCTGCCAGGTCGCCTGCATGGAGTGGAACTACCTGCGCGACGAAGTCGGCAGCTGCGTTGGCAGCTACGACAACCCGCCCGACCTGAGTGACCAGTCGTGGACGGTGATGAAATTCCGCGAGTACGAGGATGAGACCGGCAAGCTGGAGTGGCTGATCCGCAAGGAAGGCTGCATGCACTGCAGCGACCCCGGCTGCCTGAAGGCATGCCCGTCACCCGGGGCGATCATCCAGTACGCCAACGGCATCGTCGACTTCCAGGAAGAGCACTGCATCGGTTGCGGCTATTGCGTCACCGGCTGCCCGTTCGACGTGCCGCGCATCTCAAAGAAGGACCACAAGGCCTACAAGTGCACGCTGTGCTCGGACCGGGTAGCGGTGGGGCAGGAACCGGCCTGCGTGAAGACCTGCCCGACCGGCGCCATCACCTTCGGCAGCAAGCAGGACATGACCGAACATGCGGCGGGCCGGATCGAAGACCTGAAATCCCGTGGCTACGAGAATGCGGGCCTGTATGACCCGCCCGGGGTCGGCGGCACCCACGTGATGTACGTGCTGCAGCATGCCGACAAGCCACAGCTCTATGCCGACCTGCCCAAGGACCCGCACATCAGCGTGATGGTCGAGGTTTGGAAGGGCGTGGCCAAACCATTGGGCGTGCTGGCCATCGCCGCCACCGCGTTTGCCGGCTTCCTGCACTACATCGGCATCGGCCGCAACACGGTGAACGATGAAGAGGAAGAACAGGCCGAGCAGGAAGCGGAGAAGATCGAGGAAGAGCAGCCATGAAGTACGCCCCCCATCCCCGGCAGATCGTGCGCTACCGCGCGCCGACCCGCATCAACCACTGGATCGTCGCGCTCTGCTTCGTGCTGACGGCACTGTCCGGTCTGGCCCTGTTCCATCCGGCCCTGTTCCCGCTGACCCAGCTGTTCGGCGGCGGGCCGTGGACGCGCATCCTGCATCCGTTCATCGGCCTGGCCATGGTGCTGGGCTTCGCGCTGCTGGCCCTGCGGATGTGGCGCGACAACCTGCCTGCCGCCGATGACCGCGCGTGGTTGCGTGGCATGCGCGACGTGCTGCAGAACGAGGACGAGAAGCTGCCGCCGGTCGGCCGCTTCAATGCGGGCCAGAAGTTGTTGTTCTGGGCCATCATCGGCTGCCTGTCGGCGCTGCTGCTGACCGGCTTTGTGATCTGGCGCCAGTACTTCAGCCACCTCTTCCCGATCAGCGTGATCCGCTTCTCGGTACTGGCCCATGCGCTGTTCGGTTGGGTACTGGTCTGCGCGATCGTGGTGCACATCTATGCGGCGATCTGGATCAAGGGCTCGGTGCGGGCAATGACCCAGGGCAAGGTGACCTATGGGTGGGCGTACAAGCATCACCGGCAATGGTTCCGGGACATCCTGCGCGGGCGGCGGGAAGAGGGGTAGCGGCAGGGCTGCGCCCTGCACCCGCTTCAAGCCAAGGCAACGTCAAAAGCTGGGTTGCTGCGGGATGGCGGGGAGGGCGGTTGCGGGGGACGCTGCAAGTACGTCCATGTAAGCTCGGTCGCCGCATCCATGCGGCTCACGCCCCCGCAACCGGACCCACCCCGCCTTCGACAGTTTCCCGCTGCTGTTGGTGGGTGTCGACCTTGGTCGACACGATGACACGGCAACGACCGAAACCGACTTTTGTAGAGTCGAGCCATGCTCGACTGCTTTGCTCGACTGCGTTGCTTGAACACGCTGGACGCCAGCGCTGACAACAGCGAGGATGGAGGCTGGTTCTTCCGGCTGGCCCTGCATGGCGCAACGCATCCTTGAACCCGGCGAGATCGAGACGCTCGCCTCGCGCGATGTACCGCGCATCATCCTGCCCGATACGGCATCCCTGTTCACCGAACGCGCCGCACGCCTGCGCAGCCTGGCCGCGCGCAGTGCCATCGGCGGTTACCTGCAGCTGCTGGCAGCGTTGGCCGATGCACAGCAGGCCGTGCTGGAAGCGCTGGCGCCACAGCAACGTGAGGAGCTGCAGGCGCAGGCGCGCGCGCAGCAATCGAGCGCGGCGGTCGGTGCCGGCATGCCGTTGCGGCCAGCCAACACGCTCCGGCTTGATGGCCGCTGGCGCGACTGGTTGCGCACGCTGTGCCTGCACTGCGCCGATGAAGCCGGTCTGCCGGCGGAAACCCGGCAGGAGCTGCAGCGTGTCGCCGCCGCCGATGATGCGTGGCTCGATGCCCAGGCACATGCGGTGCTGGAGCGTGATGATGCGCCCTCGGTGGACGCGGTCGCTGCGCTGTTGGTGATGAACGCGCTGCAGGTGTACTGGGCCGTGCTCGCGGCCAGCTTCCGCCCCACCGACCTGAAGCCGCTGGCCGATGCGCCGGGCCTGTGCCCGCTGTGCGGCACCCTGCCGGTGGCCAGCATGGTGCAGGCGCGCCCCCCCTATGCGTCCTACCGCTACCTGTCGTGTTCGCTGTGCGCCTGCCAGTGGCACTACGTGCGCGTGCAGTGCAGCCAGTGTGGTGCCGCCGGCAAGGACATCGCCTACCGCGCCCTGGCTGATGCCGACGGAGACACCGGTCAAGCCGTGCGCGAGAGCGCGGTGCGGGCCGAGACCTGCGACCACTGCCACAGCTACCGCAAGATCCTGTATCTGGAAAAGGACCCATCACTGGAACCGGTGGCCGATGACCTCGGCACGCTGGCGCTGGACCTGCTGCTGGGCGAGGAAGGCTATGCGCGTGCCAGCCAGAATCCACTGCTGTGGCAATCCGACGGCGAGTAGGGCGATGACACGCACGCCCCCGGTATCGGCCGCTGCCCTGCCCTCGCTGGACCGGCTGCTGCGCCTGCCGGCGTTGTCGGTGCTGATCGAGGGCCACGGCCGCAGCCGCATCACCCAACTGCTGCGTTCACACCTGCAGGCCCTGCGCGAGCGCATCGGCGCCGGGCAGCTCTCGGCCGAGGCACTGCAACAGGCCATTGAAGGCGCGGCGCTGGTCGCGGCGCTTGATGCCGCACTCGACGCCGATGCACGGCTGGACCTGCAGCCGATGTTCAATCTGACCGGCACCGTGCTGCATACCAACCTGGGCCGCGCCCTACTGCCCGAAACCGCAGTGCAGGCGGTGACCCGCGCGATGACCACGCCGGTCGACCTTGAATTCGACATCACCCGTGGCCGCCGCGGCGACCGCGATGCACGGGTGCAGGCCCTGGTCTGCGAGCTGACCGGCGCCGAAGCGGCCACCGTGGTCAACAACAATGCGGCGGCGGTGTTGCTGCTGCTCAACAGCCTGGCCAACCGCCGCGACGTGGTGGTATCACGCGGCGAACTGGTGGAGATCGGTGGTGCGTTCCGTATTCCCGATGTGATGCGCAGCGCCGGTGCGCGGCTGCTGGAAGTGGGCACCACCAACCGTACCCATCCGGCCGACTTCACCAACGCCATCGGCACGCGTACCGCGCTGTTGATGGAGGTGCATGCCAGCAACTATGCCATCACCGGCTTCACCGCCAAGGTCGAGACTGCGAAACTGGCAGCCATCGCCCACCGGCATGGCCTGCCCATGGTGGTGGACCTGGGCAGCGGCAGCCTGTGCGACCTGGCCACGTTCAGCCTGCCGCACGAGCCCACCGTGCAGGAAGCGCTGGCGGCCGGTGCCGACCTGGTCTCGTTCAGTGGCGACAAGCTGCTGGGCGGGCCGCAGGCCGGCATCATCGCCGGACGCGCCGACCTGATCGCACGGATCAACCGCAATCCGCTCAAGCGGGCGCTGCGCATGGACAAGATGGGCCTGGCCGCGCTGGAGGCGGTGCTGGCCCTGTACCGCGAACCGGAACTGCTGGCGCAACGGCTGCCGACCCTGCGCACCCTGTCACGCACGCAGGACGATATCGATGTGCAGGCACAACGCCTTCTGCAACCGGTGCGTTCCGCGCTGGCGAACGACTACACCGTCGAACTTGCCCCCATGCACAGCCAGATCGGCAGCGGCGCGCAGCCGCAGGCGCATTTGGCCAGCGCCGGGCTGCGCATCAGCAGCGCGCGTCGTGGCGGACTGGATCGCCTGGCCAAGCGTCTGCGTCAGCTGCCTCGCCCGGTGCTGGGGCATATCACTGATGACGCGTTGTGGCTGGACCTGCGCTGCCTGGAACCCGCCGACGAAGCGGACTTCCTCGCCCAGTGGAGCACCCTGCAGGCATGATCGTCGGTACCGCCGGACATATCGACCATGGCAAGACAAGCCTGGTGCGGGCATTGACCGGCATCGAGACCGATCGCCTGCAGGAAGAGCGCACGCGCGGCATCTCCATTGAACTGGGCTATGCCTATGTCCCGGTTGCAAACACGCTGGGCGCAGGCCCTGCGGTCACGCTGGGCTTCGTCGATGTGCCCGGCCACGAACGCTTCGTGCACACCATGGTGGCCGGTGCCACCGGCATCGATGCCGCACTGCTGGTGGTCGCCGCCGACGATGGGGTGATGCCACAGACCCGTGAGCATCTGGCGATCCTGCAGTTGCTGGGCGTCGATCGCGGCGCAGTGGCCCTGACCAAGATCGACCGTGTGGATGCGACGCGCATCGCCAGGGTCGAGATCGAGATCGCCGCACTGCTGGCCGGCACGCCGTTGCAGGACTGCCCGGTGTTCGCTTGCAACAGCATCGCAGCCGATGATGCGGGCACCACCGCACTGCGTGCCTGCCTGCATGCATGGGCCGCGGACGATGCCGGCGCGCACCAGGCCGAACGTCGCAGCGAGCTGTTCCGCATGCCGGTGGACCGTGTGTTCTCGCTGACCGGCCACGGTACGCTGGTGACCGGCGCGGTGCACGGCGGCGTCGCTGCGGTCGGTGCGCACCTGCAGCTGATGCCGGATGGAACCGAGGTGCGCGTGCGCAGCATCCACGCACAGAACCAGGCCAGCGAACAGGCACAGGCCGGGCAACGCTGCGCCCTGAACCTGGCCGCCATCGCCCGCGAAGACATCAACCGCGGCGACTGGATCGCCGACCCGCGTGCGCTGCAGGCCACTACCCGCGTCGATGTGCGCCTGCGGCTTTCCGCGCTGGCCGCACCACTGCGCGATTGGGCACCGCTGCATATCCATTGGGGCACGATGCACCGGCAGGCGCATGTGCTGTTGCTGGAAGATCATGACAGCAGCGACGGCCAGCGGGTGCAGCTGGTGTTCGATGCACCAGTCTGCGCGATGTGCGGCGACCGCTTCATCGCCCGCGACTCGGCTGCGACCCATACGCTGGGTGGCGGTATCGTGCTCGATCCCGATCCGCCGCAACGGCGCCGGCGCAGCCCCGCGCGACTGGCATGGCTGGCGGCGCTGGAGCAGATGGCGGGCGGCGCCGGCGTCGGCCCGCTACTGCATCAGGCGCCAACCGGCGTTGCGCTGGCAGCCCTGCAACGCTACTGCCGCCGCGCTTCCGAGCAGATCGAGCTGCCTGCGGACGCACGGCGCATCAGTACGCGCGAGGGCGTGGTGATCATCCTTGCCTCGCACTGGCAGGTGCTGCGTGAACAGGTGGTCACCTCGCTGCGCAGCTGGCATGATCGACGCCCCGACGAACCTGGCGTCGACAGCGGGCGGCTGCAGCGCAGCACCCTGCCCACGCTGGCGGGCGGCCTGTGGAACGCCCTGCTGCAGGACCTGCTCGACGACGGCACGCTGCAGCGCGCGGGTGCGTGGTGGCGCTTGCCTGGCCACGATCATGCGCCCCCCGAACGCGAACGCATCCTGCTCGAACGCGTGTTGCCGCAGCTGCATGCCGGTGGTTTCGATCCGCCCTGGGTGCGCACCCTGGCCGCCGATATCGGAGTTGCCGAGCACGACGTCCGCACCACCCTGCGCCGCGCCGCCGCACGCGGCGAGCTGTTCCAGGTGGTACCCGACCTGTTCTATGCACCGGCCCGCATCACCGAGCTGGCCGCCATCGTCGCGCAACTGTCGCAGGCTTCCGGCACAGTCGATGCGGCAGTGTTCCGCGATGCGATCGGCCTTGGCCGCAAGCGCAGCATCCAGATCTTGGAGTTCTTCAATCGCGTTGGCTACACTCGACGCGTCGGTGACCATCATCGGCCGCGCAGCGACCTGCAGTGGAACGCGCCCCCCGGTTGAGCGCACCGGTACCGCAATACCTTCGGAAGGCATGCGCATCCGGGCATGCGGCTGGGCTTCAAACCCAGTAGGGGACGTCAATCGTTCCCTGGTAGGTTCGACTCCTGCTGCCTTCCGCCAATCGTGTTTCCGCAGGAGATATCGGCATGGCCAGCCACGCGCAGTCCCCCGCCCCCTCACCGGCCGATGCCCCGCAACGATTGACGTCGCTGGCCCACGGCGGCGGCTGCGGCTGCAAGATCGCGCCGGGCGTACTGACCGAGCTGCTGCGGGGGACCCCGGCGTTGCCGGCACCGGTTGAACTGCTGGTTGGACGCGAGACCAGTGACGACGCCGCGGTGTACCGCCTGGATCAGCGCCAGGCAATCGTCGCCACCACCGATTTCTTCATGCCCATCGTCGACGACCCGTTCGACTTCGGCCGCATTGCCGCCACCAATGCCTTGTCGGACCTGTACGCAATGGGTGCGCGCCCGCTGTTCGCGCTGGCCATCGTCGGCATGCCGATCAACACCCTGCCGCAGGACACCATCCGCGGCATCCTTCAGGGCGGTGAACGTGCCTGTGCTGACGCCGGCATTGTCGTCGCCGGTGGCCACAGCATCGACTCGGTGGAACCGATCTACGGCCTGGCCGCGATCGGCATCCTCGACCCACAGCGGCTCAAGCGCAACGCCGATGCCCGTGCCGGCGACCTGCTGGTGCTGGGCAAGCCGTTGGGCGTGGGCGTGTACTCGTCGGCGCTGAAGAAGGAAATGCTGGATGCCGACGGTTACCGGCAGATGCTCGATTCAACCACCCGCCTGAACACCGTCGGTGTACCGCTGGCCGCACTGGATGGCGTGCACGCGATGACCGATGTCACCGGCTTCGGCCTGCTCGGTCATCTGCTGGAAGTGTGCCGCGCCAGCGGCATCACCGCCGAAGTGGACAGCGCGCAGATACCGCTGTTGCCGCAGGCGCTGGATCTGCTGCAGCGTGGCTGCGTGACCGGCGCCTCCCGCCGCAACTGGGCCTCGTATGGCGCCGACGTCCGCTTCGCCGCCGGATTTCCAGCACACTGGCAGCCGCTGCTGACCGACCCGCAGACCAGTGGCGGCCTGCTGGTGTCATGTGTACCGGAGGCGGTGGATGCTGTGTTGGCCTGCTTCCACGAGGCGGGGTTCAAGCAGGCGGCGGTGGTGGGCCGATTGGGCGAGGGAACGCCGGCCGTCAGCGTGCGTTGATGCGCTGAAACGAAGAGGGCGCCCGAAGGCGCCCCTGCTGCACCGATGGATGCAACGTCACTCGATGTTCTGCACCTGCTCGCGGATCTGGTCGATCAGCACCTTCAGCTCGACGGCGGCGTTGGACGTGCGGCTGTCCACCGACTTGGAGCCCAGCGTGTTGGCCTCACGGTTGAACTCCTGCAGCAGGAAGTCCAGGCGGCGGCCAACCGGCTCGCGCTGCTTGAGCACCCGGCGGATCTCGACGATGTGGCTGGACAGGCGGTCCAGCTCCTCGTCCACGTCCAGCTTCTGCAGCCACATCACCAGTTCCTGCTCGGCGCGGCCGGGATCGACCGGATGCGGCAGGTCGGCCAGGCGGGCGGCAAGTTTGGCGCGCTGGCCGTCGCGAATGGCTGGAATCAGCGTACGGACCTCGGCGGCGATGCGCTCGATGGCATCCACGCGCTCGGCAATCGCGGTGGCCAGCGTAGTGCCTTCACGCTCGCGGGCGGCGATGAAACCGTCCAGCACCTGGTCCAGCAGCGCCAATGCTTCAACCTGCAGGGCTGCGGCATCGGTGGCCTCGCCCTGGGTGACGCCCGGCAGCTGCAGCAGGTCGGTGAAGCTGACCTGCAGGTTGGGGAAATCGGAGGTCAGCCGGTGTGCCAGCTGGCCCAGCTGGCCCAGCAGCACCTCGTTGATCTGCAGGCTGGCGGCCGAATCCGGCGCGCGCAGGCGCATCACCAGATCCAGCTTGCCACGGCTCAGGCGCGCGGAAATGCGCTCGCGCAGCTGCGGTTCCAATGCGCGAAGTTCCTCGGGCAGGCGGGTGCCCACTTCCAGGAACCGGTGGTTGACCGAGCGCAGCTCGCAGCCCAGCGTTCCCCACGTAGTGGAGCGCTCGCCGCCGGCATAGGCCGTCATGCTTCGAATCATGGATGTATCCGGTGCTTGCAAAGGGGGAATGGTACCCTAGCGGTCTCTTTTGAGCCCCTTTCCCCGCCCCGTGAAGGCCGCGGGGATGGTGGCGTACTCCCTTTCCCTACGGAACCTGCCCCATGTCCGATTTCCGCCCCAGTGGCCGTCAGCCCGATCAACTGCGCCCGGTCGTCATCCAGCGCGGTTTCACCCGCCACGCCGAAGGTTCGGTGCTGGTCTGCTTTGGTGAAACCCGCGTGTTGTGCACGGCCAGCATCGAGAACCGGGTGCCGGGCTTCCTGCGTGGCAAGGGCGAAGGCTGGGTGACCGCCGAGTACGGCATGCTGCCGCGCGCCACCCACACCCGCAGCGACCGCGAAGCCGCACGCGGCAAGCAGGGTGGCCGCACGCTGGAAATCCAGCGCCTGATCGGCCGCAGCCTGCGTGCCTGCGTGGACCGCAACGCACTGGGCGAACGCACCATCACCCTCGACTGCGACGTGCTGCAGGCCGACGGTGGCACCCGCACTGCTGCCATCACCGGCGCCTACGTGGCCCTGGTCGATGCGGTGAACGTGCTGATGAAGCGCGGTGACATCAAGCGCAACCCCATCCTCGGCGCGGTGGCGGCGGTGTCGGTCGGCGTCTACCGCGGCACCCCGGTGCTGGACCTGGATTACGCCGAAGACAGCGACTGCGACACCGACATGAACGTGGTGATGAACGACGGCGGCGGTTTCATCGAGCTGCAGGGCACCGCCGAAGGCCATGCCTTCCGCCGTGACGAACTGGATGCGCTGCTGGGCCTGGCCGAGAAGGGCGTGACCGAGCTGCTGGCCGCGCAGCAGGCAGCGCTGTCGGCATGAACCGGCGCATTGCCCTGACCACCCTGGTGGTGGCCGACTACGACGAAGCCATTGCCTGGTACACCGGCAAGCTCGGCTTCCAGCTGCTGGAGGACATCGACCAGGGCAGCAAGCGCTGGGTCGTGGTTGGGCCGACCGACGGCAGCGCCGCCGCCCTGCTGCTGGCCCGCGCCAGCAACGACGAGCAGCGCAGCCGCATCGGCAACCAGACCGGCGGCCGCGTCGGCTTCTTCCTCAACACCGACGACTTCCGCCGCGACCACGCGGCGATGCTGGCCGCCGGTGTCGAATTCCTGGAAGAACCGCGCGAAGAACCCTACGCCACCGTCGCGGTGTTCCGCGACCTGTACGGCAACACCTGGGACCTGTTGGAGCCCCGCTGATGAAGAAGCTTGTCCTGGCCAGCCACAACGCTGGCAAGCTGGTGGAAATGCAGGAAATCCTCGCCGACCTGCCGCTGCAGATCACTTCGGCCGCCGAACTGGGCCTGGGCGATGTGGAAGAGACCGGCCTGACCTTCGTCGAGAACGCGCTGCTGAAGGCGCGCGCCGCCTGCGAAGCGACCGGCCTGCCGGCGCTGGCCGATGATTCGGGACTGATCGTCGATGCCCTCGGCGGTGCGCCGGGGCTGTACAGCGCGCGCTATGCGGGCCATCCGACCAATGCAGCGGCCAACAACGCCAAGCTGCTGGAAGCAATGGCCGACATCGCCGATGGCCAGCGCAGCGCCCGCTTCTATGCGGTGATCGTGCTGCTGCGCCACGCCACCGACCCGCAGCCGCTGATCTGCGAAGGCCGCTGGGAAGGACAGATCATCCGCGAGCTGCGCGGTACGAATGGATTCGGCTACAACCCGGTGTTCCTGGATACCGCCCACGGCCTGACCGCCGCGGAGATGGAACCGGCGTTGAAGAATGCCATCAGCCATCGCGCCATCGCCCTGCAGCAGCTCAAGCAGCAGCTCGCGGCCTGGCTCTGATACCCCTCCCGATCAACACAGGGAAGCCGGCCCGCGGCCGGCACTACCGATGACTGCCATGCCGCACGACCACGACCACGATCACTGCAACCACCTGCCCGGCGAGTCCTGCGACCACGACACCCCGCCACGTCTGGTGCCGCCGCCGCTGGCGCTGTACGTGCATCTGCCGTGGTGCGTGCGCAAATGCCCGTACTGCGATTTCAACTCGCACCAGGCCAAGGGCGAACTGCCCTTCGATGCCTACATCGATGCGCTGGTGCGCGACCTCGACCAGGACCTGCCGCTGGTCTGGGGCCGGGTGGTCAGCAGCGTGTTCTTCGGTGGCGGCACGCCCAGCCTGTTCCCACCGGAAGCCATCGACCGCTTCCTGCAGCAGGCCAGCGCGCGTCTGCGCTTCGCGCCGAATGCCGAGATCACCCTGGAAACCAACCCGGGCACCGCCGAGCACGGCCGCTTCGACCGCTACCGTGCGGCCGGGGTCAACCGCCTCAGCTTCGGCATCCAGAGTTTCGATGATGCGATGCTCAAGCGCCTGGGCCGCATCCACGACAGTGGCGAGGCCGAGCGCGCGGTGAAGATGGCGCAGGACGCCGGCTACGACAATTTCAACATCGACCTGATGTACGCCCTGCCGGAGCAGACGCTGGCCGGTGCCGAGGCCGACCTGGAACGCGCGTTCGCGTTGCAGCCGGCCCACATCTCGCACTACCAGCTGACCCTGGAACCGAACACCGTGTTCTTCGCGCGGCCGCCGCAGGGCATCCCCGATGAAGACAATGCGTGGGACATGCAGGAACACTGCCAGGCGCTGCTGGCGCAGGCTGGTTTCGGCCAGTACGAGGTGAGCGCCTATGCCCGCCCCGGCCGGCAGAGCGCGCACAACCTGAATTACTGGCGTTTCGGTGACTACCTCGGCATTGGCGCCGGCGCACACGGCAAGATCAGTTCCGGCGCCGAGGAGCACGTGCTGCGGCGCTGGAAGCACAAGCACCCGCAGACGTTCATGGACACCGCAGGTACGACCGCATCGTTTGGCGGCGACGAGGTGATCGCCGCTGATCGCCTGCCGTTCGAGTACATGCTCAACCTGCTGCGCCTGCACGAAGGTTTCGGCCTGCGCGACTTCGAATCGCGGACCGGCCTGGCCCGCAGCGTGCTGGACGTTCCATTGGCCGAAGCAGTGCAGCGCGGATGGCTGGTGGTGGCGGACGGGCACGTGCAGCCAACCGAGCTCGGCCGGCGCTTCACCAACGATGTGGTCAGCCTGTTCCTGGAAGATTGATCTGCCTGCCGCGTGGCCATGGAAGGCCGCGCTGAATGAATCTGCCGCTAAAGTAGCGCCGTCACCGGCCGACACGGTAGATTCCAAGTTCGATACGCGGGAATCCGGACCCCCTCGCCGATGTCTGCTGTCTTCTCTCTTTCCAGTGCCGACACTGCCCGCCTGGCCGCGGCCGACCTGCCGCCGCGTGTACGCGAGCTGCTGGGCGCGTTGATCGGCCTGTGCCACCAAGCCCTGACGGCACCGCTGATCCTCACCGTGGAGGCGCTGGAGCAGACCCTGCTGCATGACGCCGACCATGCCCGCAACCCGCAACAGCAGGCTGACCTGCTGGCACAGCGCGGGCAGCTGCATGCGTTCGCCGGCCACTTCAGCGACCGCATGCTCGATGCGCTGGCCGATGCGCTTGCGCGGTTGCGCGAACCGATCACCCCGATCGTGGCTGCCGTCACCCCTCCGCCGTTGCCCGGCATGCTGGGGTTGACCCTGGTGGCCGAGCATGAGGTCGACCGCGACCTGCTGCTGACCGAAATGGTGCGCCGGGAAACGCTGCGTTCGGCCAACGCCTTGAACCTGCTCGGCCAGCGTCTGGGTGTTGTTGCCGGCACACCGGCTTTTGAAGCCGATACCCTGCCGCTGGCACCGCAGGCCCTGTGCGCGATGGTGCGCAAGCTGGCCGAACAGGATGCGCTCGGCGCCGACGTCCAGATGGCGCTGTACCGCAGTTTCGAGCGGCAGGTACTGGAACGGCTGGGCGATGTGCTCGACCGCGCCAATGCGCTGCTGGCGCAGCACGGCATCCTGCCAGGCCTGGTCTATACCCCGTACCTGGCACGTTCTTCGAGCACCCGCCGGATCATCACCCAGTCGGTCGGCAGCGGCCGCAGCGGACGCCCGTCACCGCGCGCGCCCACGCCGATGACCGGCTGGGGTAGCTCGGCACCGGCCGGCTCTTGGTCGACATTGATGCAGGACGCTCTCGCCGATGCGACAGCGTCCGGCTCGTCGGTCGGACGGACTGTGCCGGCCAGCAGCATGCTGCACGAGATGCTGCAACGGGCGCGGCAAGCTCCACAGCCCGCGGCTGAAACGGCAGCCCTGCCCAGCGCGGCAGTTGATGCCGTGCTGGCGCGCCTGCAGGGCCAGGCCAGCGCCGCCAGCGCCATGACCGATCTGCAGGCCGCCGTGGTCGCGCAGCTGCGCAGCGAACATGGCGCCCAGGCCAGCCTCGGCAGCCACGACCGCGACAACCTTGATCTGCTGCGCCTGCTGCTGCAGCAGGTTCAGCAGCAGCAACGGCCGGACCCGGTGCCGGCCGCGCTGCTCGCGCGCCTGCAGGTGCCACTGGCGCGCGCAGCGATGGCCGATCCCGGGTTCTTCGTACGCGACGAACACCCGGCACGCGAACTGCTCAACCATGTCGCTGAAGCCGGCGCCAGCTGGCTCGGCGATGACGATGTCGATCCGCAGCTGCTGCAGCGGCTGGCGCAGAGCGTGCAGGGCCTGCTGGGCCAGGATGCACGCACGCCCGAGGCCTTTGCCGCCGCCAACGAAGAGATACAGCAGCACCAGCGTGCCGCCGCGCACCGCGCCGAACTGGCCGAGCGCCGTCACGTGGAAGCCGCACGCGGCAAGGAACGGCTGGAACTTGCGCGACGCCAGGCCAATGCGCAGATCGACCAGTGCTGCGACACGCAGGAACCGCCTCGCTTCGTGCAGACACTGCTGCGCCAGGCCTGGACGGACGCATTGACCTTGACCCGCCTGCGCCACGGCGAAGATTCGCCGCAGTGGCAGCAGCGCCTGCAGCAGACCGAACGCATCGCTGCGATCACTGCCGAGGCCGCCAGCGGCGATGGCGCCACGGACGCCCCGTTGGCCGCCGAGGTTGAATCGGCCCTGCTGCAGGTCGGCTACCACGCAGAAGAGGCGGCCGCCGTCGCGCGTCGCCTGTCCACGCCAGGTGGCGAAGACGAAAGCACCTCGCGCACCGAACTCAGTGCACGCCTCAAGGCGCATGCACGACTGGGCGAGCACGCAGGCGCACAGGCCCTGGCAAACGACGACGCCCCTCGCAGCGAAACCGAAGAGGCCTGCTACCAGCAGTTGTGCGCGCTGCCCTTCGGCAGCTGGTTCGATATCGACGATGGCGAAGGCACACTGCGCCGCCAGCGCCTGTCCTGGTACAGCCTGTTGACCGGCCACGTGCTGTTCGTCAACGCGCGGGGGCAGAAGATCAGCGAAACCACGCTGGACGCCCTCGCCCGGCAGATGGATGCCGGACGCACGCAACTGGTCACCGAAGACAAGGGCCGGCTGGTCGATCGCGCTTGGCAGGCGAGCCTGGGCGCACTGCGCACGCTCGCCGGACATCGCCCGCAGGAGCCCAATGCATGAGTACCCAGCCCCCCGTGGATACCCGCCGCGCACCGCGTCGGCAGGTCTCCGATCTGATACCGGTGACCGACCAGATGCGCGATAGCGTGGTCGGCCGACTTGGCAATGTGTCCGAGACCGGCATGCTGATGCTGGCCAGCGCCACGCTGCGCGACGATGCGCTCTATCAGTTGCGCTTCCCGTTGCCGTTGGCCGATGGCCGCAGCGAGCTGATCGACGTCGGCGTACACCTGCTGTGGAGCGAACCGGCGCATGCGCCCGGCCAGAGCTGGGCAGGCTTCCGCTTCCTGACCCTGTCACGCGAGCATCGGCAGCAACTGCGCCAGTGGATCGGCGAAGACAACGATGAGGCACCGGTTTCGACGGGCTGAGTGCCGGTTCCGGCACAGCGGATTGCGTCAGTATCCGGCAGAATCTAAGGCCGTTTTCCGTGTCGAGCCACCGCAATGATCCAGCAAGACCCCGGCGCCCTGTATCCCGACCACCTGGCCGTGCTGTGCCGACGCGCCGAGCAGGCGCTGGCACGCGGCGGCTTCGACCACCTGGTGGTGCCCAGCGGCACCCTGCACTACCAGTTCTTCGACGACCGTGATTACCCGTATGCGGTCAACCCGCAGTTCAAGGCCTGGCTGCCGCTGACCCGCGTACCCAACAGCTGGATCGTGTTCACCCCGGGCAAGCGTCCGGCGGTGATCTTCCACCAGCCGTTCGACTACTGGCATGTGGTACCGGACGCCCCGAGCGGCTGGTGGGTCGAGCACTTCGACATCCACATCATCCGCACGCCCGAAGAAGCGCTGGCGCTGCTGCCGTCCGATCCGGCGCGCTGCGCGATCCTGGGTGAACCGCAGAGCGCGCTGGGCGCCTATGTGCCCAACAACCCGGCGCCGGTGGTGAACTATCTGGAATGGCATCGCGGCAGCAAGACGCCGTATGAAATCGCACTGATGCGCCAGGCGCAGGTGCTGGGCGTGCGCGGCCATCGCGCGGCCGAAGCGGCGTTCCGCAACGGCGCCGACGAGTTCAGCATCCACATGGCCTATTGCCAGGCCGTGGGCCAGGACGCCACGGAACTGCCGTACGGCAACATCGTGGCCCTGAACGAGCACGCCGCCGTGCTGCATTACACCGAACTGGGCCGCAAGGCACCGCAGCCGCTGCGCAGCTTCCTGATCGACGCCGGCGCCAGCGCATACGGTTATGCCAGCGACATCACCCGCACCTACGCCGCCGCCGGCCATGACGAGTTCGCGGCGATGATCGAAGCCGTCGATGCCGCACAGCAACAGATGTGCGCAGCGGTGCGCCCGGGCTTCGATTACAAGCAGTTGCATGTTGATGCGCATCTGTCGCTGATGGGCGTGCTGAAGGACTTCGGCGTGATCAAGGTGTCGCCGCAGACCGCGCTGGAAACCGGCGTCAGCGCCGCATTCTTCCCGCACGGTATCGGTCACCTGATCGGCCTGCAGGTGCACGACGTGGCCGGTTTCGCCGCCAGCGACGAAGGCGGCCGCATCGAGCGCCCGGCGGGCCACCCGTACCTGCGCCTGACCCGCGTACTGGAACCGGGCATGGTGGTGACGATCGAGCCGGGCCTGTACTTCATCGACATGCTGTTGAACGAAGTGAAAGCTGCCGGCCATGGCGATGCGATCAACTGGGATCGTGTGGACTTCTTCCGCCCGTATGGCGGCATCCGCATCGAAGACGAAGTGCTGTGCACTGATGGCGAGGCGGACAATCTGACGCGGCCGGTGTTTGCGGCGGCGAACGGCTGAGCCCCTCGTGGTTGGTCGCTTGGAGCAAAAGCCGCGCTTGGCGGGACGGGTTGGATTCGCGGGGGACGCCGTGAATCCATCCCTGGAGGCTTGGCCGCGGCATCCATGCCGCGGACACCCCCGCGAACCCAACC
>RCUO01000327.1_pt1 | contig 26482 bp, 17 predicted proteins | sample 2166161 | NCBI WGS metagenome assembly RCUO01 (sample SAMN09932617, study PRJNA488358) | compost metagenome | feature: garden; material: soil; isolation source: compost soil in cyclohexanecarbonitrile-enriched culture | place: Germany: Experimental Botanical Garden Goettingen | collected 2016-01-27
AGCGGGAACAGCTTGGGCATTGGGATTATTTTTGTTGGTGTAGCTTTGGTTATCGTTGTTCAGGCAGTTGTACGCAATAACGGCGGAAATGAACGCAGAAGAAACGGGCATGATGGAAGCAGCAGCTCGTCCGGCAATTATTTCTTTACGGGAGCCGACCCGAACATGCTCACTAATGACCTTCACCGTAATGATGATGACAACAACGGAACGAACAAGCATCACAGCCACCACAATCACAGCCATCATCATGATCACCACCATGGCGGAAGCAGCTGGAGCAGCAGTCACGATAGCAGTCACAGCAGTCACGGCGGCGGCTGGGACAGCGGGAGCCATAGCGGCGGTGACTCGGGCGGCGGAGATTCCGGCGGCGGAGGGGGCGGGGGAGACTGAGCATTCAGCAGGGATATCCGCTGGTTCCCCGGACCGGCTCCGTCATGTAGCCGGATACAACAATTTAAATGTAGTATGTGCAATTAAACGGTCTTTTGTAAGCTGTAGAGGCTTTTTGATCCAATAAACACAAAAAAGCCCCGTCATCCGGGGCTTTTTTGTGTTTCACCAATATATTCTTAGAGCATGTAGGAGCATATTACTGCGTAAATTTGAAGCGGCTGAGCAGTACTTCCCCTGTAAAAATCAGAAATACATCGGCTGTTCCGGCATCCACTCCGGCATCAGCCGTCAGGCTGTGCCATTCCTGCTGTCCGCCTGCCGTGACCTGCAGCGTAGCTGCAAGCTTACCGGACGGGCTGCCGGTTCTGACCTCGATGCTGCCGCCGCTGCCTGAGGAGACCAGCGCTTCAAAAGCAGCCGCCCCGTCAGCAAACGCAGCATTATGGAAAGCAATCCAGGCGCCGTCCTGAACCGGATGGATGGAAGCGCCACCGGCTTTGCACTCGTCCAGGTAGACCGCTTCGTAATCATCATAGTTCTCTGCCTTTACAGGTGTATACAGATTACGGGCAGGCACAATGTCGCCATGCACCCTGATTCGGGCTGACAGCTGAATGTCACCGGAGGAACGGCCGACCAGAATGTTGTATTCCCCGTCTTCCACACAGTATTGCTCACGGGTTACATCCCAGAACGCCAGCTCAGGCACGGGCAGAGAGAATGAGACTATCTTTGATTCACCTGCCGTGAGGCTGATTTTATCAAAATCTCTTAACTGCTTAAGCGGACGTCTGATCCGGGTCGACAATGACTGCACGTACAGCTGAACGACCTCGTCGCCGTCTACTGTGCCGTTATTCTCCAGCTCTACGCTCAGATTAATGGTTTCATCCTGCTGAAGCACATCAGCGGCAAGCACCAGCTGCTTATAGGCTACCTGCGTATAGCTCAGGCCATGGCCGAACGGGTACAGCGGCTCGCCGTCAAAGTACATATAGGTTCTCTTGCCCTTGATAATATCATAGTCCATCAGCGGCGGAAGCTGGTCCACCGACCGGAACCAGGTCATGTTCAGCTTGCCGGACGGGCTATAGCCGCCGAACAGCACCTCTGCCACCGCATTGCCCAGCTCCTGTCCGCTGTGTGAGGTGTACAGCACGGCTGGAATGTGCTCGTCGATCCAGGTAGAAGTAATCGGGTAGCTGCCGACAATAACTACAACTGTATTCGGATTGGCGGCGTAGACTGCTTTTACCAGGTTCTCCTGCTCTTCCGGGAGCACGATATCCGGCCTGTCAATCTCTTCCTTGCCGTTCAGCAGCGGATGATTACCGACGAACACCACCGCAACCTCTGCAGACTTCGCTGCTGCAACGGCTGCTTCCACACCGTTAACGACCGTTTTTTTGCGGAACTTATGCGCCTCAGCTTCAGCATCCTGTTCAGCCGAACGAAGTGTTCCGTCTTCGGAAACCGTAATCGGCTTACCGTTCCAGGTGCGCAGCGTAACCGTTCCGTCTTCCTCTGTCACCAAATCCAGCGATTCTTTGACGTACCAGCCGTAAATTTCATCTGCTGAAGCCGTCAAAATCCCTTCATCCTTCAGTGTGACATACTGGCCGCGGCTGGTCGCCTCAAGTGTATGGGCAGTCCAGCCCCAGGCTGTATGCCGGAACAGTTCTCCGCGCTCAGGAGCCTCATGCAGCACAGCCAGCCGGCCGTCTTCACCCGTCATGCCTACCGCCTTGCCGCCGTCCGCCGAGGTCAGGATAATCCGGTCATCCCCGCTTTCAAAGGTCACCTGCTTACCGGTGAGCTTTTTGATCACGCCCTGCAACGGAGTAACTCCATAGGCCAGTGTACCGGAGTACCAGTCTCTGAAGGCTTCATCCGCCAGCGGGCCGATCACTGCCACTTTGGACAGCTCCTGCGGGTTCAGCGGAAGCGCTGCATTCTCATTTTTCAACAATACAATAGACTGCTTAGCCGCCTCCAGTGACAGCTCACTGTGCTCTTTGCTTAGAATCACAGAATCGTCAATAGCTGCGTACGGGTTGCCCTCCTCAGGATCAAATTCACCAAGACGGAAACGCACGCGGAAGGTATTAGACAGCGCCCGGTCCAGATCCTCTTCAGCCAGCAAGCCTTCGGCAAGCGCCTGATGGATTACTTTTATCGTCTCTTCTGTCTCTTCGGTTACGCTGTCGATCCCGTTTTTGATCGATTCCGCCATTGACCGGGCAAACGAATCATAGTACTTATGATCTTTTACAATTCCGAACAAATCCCCGGCGTCGCTCACAATGAACCCGTCCATTTCCCACTCGCCCTTGACCACATCCATCACAGAAGGATGCAAAATAACCGGTACGCCATTAAGCGAATTGTAGGCGGTCATCATCGACTGTGCGCCGCCTTCCTTGAAGGCAGGCTTGAAGGCTTCCAGATAGTACTCGCGCAGATTGCGCGGGTCAATGCTGGAGGAATCCACTCCGCGGTTGATTTCATTGTTGTTGCCGAGGAAATGCTTGAGCGTTGCTACCGCTTTCAAATACACCGGATGATCGCCCTGAATCCCCTGCACAAGCGCAGTACTCAGCTGACCGGTCAGCTCAGGATCTTCCCCGTAAGCCTCCTCCGTCCGTCCCCAGCGCGGATCGCGCTCCATATCAACGGTAGGCGCCCAGAGGGTCAGTCCGTTAATCGCAGGATTTTTTTTGTAAAAAGCTCGCGCTTCATCGCCAATTGCCGAGCCCACCTGCTTCAGCAGTTCCGGATTCCATGTGCAGGCCAGCCCACCCGGCTGCGGAAAATAGGTTGCTTTTCCCAGCCAGGAAATCCCGTGCGCCCCTTCCGTACCATGCTTATAGGCACCTATGCCCAAACGCTCAATTTCCGCCTGATATTGCGGCATCAAGCTTACTTTTTCATCCAAAGTCAATCTGGACAGCAGATCCTGCACACGTTCATTAAGCGGCAATTCTGTCTGCTGAAAAGGGTATGTCACGCTTTCCATCCATAGTCACTCCTTCGGTCTATATGATAACGGTTACATTCTATTTAATCATAAAAGATAAACGCTTTCAGAAACACCAGCACAATTGACGGAAAAATCACTGTAAAATTAGACATTTCTTTCTGTATAAAAAACTCAATATAATAAATACAAACCAAAATGATACCGCAATGAACGCAAAAGGAGACCTTCATCCCTATGTCAATCCGTATCCGCCAGCTTTTCAGCATTCCCGGCTACACCCCGTTTATGATCTGCATGATACTGCAGGGAATGGGCATTTCCATCAGCTCCCCGTTTTTGGCTGTTTATTTCACTTCAGAGTTAGGCGTATCGGCAGGTGTCTTCGGCATCTTCACGGCAGTCACACTGATTAGCGGCGTCGGGATCAGCACACTGATTGCCAAGCGCTCCGATCACGGGATGAACCGCAAGACACTGATGGTCACGGCTATGTTTTTCAATGCCATAGCTTTCTCGGGATATTTATTCATCCATGAGTTTTATCTGCTGCTGATTTATATGACCGTATTTACGGCAATCGGCGCACCCGCCATGCCACAGCTGTTCGCCAGCGCACGTGAGGCAGTGAATGCCAGCAGCAGCTCGGATCACGCCTTTGCCAATTCATCGCTCCGCTCCATGTTCTCCCTGGGCTTCATTACCGGCCCGCTGATCGGTGCGGTTCTGCTGGAGCATTCCGGCTTTCAGGGGATTTTTACCGGCACCTCGCTGATCTTCGTGTTGAATGCCGTGCTGATGCTCTGCACCGCAAAACGTCCGGCAGTGAAAACAGCCGCTACGGTTAAACCCGGGCAGCCGCTGAAGCTTCATCAGGACACCCGGGTCCTTATCCCTTTTCTCGTGATGACACTGCTCTATTCCGGCCACTGGATGAACAACCTTAACATTTCACTGTTCATCATCAATACGCTGGGCGGCAGCACGCAGAATGTGGCTTCCGTGTCCAGCGTGTGCGCATTGCTTGAGATTCCGTTCATGCTTGTGCTTGGCGTTCTGTCCGCTAAATATTCCAACCGCCTGCTGCTGTTGTGGGGAATCGTGCTGGGCGCGGCCTATTATGTACTGGTCCTGTTCTCAGGCGCCCTGTGGCAGATTATCGCCGGCCAGGTACTGCTGGCTGTATTCGTCGCTGTGATTTCAGCGATCGGCATCAGCTATATCCAGGATCTGCTGCCGGACCTGCCCGGCTATGCCTCGACGCTCTATACCAACGCTACTACGCTAGGCCGTCTGTTCGGCAGTCTGGCAGGCGGAGCAGCCGCCCAGTGGCTCGGCTACCGCCATGCTTACTGGGGCTGCCTGCTGCTGCTCGTTGTTTCTTTTGTGCTGATGGTGGTTCCAAGCTCCGGACGGGCCAGTTCAGATAAAAGCCCGGTTCAAACGGGGGGAGCGTTGTGATGAAAGGGGGAGGCAGGAAATCGGCCTTACGCGCTGTAAAAAATGATGATGAGCCGAAAAGAAGATATTCTCTAGGACTGCTGCAGCATAATAAAAACGGATAGGCTCCGACTAAACGGCGCCTATCCGCAGCATATTTACAGGAAGCCTCCCGGTAATTGTCCGCTTATATCTTCATATCCTTCCCGGTGTAATCCACGAACATGAACTGGCCTTCCGGTGCCGTCCGCTGCTCTATCAGTCTGAGCACCCCTTCCGCGCTTTTACGCGGGTCTGTCGGCGCCTGCTCCCCGCCCATATCCGTATGCATCCAGCCCGGATGGACGCTGAGCACATGCACTCCGCGTTCCTGCAGGTAGACATGCAGCTGCTGGGAGAACATGTTCAGCGCTGTCTTGGAAATGCTGTACGGATAATCACCCGGATAAGCATTGGTAATGCTGCCTGCTTCCGAGGAGATATTGATAATCGAAGGATCCGCTTCGGTCAGCAGCGGCAGGAAGTGCTTAACGACACGGATCGGACCATACAAGTTGATGTCCATAGTAGTCAGCATGTCCTGCAGATCCAGCGCTTCAACAGGCGTGTTGCGCGCAGTCAGCACTGCCGCGTTATTGATAATGGCGCCAAGCGTGCGGCCCTGTTCTTTAAACTCAGCAGCCAGCGCTGCGATTCCCGCTTCATCCGTCACATCCAGCTTTGCGATTGTCAGCTTATCCCCGTATTCAGCGGCAAGCTGGGATAACGCTTCTGTCTGTTGATTGGGGTTGCGCACTCCGGCAATCACCAAGTATCCGCGCTGCAGTGCTTCGGCTGTCAAATCCAGTCCCAGTCCGCGTCCGGCACCGGTAATCAGAATGTTGTTCATCGATAGATCCTCCTTATATTAGGTATACAACTCGTTATCTATAACTACTCTGGCTGCATTAATTAAACTTATTGCTTATCGTTCTCCAGCAGCTCTACAAGCACCTTCAAGTCCTTAAACGTATCCATATACGCATAACGCCCTCCGGTATACTCACCCTTCTGCTGCAGCGCAAACCCTTTCCCTTCAAGTAACATGATCTTATCCTGCATACCCTCAATCACAAAAGCGATATGATGCGGACCCTCCCCATGCTCATTTAAATAGTCACGCCAGGTGCTCGGCTGATGGTCAGGTTCAATCAGCTCCAGCTGCAGTGACCCCATATCGAAAAAGGCCAGCTTCGCCCGCGCCTCCGTTCCTTCACCGTTATACCGGGTCTGTGCGAGGTCCGCTGTATCCGTCACTATAATCTCAGGCTGCTCCAGCCCGAAAAACGCCGCGTACGCCGCGCTCACCTTCTCCACATCATTCACCAGAATACCAATCTGAGTAACAAAATGATTACCTAGTAATCCTCCCACGCGCCTCAGCCTCCCTATTCTTCTGACCAGTCTACCATAGCGGCACTATGAAAGGGCTGTCAAGTTTGGGAGGAGAGCGTGGAAGGGTTCAACGGGACTTTTACCGTTGATTTGCACTTTACAGCCTGCAGGAGGCACAATCAACGGGACTTTTACCGTTGATTTGCACTTTACGGCCCGCAGGAGGCACAATCAACGGGACTTTTACCGTTGATTTGCACTATACAGCCTGTAGGAGGCACAATCAACGGGACTTTTACCGTTGATTTGCACTATACGGCCCGCAGGAGGCACAATCAACGGGACTTTTACCGTTGATTTGCACTATACGGCCCATTATCTCTAGTGGCACTTACCACAGCTCGTTTTCCAGCACAGAGTGAATGTATTCGTACCGGCAGATTCGGCTGTTTTCCTTGACCTGTATAGGTTTGAACTTGCCTTTCTCACATAATACGGCCATGTACTTTCTAATTGTTTTAAGGTCAACGCCAGTTTCCTCCACCAGATCAACCGGCCGTATGAATCCGTTAGCACGCGCTGCAAACCTCAGAATCTCTTTCTCTACTCTAGTATATTGATGGCTCCTCCCTTCAGTGTTTTTCAGCAAACTTGGGATTAGTAATGATTTCAGCAGAGAGATGGTCAGCTCAGGCGCCGACTCCAGGTCATCATAGGGAATGGCAACAACGCGATATCCGGCAATTTGCAGATACGTTTCCCTGTTTAGCTCCTGGCGGTACCGGGTCCTGTCGGCATTCTGCACATGAGGCCCGTATCCTTTAACCTCGATGGCGAACTTAACCTGCCCCGGCTTCCAGACAAAATCCACAAAGTATGGCCGGCCGCGCCAATCCGAAACCTCATACTCCGGGTGCAAATCTTCCATTTGTCCAAAAACCGGCCACCACACCCGCTCCAGAAACATCCGCTCACCATGTCCATGCCCACGCTCCAGCCTATCCAGACGTTCGCCGGTTCTCCGTTTCTTGTGATACTGTATCCAATTCTGATGCTCTTCCGTAAATCCCATTGTTAACCTCCTCCTTAACGCAAAAAATCCCGCACCCCAAAGGAAAAGGAGTACGGGACGTTCTTCGTCCGTTTGTTAAATTATATTGCCGGGTATTTGCTCACGTCAATGCCTCGTAGAGGCAACACAAGCTCATCGGCTGTTCTATTGAATTGAATTGAATTGAATTAACTAGAGTGAGAAATGGAATTAGTCCGGAAGGATGAAATTAGTAACCTTCACCGTATCTCCCCCATCTCACCCCGGCGGCGGAGCATATCGGCAGCTGCTTGCTCTGCCACCAATATAGTTGAGCTGCGGAATTGCCGTCTATAGTCAGCTTAGTACCAGTCTGGAACCCTTGCTGCTGCGGGCTTTAGGGCAGATGGCTGTTTATTTCAAACCCTCCGGTTGTCTTTATATTATCCTTTCGGGACATGCCAAAAAGCTCCGCACCGCGGAGCTTGGGTTCAGCAGATATAGCCGGTCTGCATTATACAGTTACTCTATACGCTTCCACCGTGACAACAGAGCCGTTCATTCTCAGTGTCCCGTTGTAATACCCCCGGTCGCCGCCCGGCTTACATTTATAATCGCCGGAGCAGCCGGTCACGAAAAATTTGGTGTTGGTGAAGCCCGGATAAATATGCGTCAGCTTGCGGAAAAATTTATGCCCGTGATGGGTAAAGATTGCCAGCACTTTATCTCTCGCCTTATCAGGAATTGCTGCAAAAAATCTCGCCGTCTCCGCCGCACTGAGCACATGGCTGGACTCCACTGTAATTCCGCTGATCTGGAGCGGCCAGTGAAAGTCGATAATATAATAGTAGTGATCATCCAGATTTTTGAGCAGATTGATGCTGTCGGCCGAAAAGATTCCCAGTGCACAATCCAGCCACACATACCGGACCAGCCCCTGAGTTCCCGGAAAATTCATCCTCCCCGTTACCCCTCCCAAGTACTTAGTGAACAGCGGACGGGTGCTGGCTTCCCAGTTCCCTATAGAAGCTTTGTAGGGAGTGCTGCCGAGGGTGGCAGTGACTATATTCTTAAAATCCCTGTAATACGCGTCCGCCTCCTTCCCGTGATTCGCCCCGGCCTGCGTATTATCTCCGCCGAAAATGAAAAACCGTTTGTTCCCGCTGCCTGCCGCCTTCGGCAACAAGTCTTTAAAGATAGCTGAGCTGTTCGCATAGCCCACATGGCTGTCTCCAATCACGGCAAATTCCACCGTGTAGGCCTTTGCCTTGCGTTTCAATCCCGGTTTGGTCTGCAGGGGCTTTGGGGTAGGGCCGCTAAGCTTCTTTTTCAGGCCGGGGCTAAGCCTGGAGATTAACCGCGTCCTTGCAGATTGGGTGCGCCGCTTCCCCGCCGCTGACTTCCGCTTCATTATTTACCACCTCTTTATTATGGAGATTGAATCTAGTAGCATGTATATTCGGCCGGGAGAGGAAGCTCTTGGACTGGACTGTATTATAGAAGGAAATGTTCACTGCTCCTCCGCTGTTTATGATAATCAATCCATTTCATATGCTCTTCAGCAAATCCCATTACTCTCTTCCCCCTTCAAACACAAAAAAGTCCCGCACCCCAATAAGCTTGGATTACGGGACGTTCTTCGTCCGTTTGGTTTGATTATAGATTTGGCGCTTCACTCCATCAAGGATGATTATTTACTGCAAAGACCATATACTTCCTCGCCTGCTAGCGAGGTGGTGTCGGTGTTGGTGTTGGTGTTTGCACCGGGTCAGCGGCGGCGGGGCTTCAAAAAAAAACCGGACCTTAAGATTCCCAATCTTAAGGTCCGGTTTACATCTTATTAGTTCTGCTAATCCTCTTATTTCTGCAAAATATATTCTGCTGCAACACTCAGCCTTTTACCGCTGAGCCCACCGTCATCGCCCGCTCCACCTGCTCACTCAGCAGCAGATAGACGAGCACCATAGGAAGCGATGCAATCGTCATAACTGCACCCATCGCTCCCCAGTCGGTACTGTAAGAGCCCTGGAAAAAGAGCAGTCCCAGCGGCAGTGTCTTCATATTCTCATCGGATATTAAAATGTAGGCCAAGGTGAACTCGTTCCAGTTGTTCAGGAATTGGAAAATCGCAATGGTAGCAATCGCCGGCAGCGCCAGCGGCAGAATCACCTGGCCGAACAGCCGGTAAATACTCGCTCCGTCAATGCAGGCCGCCTCCTCTATTTCCCGGGGAATGCTCACAAGGAATCCGTAGAACACCATCGTTGAGAACGGCAGACCAATGGCTATGTAGGGAATGATAAGCGCCCCATAGGTATTAGTAAGGTGGAAATCACGCACCAGAATGGCCAAAGGTATCATAATTACCTGCAGCGGCATGAACATCCCGACAATCATATACGTTCTGACCGCCGAGCGGAATCTCCACTGCATCCGGGCTACCGCAAAAGCGAACATCAGCGCCAGCAGTAGAATAAATAATGTAGATATAATAGAAACAATGAAGCTGTTCATAAAATAACGCGGAATGTTAAACTGTGTCCAGGCATTTACATAGTTCTCGAACCGGAAATGGGTCGGGAAGCCGAATGGATTGGTAACAAAAATTTCGTCATTATTTTTCAGGGAATAGGAAATCATCCAGATCAGCGGGTAGACAGAGACAATAAAGTACAGCCACAGCGGTATTTGCAGCAGGAAGCTGCCGATGGACCGGAATGCAGTTTTTGAGTTCATGTTGTGCTCCTTTCCATTAAGCATGCTGTCCGCGGTCAAATACTTTGTTAATAACAACAGTCGCTACAAGTGAGATTAACACGAGCAGGACCGATACAGCGCAGGCGTAACCGTAATTGCTCTCCAGGAAAGCGTAACGGTAAATCATGAAGGTCAAGGTGTAGTTCGTTGTTCCCGGACCGCCGTTAGTCATAATCAGCATCTGCACGAACGCCCCGATTCCCGAGGTAATGGCGATGGTGAAGCAGAATTTGAACGTCTCGCGCATCAGCGGCAGGGTTACATGCCAGTGAGCCCGCCATTTGCCGCAGCCGTCAATCGTTGCAGCCTCAAAGTAATCCTCAGGCACGGCCTTGACTCCGGCGTACAAGAGCGAGAACTGGTACCCCATGAACTGCCAGGCGTTGACAAAAGCAATCGCGATGATCGACTGCGTCGGTGAAACCAGCCAGTTCTGCTGATAAGAAATGCCCAGCACCTCAAACAGCTTGTTCACCAGACCGTTCGTCGGATCGTACATCGCGATCCACAGCTGGCAGACAACGGTCACCGACAGAACTACGGGGATAAAATAAGCCGTCTTCAGCAGCTTGCGTCCGCGGACCTTCGGATTGGCGCAGACCAGCGCAAGAATAGTGCCCAGCCCGATCTGGAATACAGCAAGCACAAGAGCGAACAGTCCACCGTTCTTAAGCGAAGTGGCCAGCAGCGGATCACTGAACAGCTCACGGTAATTGGACAGGCCTGCAAAGGTTGCCGTGCTCAGCCCGTCCCAGTCATAGAAGCTGCGAACTACCGACTGCAGCACAGGATAGATCAGGATAACACTGTATAACAGCAGGGCAGGGAGCAGAAACAGCGCCAGTGCCGGTTTATTTCCCAAGTATTTATTCATGCGGTTCTTTCCCTCCAAGTTCCCGTTACAGCCTGGCCCCGGGGCAAGAGCCACAGGGTCGGGACTGTTTCAGGTTTCCTTAAATTACTGATTTTCTTTACTAAGCGTACGGTTAAGGTTGGTTACAAAATCCTCTGCAGTAAAGCCGTCTACCAGCATATTCTGCGTGTTGTCATTGATGGCATTCTGAATCTGCGTATTGCTCAGCAGCTTCGCGTATTCTTTGGCATTTGGCAGCAGCTCATCGGCGATCCGCTGCATCATAACCGGTACATCGGATGCGATTGGCTTATCGGTTTTAGGCGAAACAATCGGGCTGCCCAGCTGGGTATATTTATACTCGGCTGATTTGGCTGCCAGGAAAGCGGCTACCTTAACTGCGGTTTCTTTGTTACCGCTTGCCGGAGATACAGCGTAGCCCTGCGGGGAGCCTGCTCCCGCGATGTTAAATTTGGATGTCTCGTATGTTGCTTCGTCCTTAGCCGGCCAGTACATCCAGTCTACCTGGTCACTGAGTTTTTCAGCCGAGCTGTAGATTTCCCATTGGCCGTTGACGAACATGCCTGCACGCCCCTGGTAGAATTGGGAGGACGCCTGGTCATAGTTGGTATTCGTCGCGTTGGCGTCAAACAATCCGGCCTGCTGCAGCTTTTCGAGCTGCTGTGCTGCTGTTACGAATGACTGCGGCAGCTCTGTCAGCCCCTGCTCATCCAACGCGCCGAAGCCGGCAGCCTCCTCACGGGTTACGAGACCGTTGTAGAACGCGGAGGTAATCCATTTTTCTTTTGCAAAAATCGACATTGGCACATAGCCCGCTTCCCTCAATTTACCGGCTGCAGCCGCCAGCTCGTCGTAGGTCTTGATTGGGGTGGCAATGCTTAATTCTTCAAAGATGGTTTTGTTGTAATAGATCACCTGAAACTCGATGCCGGTGTCGGGATAGGCGTATACATGTCCGTCCGGGGCAATCAGGCGAGATTCTACGCCCGGGTTCAGGCTGTTTTTGTAATCGGTGGTGGCTTCGTAATCATCCAGCACTTCTACATTTTTGGATTTGGCAAAAGTCTGCAGTGTCGCCCAGTCCGTGAAGTAAATATCAGGCATGTTGCCGGTTGCGGCATAGGTCTTCAGCTTCTGGTTGCCGTCCTGCACCGCCGGGTCAAGCTCGATCGCTACCTCCGGCATTTCTTTTTTCAGCTCAGCTACTGCGTAGTCAAACGGCCCCTTTGTATCATCGTCAAAATGCTGGGCATATACCTTCAGTTTGACCGCGCCGCCCTCTGCTGCTGTATCTGCTGCCGGACTATTATTGGAAGCCGTATTGCCTCCTCCGCAGGCTGAGAGCACCAGTGTCATGGAAAGCGTTATCATGATTGCACTTAAACCTTTGCGCTGATTATTCAATTTTGTTTCCCCCTCGTGCGAGTATATGTCTTTAGGCTTTGCTATCCTTGCTACACCCACATTATAGCTCCGGAACACCGGTGATCTTAAGGCACAAAACGGGCATTACCCGTAAAAAACGGGACAAAAAGAAAAGCCACCCCTGCCGGGTGACGAGATGCAAAGCTTATAAAGGTTGGCTGCACATCCTCTGCCTCTCATTCTGTCCCTGGCAGCTGGCGGTATCCGCCAGTAGGTGCAGCCGCCGCCCGCACCCGGCTACTTCCGCACCAGCTGCTCATATTCAGTCGGGGTTACACCGAAGCGTTTTTTGAAGCTTTTGCTGAAATAGCTCGGGTCCGCATAGCCTACACTCTCAGAGATGTCGGCCAGCCTGCGGTTGCCGCCGAGCAGAAGCTCGCGGGCTTTTTTCATGCGGATATGGGTGACGTGGTCGACAATGGAATGGCCGGATTCCTTGCGGAAGACGCGGCGCAGATAACTGGAGTCTACATAGACGCCGCCTGCCACCTGCTCAGCCGACAGCTCCGCATCCGCATAATGCTGCTCGATATAGCGGATAGCGGCGTTGAACAGATTCGAGGCCTTGGTCGGCTTCACATCCTCCGTCAGCTGGATCACCCTGCGGTACAGGGCGGTCAGCCATTCCTCCGCTTCATCCCAGGAGGCACAGGCCTTCAGCCTGTCATAGGGTGCTTTGTCTTCACCGCTGTCCCAGACCCGGCTGTACGAAAATCCGCGCTCCCCGGCAAAGGTCAAAGCCAGCGAGAGCAGCCCCATCATCATCGCGTCTGCATATTCGTCTCCCCAGGTGCTGCCGCGCAGCTGGCTGACTGCTTTGCGCACCTCCTCCAGTACATCGGCATCCTTCATGCGCAGGCCCAGCACGATGGCATCCCGCACCGAGCCCAGCTCAGGCATCTCCTGTCCGGAGGCGTGCCCCGCCGTACCGCTGCCGTCTGCCGCCTGCTGCACTGCTTTCCGTCCGCCGGACAAGCGCGGCAGCTTTGGCCGGATGCGCTCCAGCATCTCCGTCATCTCCGCTTCGTTGAAGGGCTTAAGCAGATAATCCTGCACACCGGTACGGACCGCCTTCTGTACATACTCAAATTCATTGTGTCCCGAAATGAACACAATAACGATCCGCTCAAAGCGGTCCTTCAGCTTGCCTGCCAGCTCGATTCCGTCCATAAAGGGCATATTAATATCGACCAGCGCCAGATGCGGCCGGTGCTTCTCCGCTTCCACAAGCGCCTCCTGCCCGTTTCTGGCCTCGCAGCATACCTCGAAGCCCAAGCGCTGCCAGTCCATTTTGAGCCTCAAAAAATCCCGGAACAGCGGCTCGTCATCAACAATCATCACCTTGTACATCGTGCACATCCCTCTTTTCGTTTCCAAGCATCGGCAAAGACAGCTTTACAACAGTCCCTTCACCGGCGGTACTCCGGATACTAAGGCCGTACTCTTCCCCGAAGTACAGGCTCAGCCGCTGCCGGACACTGTAAGTGCCGATCGACCGGGTCTCCTCCTCGGGAGAGTATCCGGACATAACCGCCTCAATCCGCTCCTCATCCATACCCACACCGTTATCTGTCACAGTAACGATTACCTTGCCCCCGGCTATTCCGGCCTGAATCCGGATGAAGCCCTTGCTCCCTTTCTTTTTCAGGCCATGGTAAATAGCGTTCTCAACCAGCGGCTGCAGCGACAGCTTCGGAACCGGAGTTCCCGACAGCCCGGGCGGGATATCAATTTCATAACGGAATACATCAGGGTAGCGGATCTGCATAATTGCCAGGTAGTCGTCCGTAATCTGGGCTTCTTTTTCAAGAATGATCAGCTCCCGCCCCTTATTGAGCACCATCCGGTAAAAATCTGCCAGCGCCTTGGTCGTATCGCGTGCCTCCTCGTTGCGGTCCAGCTCATTCAGCACATAGATGGTATCCAGTGTGTTATACAAAAAATGCGGCTTAATCTGCGCGCTGATCAGAGCCAGCTCATACTCACGCTTACGGTTCTGCTCCTCGGTTACCCGGTCCAGCAGCTCTCCTACCCGGCCAACCATAAAATTGAACGCTTCGGCAATCGTGCCGATCTCATCTCCGGTTCTCGCCGCAGCCACCGGACGCAGATCACCGCTCACCACCTGGCGCATCGCCCGGGTCAGCCGCTCCAGCGGACTTGCCACCTTCCGTGACAGTAAATTGGCCCCGAACAGGGAAAAGATCAGGCAGAGAGCCCCGACCAGCGCAGTCAGCCGCACATTTTGCTGCACATCCGCCGTCAGAAGCTTAAGGGATACGACGTTGATCAGCTCCCAGTCCATCCGGCCGTAATGGCTGACTGTCACCAGATTTCCACCCTCCTGATAGGAAAAGCTGGATTCACCGGCAAGCCCGCCGGCCGCCCCGATTTCCGCTGCCACCGATTGCTCCACCGGCTGGAGCAGGCTGCTTTTATCCGCTGCGGCTACAATCCGCCCCCGACCATCCATGAAATAATAAGCTTTGGGCGCAGCCGGATCGCTCGACTGTAGAAATGCCGACAGCTGCTCCTCTTTAACCATCAGAAATAACGTTCCCAGCGGCTCACCGCTGCCGATGTTGATGACCATTTTGCCCAGTGTCAGTACAGGTGATGACGGATCAGGCGTGAGATAGCTCCGCTGCTCCATCCCGAACCAATGGGAGACACCGTAGCTGTCCGAAAATAGCACCTGCTCCAGCATGCCGCTCGCGGCGAGGCCTTCCTCATTAACGCCGGAGGTATACGATGGGTACACAGTGCCGTCATTGCTGACAAACACCGCCGCATCCACCTCCCGGAATATCGACAGGTCCGTGGAAAGCCGGCTCTGCATCAGATTGGCAAATCGCACCTGCTCCAGCGGAATCGTCTGAACGCCCGGATACATTTCATACAGCCGGTTGATATTCGTGACCATAATATTAGCTGCAGTCTCGGCACTGCGCAGAATATAATCGGTGCGCGACAGAATCAGCTGCGATTCATCCGCTACATTGCGTGTCGTCCGCTCAATCAGCGAGCGGCTGAATAAATGGCTGGACAATACGCCCAAAATAAGCAGAGACAGGATCAGCAGGGGAAGAAAAATCGCGATAACCTTGCTTTTGAAGCGGAGCCGTCCAAACCATTTCCCGATAAGTGCTGTTATCTTCAAGCCCAGTTCTCCTCCGCCCTCAAATGAATATTCAACATGGTAACATAATCATCCCGGCTTTAGAAGACGTTAGGTGCAGCAGGTTCAGTTCCGGCCTACTCTGTAAAAAGTCTGCTTGAAAGTTAGCCGGCGGGATGGTAGGATAAAGGCGTGATTAATATTTAGTAAATTTATTAACTAAAAAAGGCGTGAGCAGCTTGGCAACGATTAAAGACATCGCCCGCGAGGCTGGAGTATCTGCAGCTACTGTATCGAGGGTGTTAAATAACGACCTGTCCCTGTCTGTGAGCGAAGATACGCGGACCCGGATTTTTGCTGTTGCGGAGCAGCTGGATTACAAGCCCGCGAGGCTGAAGCAGCTGAAACGGGATACCGAGCTCAGCGCCAAGAAGGTTTCGCTCCTGCTCTGGTGCTCTCCTGAAGAAGAACGGGATGACCCGTATTACGGATCGATCCGCCGCGGGGTAGAGCTGCGCTGTGAAGAGCTGGGCATCCGGCTTGATCAGACGCTGCGAGGACGGGCGCCGCAGCATATGCTGCGGCCCGGCGACGGCCTTATCGTTGTAGGCGGCTTCGATCCGAACGATCTCAAGGGGCTGCATGATGACCCGGATACGATCGTGCTCGTAGACCAGTATCAGGAGCGCTCCGACTATGATTCCGTGCGGACGCATTTCCGCCAGGCGGTGGATCAGGCGCTCGGTCATCTGTTTGCCCTTGGCCACCGCGATATCGCTTTTATCGGCGGCGGTGACGGCGGTGAGCGCCGGGCTCATCATTTCGCACGGGTAATGCAGCAGCAAGGCTGTTATGATCCTACGCTGATCCGCACCGGCAGCTGGAGCAGCGCCGACGGCTACCGGATGATGGACGAGCTGCTCTCCGGCGGCAAACGTCCGACGGCCTGCTTCGCTGCCAGCGACCCGCTCGCGGTCGGCGCCCTGCGGGCACTGCATGAGCATGGAGTACAAGTGCCGCAGGAGATGGCCATTGTCGGCTTCGATGATATCGAGATGGCCGCCTATGTCCAGCCGCCGCTGACCACCATCCGCGCTTATCCGGAACAGATGGGAAAGGCTGCGGTCCAACTGCTTGCCGAGCGTTTTGAAGGCCGAGAGGCACCGTCTCACACCATTATCGGTACCAGACTAATTATCAGAGGGACCTGCGGAGCAGCGGAATCATTCGGCCGTATAGATAACACACATGAATAAAGGAGAGTTAATAACATGAGCATGAACATTTACGTTGAAGAATCGTTAGGCCTGTTTCACCTTCAGTCCAAGGATACCAGCTATATTATCCAGCTCGTTGAAGGTTATCCTTCCCATGTATACTGGGGATCACGCCTCCGCCACGACAGCAGTCTGACTGATGCGCTCCAGCTCCGCGAGCGGTCGTCCTTTTCCCCGAATCCGGTGCCGGGTAAGCCGTCCCTGTCACTGGATGCCCTGCCGCAGGAATATCCGCAGTATGGAACAAGTGACTTCCGCCGTCCTGCCTACCAGGCCCAGCTTGCCGACGGCAGCCGGATCACAGAGCTTAAATATGCAGGCTACGCTATTTCTTCCGGTAAGCCGGTTCTTGAAGGGCTTCCTGCTGTCTATGCAGAAAGCGATGATGAAGCGCAGACACTGGAGCTTACCCTAAAGGACGATTATGCCGGACTTACCGTTAAGCTGCTGTACACCGTCTTTGCCGGTCACAGTGCAATTGCCCGCTCCGTACACTTCGAGCATAACGGCACAGAGCCGCTGCGGCTGGAGCAGGCGCTGAGCGCCTCGGTCGATTTTGCCGATTCGTCCTACGATACCCTGCACCTCAGCGGAGCCTGGGTGAGAGAGCGCCACATCCAGCGCCGCGCGCTTGTTCCCGGTGCTGCAGTGTCGCTGGAGAGCCGCCGCGGCTCAAGCAGTCATCAGCTCAATCCGTTTCTGGCGCTGCTGCGTCCGGGTGCGGATGAAGATAACGGCGATGTATACGGCTTCAGCCTTGTATACAGCGGCAGCTTCGCAGCTGTTGCCGAGGTTGAGCAGTTCGGTACAACCCGCGTAAATATCGGGATTAACCCGTTTGATTTCTCGTGGCTGCTGGAGCCGGGCCAAACCTTCCAGACTCCGGAGGCCATTCTGGTCTATTCCGGTGAAGGGCTCGGCGGCATGTCTCGCACGTACCACCGGCTATACCGGACCCGTCTGTGCCGCGGCGTACACCGTGACCAGGCCCGTCCGATCCTGGTCAATAACTGGGAAGCGACTTATTTTGACTTTGATGCCGACAAAATCACCGCCATTGCCAAAGAAGCCGGACCGCTCGGGATTGAGCTGTTTGTCCTCGATGACGGCTGGTTCGGCAAACGGGATAACGATAACAGCTCACTTGGCGACTGGTTCGAGCACAGCCGCAAGCTGCCCGGCGGTCTCGCTGATCTTGCCGGCCGTGTGAACGAAGAAGGCCTGCAATTCGGCCTGTGGGTTGAGCCGGAGATGGTCTCGCCGGACAGCGAGCTGTACCGCAAGCACCCGGACTGGTGCCTGCACGCTGAAGGGCGCCGCCGGACCGAGGCACGTAACCAGCTGATCCTTGACCTTTCGCGTCCGGAGGTCTGCGATTATCTGTATGAGACCTTGAGCGCGGTCTTCTCCAGCGCACCGATTACGTACATCAAATGGGATATGAACCGCAACATGACTGAGGTTGTCTCAGCAGCAGCCGGTCCTGAGCGCCAGAAGGAAACTGCGCACCGCTATATGCTCGGCCTGTACAATTTGATGGAGCGCCTAACCGCGCGCTTCCCTGACATCCTGTTCGAGAGCTGCTCCGGCGGCGGCGGCCGGTTCGATCCGGGCATGCTGTTCTACATGCCGCAGACCTGGACCAGCGACGACACCGATGCAATCGAGCGTCTCGCGATTCAATACGGCACCAGCATTGTGTACCCTGCCAGCAGCATGGGCGCACACGTATCTGCGGTACCGAACCATCAGGTAGAGCGGACAACCTCGCTTGCGATCCGCGGCGATGTGGCCATGAGCGGCAACTTCGGTTATGAGCTGGACCTGACTGCCTTCACCGAAGCAGAAAAGAGCCTGGCTGCACAGCAGATTGCCCAGTACAAGGAGATCCGCACACTTGTTCAGCAAGGGGATATGTACCGTCTGCTGAGCCCGTTCGAGGGCAGCGGCGATACCGCCTGGATGTTCGTCAGCGAAGATAAGACAGAAGCCTTCGTGGCCTACTTCCGTGTACTTGCCAAGCCGAACGCTCCAATAACGCGTCTCACACTAAAAGGGCTTGATCCTGAGCTGGACTATGTGCTTGAGACCGGCGCTGCCGGCAGCTCTGACAGCCACGGTACTGCGGATGCAGCTGCTGACAGCACGGCTCCGTTCCAGTCTGCCTTTGGCGGCGCACCTTACGGCGGCGACCGTCTGATGCGCATCGGGCTCGTTGTCTCCGATCTGCGCGGCGATTTCACCAGCTGCACCTACCGTCTGAGAGCAATAAAACGCTAAGCTTGCTCCAAGACTCAGTCAGCTGATTACTGCAATACCACTGCAGCAAAAAAGGGTATTTATCTCCGCCCCGGAGATGAATACCCTTTTCATCTATTTTACCAATACAAAAGTCCCGGAATTCTCCCCTATCTGCTCAACAAACAGCTGTAATCTGTCGATATATAATCAGTTAAAATAATTAACATTATAGAGAAACAAAGGGGACATCCTGTATGAGACTGTTAAAAAACCTGGGTATTGCAAAAAAGCTTATGATTCTCATCCTGGTGAGTGCAGCTTCTCTTCTTACCATCGGAACAATCGGGCAGGTCTACACGAATATAATGGCCGATAAATCTACAGTAATGTACGAGGAGAATCTGATCCCGCTCAAAACGGTCATGCAGATCCGGATCAACGCCAGAGCAAGTGATGCCTATACGCTTGAGCTGCTGACAACCAAAAAGGCTGACCGTATAAAAGAATTAAATGAAGAAATTATTTCCGCATGGGCGGAAATTGACGACATGATCGGGGAGATTGAAGCAACACATCTCCGGGAAGAGGAGCGTCAGCTTATAGCCCGGTATCATGAGCAGGCTGCGGTGCTGGAAGCTTCAAGACTTCAGGTCATTGAATTAGCCTCACAGAACAAAAATGAGCTGGCCTATATAGTCTATACAGAAGAAATAGAATCCCAGCGCAAGCTGGTCAATGACACTCTAAAGGCAATGCAGCAATCCAAGGTTGAAGGAGCCGAGGGCATTAATTCAGAGAATCAGAGCCGGGTCACCCGGATTACCATCATTGCCTCATCCGTGATGATAGCCGCCCTCCTTCTACTTGTCCTTCTCGGTCTGCTGATTTCACGCATGATTGTCAGACCGGTCAAGGAAGTCAGGTCTCTTCTGGCGCAAGCGGAAAACGGAGACTTTACGGTCAAAAGCAGCTATATCTCCAAAGACGAGATCGGCGGACTTTCGGCTTCCTTTAATGAAATGACCGGCAAGCTGCAGGCGATATTCAGCACCGTGCAGGAGTCCTCGCATTTTGTCGCCTCCACCTCCGAGGAGCTCAGCGCAAGCGCTGAGCAGAACAGCCACGCAAGCGGGCATATTGCCGAGACGGTTCAGGATCTGGCCACGGGCACGGAGAAGCAGGTTCATATTGTCGAAGGCAGTTCGGCTTCCATCGCAGAAATGAGCGGCTACACGCAGACCATCGCCGGCAATACAGAGCAGATGAAGCAGGATGCGCTGCACGCTTCCCGCATGTCTATGGAAGGCAACCAGGCCATTACTGAGGTAACGGCGCAGATGAATTCAATCTCCTCCAATGTGCACAGCCTGGTTGAAGCAGTCACCAGCCTTAATAACCGTTCCGCGGAGATCGGGCAGATCGTCAGTGTCATCTCCGGCATTTCCGCACAGACGAACCTGCTTGCGCTGAATGCTTCCATTGAAGCAGCCAGAGCCGGGGAGCATGGACGGGGATTTGCTGTTGTTGCCGGGGAGGTCAGAAAACTGGCTGAGCAGTCAGACCGCTCAGCCGAGCAGGTTGCACAGCTGATAAGGCTGATTCAGCAGGATACGGAAACCACCCTTTCCACTATGGATCAAACCTCGCACGAAGTGGAGTCAGGCTTGAGCAAAGTTAATCATGCCGGCCAGTCCTTCCATAAAATTGAGGAGGCTGTAAGCCGTTTTGTTGACCAAATCGGAGGCATCGCTGAAGCGCTCCACAAGCTGGCCGAGGGGACTTCCGGCATTGATGATTCGATTGGTAAGGTAAGGAATGTGGCCCGGGATTCCGCCTCCCTCAGCCAAAATATTTCTGCCGCAACCGAAGAGCAGCTGGCTTCCATGCAGGAAATCTCCTCTTCCGCCCAGGCGCTGGCCACTCTTGCTGATGATCTTCAGAAGATTTTGAACCAGTTCAAAATCTGAGATACAGCTTACAGCCTTCTAACAAAAAGGAGCTCCGCTTTTGCAGCGGGGCTCCTTGCTGTCATACCATTCAATTCGTGTTATTCCAGCTCAACCGTCTGATTGAGATTGGAGTCTTCCGTATCCTGATTGGTTATTCTTTTGAACATATAACTTGCCTTCTCGGCCAGATTGCCGCTCTTCCAGTACTCCGCAGATTCGGCATGGACCTGGATCAGGATGACTTCCGGATCATCATAGCTGGTCTTCAGAAAAGCTTCATAGCCCGGATTCCAGTATTCCTTCTTCTTGGCTACATCATCCACAATTCTCGCCACACCGCGGATCGAGACATAGGATTTATCGGCATATACTACATTCACCCGCGGGTCGTGCAGGATCTCGCCGAACTTGCTGGTATCCTTTTTGGTCAGGAACCACAGGTCCCCGTCAAATTCGACCTCCTGCGTCTTCATCGGCCGGGACACCAGACCTTCAGGTGAAATCGTGGTGAACATCGCCGTATCAATACCCTTGATCAGCTTACGTACTGTTTCGACAGCCTCCTGGTGGCTATTGTTCAAAGTTGACATGCTTATCGCCTCATTTCTTCCGTATTAGGTAATAGGTTGTCCAAAGACATACCATTTATTAACCAAAACACGTTGGCGGCTATCCGAAGGGTCGGACTTTAATCAAGGCGGAAAAGCTATATATAGCCCTAACGGACACAGATGCTCTTATTATCGGGAAAATGGACATTATTTCAGTCTAACGGACACCAGTGCTCTTAATCCCGATAATATGGTTAAAAATTACCCGCCAGGGACGATTTAAGCTCACTACGGTCCGTTAGATTTTTTTGAAATAATTAATAATAAAAATAGCGGCGCTACGGTCCGTTACAGCTGCTGCACAGCAGCCCGGCAAGAGTCATCCCCTCCGGTAATAAGGCAGCCGGCTGAGCGGCACCTCGATTTCCAGCTCGGCCGGGCCGGTAACGGTGCTGCCGTCATCCCCGGTCCAGATGCCCTCCGGGAATATTACACGGCGCTGTCTGCCGCCCATCCGGATAACCGGTGCAACCAGTACAGAGCTGCCCAGCATGAACTGGTCCTTAATGGCCTCCAGTCCCTGGCCCGGGAACTCATAAGCCATATGGCGCATAACCGGTTCTCCGGTGACGGAGGCGTGACGGGCCAGCTCCAGAATCTCCTGCCCAAACCCGGCATGTAATGCGGCTGCCTCTACGCAAAGAGCGAGATGCTTCTCATCCAGTACCCGCCAGGGGGCCGCTGAGAACTGCATCATCGGAAACAGCGCCGAGCACTGGGCATACCGGACGAACAGCTCGGGATCAATCCGGGCCGAGGTCAGGCTGCTGAATTCACCACCGCCGATCATATCCGGGCAGGTGTAGGCATAACCAAGCAGTCCTTGGGCGAGCCCGTCAGGAATAAGGTCCCCCAGCCCGTTGTCCTGCCATGCATGGCCCTTGTCCTTAAGCCGCTGCACCAGCGGCTGGCCGGCCAGCTTCCAGCAGGCACGGTACTCATTCAGCCTGTACTTCAGCCCGGCTCTCGCCCAGGCTTCACTATGCCCGCTGCGTGTGGTGGCCGGAATAAAAGCCTGGTCATCCGGCTCATAAAACTCGGCGTCGCCGGCATCCAGCTTGAACCCGTCAATCCCGTACTCCCGCTGCAGGGTATCCAGCTGCTCCTGAATCCACTTCACCGCATCAGGATTCGTACAATCCAGAACCGCGCTATAGCCGTTCCACCATTTCCGTAGGGCAGTCTTGCCTTCCCGGTCCTTCAGCAGAATTCCGGCAGGCTCCAGCTGGCGGAAGGTGCGGGAATCCGGGCTGATGAACGGGCAGACCCATAGCATAACCTTGAAGCCGAGGGTATGAAGCTCCCGGGCCATCCGGCCCGGATCAGGGAACCTTCCGGAATGAAAGGTCCAGGTGCCGTAAGGCTCATGCCAGTTGTCATCAATCATGATGACGCCCGGCGGCATTCCGTGCTCAAGCACCTTGCGGGCATACTGCAGCACCTTTTCCTGGGTCGGCTCGTACAGCAGCTCAATCCACAGATTATATTGCGGAGCGGTGAACAGCAGCTCCTCCGGGATGCCGGCGGCTGGCGGAAAATAGCTTCGGGATACTTGCTCAAACGCCCCTTTTAAGCTGCCGCAGCCCTCTCCGGCTATCAGCTCCCCCTTCCCTGTTACCGTTACAGACCCGTCCTCAAAAACAAATTCAAAGGGCTCTTCACTCCAGATATATCTTCCCAGGCTTGAGAGCAGCAGCGGACTGGCCTGATTGCCGTTATGATGCTGATCCAGATCTGCCCGGAACAGCTCCTGTCCGTAAGGCATGCTTTTGCCGTCTGCAGCACGTCCGCCCCACCAGTATTCACCCGGAAGCAGCCTGATAAGCTGTTCGTATTTTGTCGTCTGATCCATCTGACCTCACTCCTTTTTCTAATCCGATCTTACCTGCGGGGCCAGCCGGAGACAATCTAAAAGTTGTGCACTATAATATAACAAAATTGACTTTTGGGTTTAGGAGGATGAACGATGACTGAGCCGTCGGCATATGCTTTTCATAACGATGATAATTCAATCTTGATGCTTAGCTCCATCGGGTGGCAGAGAATAAGAAATGCTGAATACAGCTTTGACGGCAATGAGCGTCCGGACTCCGGGCATGTCATTTTTCAATATACGCTCAGCGGGCAGGGCTGGATCGAGGTGGACCAGCAGCTTATTCCCCTGACCAAAGGCTCAGGCTTTCTGGTCAAGGTTCCCGGCAATTACCGCTACTTTTACACACCGGACAGCCAGCCCTGGGAAATTCTCTGGCTGAATATAAGAGGAGCTGAAGCAGCCCGGATCTGGGATATGGTTATTGCCCAGGAGGGCCATGTCATCCGCAGAGAGGCCGGTTCCCCGCTGATCACGGCGTTATGGGAGCTGCTGCGGGCCATCGGCGAGGATAAGGTGACCGACAAATATCTGCTCTCCGCCCAGGTCTACAGCTGGCTGCTGACTCTGGTCCGGACGAGCGGTGAGATCTCCAAGGATATCAGCGCGGCTACCAGCTCGATCATTCTAAAGGCCAAAAAATACATGAGGGCGCACTACGCCGAGCCGTTGACTCTGGACCTGCTTGCAGAGCATTGCGGGGTCAACAAGCATCATCTGTGCCGGCTGTTCCAGAAATCGGAGCAGACCTCCCCGCTCGCCTATCTTAGGGAACGGCGGGTGGAAGCGGCCGTCTCCCTGCTGCGTACCACCGATCACTCTATACAGGAAATCGGCCGTGAGTGCGGCTTTGACAGCCCAAGCTATTTCGGCAAGGTATTCCGCGATTATATGTCCATGACCCCGAAGGATTACCGTCTGAAAAAGCTGGAATTTCCATACGATGCGATTTATTATGAGTGAGACTTGCCTGCGCTCCGGCAGAATTGCCTCCAGAATGTCAATTGTAATCAGCCGGGCGTCCCTGTACAATAAACCATGTCAAAGAATGGAAGTGCCGACAGGAGAATGCGGATGGGGAAAACAAACAAACGATGGTGGGCCAGCCGGAGCGTGCTGCTCACCTGGACTTTATCTTATTTGGCCGTGCTGCTGCTGCCGGTCATACTGAGCTCGATTGTCTATTACCAGTCCAGCAGGATGCTGGCTGACGAGATCCACCTGGCCAACAATTCCTTGCTCAGACAATTAAGAGAGCTAATGGACAAGCAGATTGAAGCGGTCAACCGGCTTGATTTTGAGCTGAGCTGGAATACCAAGTTCCGGGAGCTGGTCGATCAGCACAAGTATGCTATTTTTCCGGAAGAATACATGTATGATCTGTACGATGCCACCAAGGATATGTCCCTCTATCAGTCGGCTTACGGCGAAACGGACCTTTTCTATATCTACCTGGCAGCGAGAGAAACCGTCCTGCTTCCCGGCGTATACCGGAGTGCGAGGTTTGCCTACAATGAGCACCACAAATCAAGTATGCTCAGCTACGAGGAATGGACGGATATTCTGCAGCGCCAAAAGTTCAAGGGCTTTGTACCCGTGAAGCGCAACAACGAAAACGGGGTTCAAGTAGATGCTCTCGCCTATGTAAGCACCTATGATTACGAGGAGGGCAAGCCGTCAGGGGCCAATGTTATTCTGATCGACAAATCCAATATCCTTACCTCCCTGCTTAACATCGAGGCCTTCAGCAAGGGGCATGTACTGATAGCAGACTCCGATAATAATGTGCTGGTATCCAGCTCAAGTGAGGAGCTTCCCGCCAGGCTTCCCTTTGATACTCAGTCAGGCGGCATGTTCATCTGGGAGTCGGGAGGACGGCAATACGAGGTGTTTTCCATCCAGTCCGGGGTATCCAATCTTAAATATATCTCTCTTGTTCCCAGCGAGGTGTACTGGAAAAAGGCGGAGCTTGTCCGCAAGCTGACCTTAATCAGTATTCTGGCCAGTCTGCTTGGCGGCGGCTGTCTCACCTACATCTTTTTGCGTAAAAATTATAATCCTCTCCGGCAAATTGTAGGCGCTTTCAATAATAAAGCGGCTCTCCGGGAGAAAGGAACGAACGAATTTCATTTTATCCAGCAGGCTGTGGACAGTACTCTGAATGAAATGGACAACCTGATGCTGGAGATGAAAAAGCAGCATTACAGCCTTCGCTCCGGCTATATGATGAAATGGTTCAAGGGCAAACGGGACCATGAGCTTCCGCTGGCTGAAGCTTTGACTGCCTTTGATATCCGTCTGCTGTCAGAGGATTTCGGGGTTCTTCTGTTATACATGGAGGATGTGGATATTTTTCTGGAAAGGGTTCAGGGTAAAACGGCTGCGGAAAAGCTGCGGCTGCTGCATTTTATCGTGTGGAATGTAGTGGAGGAGCTGGTGAATGTCAAGCACCGGGGTTACCTGGTTGAAAATGATGACGCCATGCCTTGCCTAGTCAGCCTGTCCGGGCTTCCCCCGGAAGAGCAGGCAGCGGATTTGCTCCAGGCAGCCCGGTCCGCCCAGGAATTCCTTGCCCAAACCTATAGCATCTATATTACTGTGTCAATCAGCCGGGTTCACAGCGGCCTGGAGCATATTCCCCAGGCATATCAGGAAGCGCTGGAGGCTATGGAATATAAGCTGGTGATGGGCAAGCAGGAGATTCTCGCCTATGAGGACATTCAGCGGTACAGCATCCAAGCAGATACCGATTCCGGCTATTATTATCCGCTCCAGAGTGAGCAGCAGCTGATCAATTACGTCAAGGTCGGGGATTTCCCGGCGGCCAAGGCTGCCCTGGAGGACATTCTGCAGATGAACTTCTCGGCCCACCCGGTCAAGCTTCCGCTGGCCCGCTGTCTGATTCTCGATCTGGCCGGCACATTGATTAAAAGCATGGGCGAGCTTGGCGCGGGCCGGGACAATATCCTGATCCAGAACCCCAAGATCATTGACAGGCTCTCCTCCTCCGAGACGCTCTCGGAAATGCAGGAGCAGCTGGAGAGTATGCTGAAGGAGGTCTGTGATTATGCCGCAGCCAGACGCCTGCAGAATGTGCAGGAGAACCGCCAGCGGGCACTGACGGAGCTGATCAGCGA
>RCUO01000330.1_pt1 | contig 26412 bp, 18 predicted proteins | sample 2166161 | NCBI WGS metagenome assembly RCUO01 (sample SAMN09932617, study PRJNA488358) | compost metagenome | feature: garden; material: soil; isolation source: compost soil in cyclohexanecarbonitrile-enriched culture | place: Germany: Experimental Botanical Garden Goettingen | collected 2016-01-27
ACCTGCGCGATGGCCGGGCCGCACCTGCACTCACCCTGCGCCTGCTGCGCAGCGAGGGTGAAAAGGCCTTCAGCGCCGATGCCTCGCGCGACGCGGCGACCCAGGCCTGCGTAGCCGCGATCCACCAGATCCTGCTGGAAGCGCGTGCCGGCACCGCGCTGCTGCGCGGGCGTCCGCTGCAGCCTGGCGATATCGCCGTGCTGGTGCGTTCGCATCGCGAAGCCACGCTGGTGCAGCGCGCGCTGGCTGCGGTCGGCATTCCCGCAGTGGCGGCCGGCAAGCAGAGCCTGTTTGCCACCAGCGAGGCCCGTGACCTGCGTGCGCTGCTGCTGGCCCTGCTGCAACCGGCCGACGAAGGGCGCCTGCGCACCGCATTGGCAACCGTGCTGCTGGGGCAGCGCGCAAGCGCGATTGCCAGCATGGAGCGGGAAGGGGACCTGCAACGCGGGTTCCAGTCGCAGCTGCTGCACTGGCGTGAACGCTGGCAGCGAGGCGGTCCGTTCGCGGTGGTTGCCGATGTCTGCGCGGCGCAGGGCGAGCGCCTGCTGGCGCTGATCGATGGCGAGCGGCGCCTGACCAACTACCTGCAGCTGGGCGAGCTGCTGCAGGAAGCCTCGGCGCAGGCACTGGGCATGCACGGCCTGCTGGACTGGCTGCAGGGACAGATGGCCAACGCCGACCAGGACGATGAGCAGCAGCTGCTGCGCTTGGAGTCCGACGCGCGGCGGGTGCAGATCATCACCGTGCACAAGAGCAAGGGCCTGGAATACCCGCTCGTGTTCCTGCCGTTCGTGGGGATCGATGGTGGCGCGCCGAACACTGCCACCCACTGCACCGTGCACCTGCAGGGCGAGCGCCAGCTGCACTGGAAGCTGGACAAGGACGACGCCTGGGAAGCGGCCAGCAGCCAGCGCGAGCGCGAACAGCGGGCAGAAGACGCGCGCCTGCTGTACGTCGGCCTGACCCGCGCCGAGCATGCGCTATGGATCGCCACCGGCGATCTGGCTGGCCACGCGAAAACCCGCCTGGCCCCGTTGCTGGGCGATCTGCAGGCGCTGCGCGCGCACGCGGACGTGGAGCTGGATGACAGCGCGTTGCCGGGCCGCCTGCCGCAGCTGCTGGCCGAAACCGAAGGCGAGCTGCCCGCAGTGCGTGCGTTGACCCGGCGTGTGCCCCATGACTGGTGGGTCTACAGCTTCACCCAGCTGGCGCATGCCGACGCGGGCAACAGCGACGATATCGAAGCGGCGGCCACCGAACTGCCGGCACCGGCCGCCGACGAACCCGCCGGTGCCGAGCTGCCGCTGGAACCGGCATTGCCGGAAGCCGCTGCAGAAGACATGGCGCCGCCGGATCCACGCTTCATGGGCAGCCGTTTCGGCAACGTCCTGCACGATGCACTGGAGAACGTCGACTTCGGACTGTGGACCGGCTGGCAGCCTGAGCAACCGGCACCGGAGGGACAGGCCGACGTACTGCGCCGCTCGCTGCACGACGAAGGCTATGCCGACGAAGATCTGGACGACGGCGTGGCGGTGCTGGTGCCGCTGGTGGGCCATACCCTCACCGTGCCGCTGCCCGAAGGTGGTGCGCTGTGCAGCGTGCCCGAGCACGAGCGCCGCGCCGAGATCGAGTTCCACTTCGCCATCGAACCGACCGCAGTACCGGTGCTGCTGCAGCTGCTGCATGACCACGGCATCGCCAGCGCGCGGCGTGGCTTCGGCCTGCGCAGAAGGCTGGAAGGCCTGATGACCGGCAAGATCGATCTGACCTACGTGCGTGATGGCTGCTGGTATGTGCTGGACTACAAATCCAACCGTTTGCCGGGCTACAGCCCGGACCTGCTGGAGATTGCCATGCGCCACAGCGAGTACGACCTGCAGGCGCTGATCTACACCGTCGCACTGCATCGCTGGCTGCGGTTCCGCCTGGGCGCGGCGTACGACTACGCGCGTGACATGGGCGGGATCCGATACCTGTTCTGCCGGGGCCTGGACGTTGCCGGCAACGGCGTGCACGTGCAGCGCTTCGCACCGGAACTGGTGGATGCGCTGGATGCCTTGTTTGCCGGCGGCGAAGCGGCCCAGGCCGATATGGCGGCGCGCGCGCGCGGAGAAACCGCATGAGCCTGCTGCGCGACCTGCATCGCGGTGGCCAGCTGCGCACCTTGGACCACGCCCTGGCCACCAGCCTCAAGCGCCTGCGCGAGGACACCCCGGACAACGTGGCGCTGGCGGCCGCACTGGCCTCGCTGGCCGTAGCGCAGGGGCACGCAGGCTTCGATCCACGCCAGCCACAGCGCCTGATCGACGGCGTGCCAGCATGGCCAGAGCCTGCGCAGTGGCTGGCGCAGCTGCAGGCCTCGCCCTGGGTAGCGACGCCGCAGGACGCCAGCGCCGCCGCAGAGGAAGCACCGCTGGTGCTGGAGAACGGCCTGCTGTACCTGCGCCGTTACCGCGAGTACGAGCGGCAGCTGGCGGTCGGCCTGCAGCGCATCGGCCGCCATCCGCTGCCTGCACCGGACATGGCTGCCGTGGCGCCGTTGTTCGCGCGCCTGTTCCCGCAGGCCGCCACCAGCGAAGACCAGCAGGCACGCGCCGCCGGCGTGACCCTGCGCCACCCGTTGGCCCTGGTCACTGGTGGCCCCGGTACCGGCAAGACCACCACCATCGCTCGCCTGCTGCTGCTGTTGGCCGCACAGGCGCTGCACCAGGGCCTGCCCGTACCCAAGGTAGCGCTGGCTGCGCCCACCGGCCGCGCTGCCGAGCGCATGGCCGAAAGCCTGCGCTTGGCCGTACAGCGGCTGCAGGAGCAGGGGCTGGACCCGGCGCTGTGCACCGCGCTGCCCAGCACCGGCACCACCCTGCATCGCCTGCTCGGAGTGATTCCCGATTCACCGCGCTTCCGCCATCACGCCGACAACCCGTTGTCGGTGGATGTGGTGGTGGTCGACGAAGCCTCGATGATCGACCTGCCGTTGATGGCCAAGCTGGTCGACGCGATCGCCAGCGGCACCCGCCTGATCCTGCTCGGCGATCCCGACCAGTTGCCATCGGTGGAGGCAGGCGATGTGCTCAGTGCCATCCTGCGCGCCAGCGGCGATGGCATCGGCACCCGCGCCGACGACGCGCAGGCGCTGCATGGCCTGCTGGCACCGGCCACGCTGCAGCCGCAGGCAGCACCGCGTGCATTTGCTGGTCGCCGCGTGCAGTTGCAACGGGGCTACCGGCAGAGTGATGCGCTGGACCTGGCACCGCTGGCGCAGGCCGTGCGCGGCGGCGACAGTGGCACCGCCCTGCGCCTGCTGCGCAGCGGTGAACTGGCCGGCGTCCGCTTCCATGAAGGCGAAGCCGATCCGTTGCGCGGCCAGCGCGAGCATCTGCTTGATCATTGGCGCGCGCTGGCCGACGCGGTGGATCCGGCGCAGGCGCTGCAGCAGGCCGGTCGCCTGCGCGTGCTGACCGCACTGCGCGAAGGCCCGCAGGGCGCGCGTGGCCTCAACAGCCGCATCGAACAGCTGCTGGCCGGCAACACCCCGGGCTACTTCCAGGGCCGGCTGCTGCTGATCACCGAGAACAGCTACCGCCATCGCCTGTTCAACGGCGATATCGGCATCTGCCTGCGCGATGGCAGCGGCGCGATGGCGGCCTGGTTCCCCGGCGAGACCGCCGACCAGCCCCGCGCCTTCCACCCGGCAGCGTTGCCTGCACACGAGAGCGCCTTCGCCATGACCGTGCACAAGGCGCAGGGCTCGGAGTTCGACGAAGTGTGGCTGCAGCTGCCACGGCAGGACAGCCGCGTACTGTCGCGCGAGCTGGTCTACACCGGCCTGACCCGCGCCCGCCAGCGCCTGCAGGTGGCCGGCAGCGCCGAGGTACTGGAGGCGGCGTTGAAGCGGCATGCCAGTCGCCTCGGTGGATTGGCCTGGCGGCTGGGCGCGGAAGAAGTGCCCGAAGAACCAACACGCATCGAACAACCCACGGTGCAGGGCCAATTGTTCTGACCTCAGTCCTTCCAATTCCTCCAATCACAACGCGCACCTTCATCCACGCATGGCGTGGATCTACCGTGTCGACCAAGGTCGACACCCACCAACAGCAGGCCATGCCATTCCGACAGATCGCGGGAACCTATCGAAGGCGGGGTGGGTCCGGTTGCGGGGGCGTGAGCGCCATGGATGGCGCGACCGAGCCTCCATGGACGGATTCACGGCGTCCCCCGCAACCGGACCCACCCCGCCATCCCACGGATCGCCCGCTTTTGACGTTGACGTTGACGTTGATTCGGCAGGTGCAGGGCGCAGCCCTGCCGCCAAACCTACTCCGGCATCAACACCAGCCCATCCGGATACACGATCGCCGCTTCATCAGCACTCACATCGAAGAACCCCACGCCGTGCTTCTCGGCCAGGTCCTGCACCAGATCATGCGCGCGCTCGGCTACCGAATACGCGAATGCGCCATAGATCACATCGCGGCCGATGCTGTACTCGGTCACTTCGGCGCGATCGTCATCGTCGTTGCTCAGCGGGCCGTTCAGCGGCGGAAAGACCGCCGCCATCTCCGCAAACCACGCCTGCAGCGCCGGGCTGCTGACCGCCGGGTCGTCGTACTCGTGGCGTTCGTTCCACTGCGTCTGCTTCTCGAACCAGGCGATGAACGCCGCCGCTTCACGCGGGGCGACGCTGGCCTCGAACACCATCATGTCGTAACTCATTGGAGCTTCCTGTTGTCTGGTGAAAAGCCGCCGGGCATGGCCCGGCGCTACCGGAGGATAAGGGCTGCGCCGGGCCATGCCCGGCGGATCGCATCAGACGGACGGCGCTGCGGCGTCCGCCAGCCCCAGCGTCAACGCCTTGGCCTCCGGGAACAGCGCGAACCGCAGGCCGACCAGGCCCATCAGCGCCTCGTCGCGGGCCTTGCACGCCGCCACGCTGCCGACCCGCCCCAGGGACGTGTCCAGCCGCTCGCGCAGCGCCTCGGCAGCGGCGATCGGCTTGCGCGCGGCGATCTGCCGGCGGTAATGCGCGGCGATCTCTTCGAGGATGTGCTCGACCGCCTCGCGGCTTCGCTCGGGCAGCTCCAGCCGCGCGCGGCGCAATTGCAGGATGTTCAGACCGATGCGGGCTTCATTGAGCATGTCCACCGACGCGATGTCGCTGCCCTCCGGGGTCGCCGCCAGGCGCGGTGCCAGCAGGCCGAGCAGATCCAGCATGCGTGCGGCGAAGCGCTGGCGGTCCTGCTGGCCGCGGCCTTCGGCCGCCTCGGCCAAGGTGGTCCAGCCCTGCCGTACCAGCCGTCGCGCGGTCCATTCGGCACCGACCGAGCGGAACAACCGCGTCATCACCACGGCAAACCCAATGCCGATGAACATCGCGATCGACGAGTTGGCGAAAGTCTGGACGTTGGCACTGTAGGTGTTCTGCAGGCTCAGCAGCGCAGCCAGGTTGACCGTCAGCGGCAGCGCGAACAGCGCGCTCTTCGGGTGGTGCAGCAGCAGGCCCAACGGCAGGAACACCACCGCCAGCACCAGCGCCAGCAGCCCGAAGTCGTGCACGGCGGGGAACACGCCGAACAGGTATACGCCGGCCACCAGTGAGGCCACCATCGCCCACACCAGGAATGAGACCATGCTCGGCGCCGGGTCATCCTGGGCAGCAAAGAACGCGGCGGTCACTGCGGCCATCATCGCGCCGTTGCCACCGCCCTCCCAGCCCAGGCCGATCCACAGCACGCAATAGCTCATCAGCGCCACGCCGGCACTGAGTGCGGAGAACAGCGCCATGCCGTAGTCGACGTGCTTGTCGGTGGCGGTGCGTTCGGTGCGGATGCGGTAGTGCGCGCGGTCCAGTGGCGCGGTGCCCTGGTCGATCGCGTGCTGCAGGGTGCGGCAGTCCTGCCACAGGTCCACCAGCTCTTCCAGGCGCAGCAACAGGCTGGCCAGCTGCAGGTGCTGCAGGTCGCGGTCCACCTGGGGTTTCAGCGCACTGATGCGTGCGCGCAGGCGCGCGTAATCGCTGGCACTGGACGGCGTATCGATCCAGTCGTGGATGTCATCGACCAGCGTCGGCAGGCCCTCGGGCAGGGTCTGTCCGTCGCTGCGCAGCGCGCTCAGGCGATCGGCGATCGATGACAGCACCGGCAGCAGCAACAGCATGCGCTCGCGCAGGCGCTCCATCGACACCGCCGCACCGGCGTGGCGCGGGTCATCGCGGCGCAGGAACTCGATCAGCGCCTCGAACTGCACCAGGTCGGCCGCCAACCGGTTGCGTGGGGCGTGCGCGCGGCCGCGCCCGAGGATCTGCCGGCACCACTGCGCCGCGTCCTCCATCCAGTTGCCGATGCGCGCGCCCAGCATCGGCCGCACCGAGGCCGGGAACAGCAGCGAAGCAAACAGCACCGCCACTACCGTGCCGAGGATGATCTCCTCGCTGCGCGCCACCACGGTGTCAAAGATGGTCTCCGGCGAGGTCACCGCAGGAAAGCCGATGAACGCGGTGGTGTAGCCGGCCAGCAGGAACGCGTAGCCGCGCGGGCCACGGTTGAGCAGGGCCAGGAACAGGCAGCCGGCCAGCCAGAACGACATCGCCGCGCTCAGCAGCAAGGGCGTTTCCACCAGTGCGGGCAGCATCAACAAGGTGGCCAGGCCGGCGGCGAGGGTGCCGAGGATGCGGTACACGCCCTTGGCTCGGGTCGGACCCAGCAGCGGCTGGCTGACGATGTACACCGTGCCCATCGCCCAGTACGGGCGCGACAGGTTGCCGGCCATGGCGATGTACAGCGCGACGATCGCTGCCAGGTAGGTCTTGATCGAGAACAGCCAGGCCTGGCGGTCGGTCAGCCCGTTCATTGCTTACCTCGCCGCCGTCGGCGCAGCCATGGCAGTGGCACTGTCCTGCCAGCCACCGCCCAGTACCAGGAACAGGTGGATCTGGTCGCGCGAGACCTGTGCTTCGGCCGCGGCCAGGGTGGCATCGCTGCTGGCCAGGCTGCGGTCGGCATCCAGGCTCGACAGGTACGGCGTGCGGCCGCCTTGGTACAGCCGGCGGTTCTGCTCGGCGGCCAGCGCGGCCTGCTCCTGCGCCACCTTCAACGACTGCAGGCGGCGCAGATCCTGCGCATAGCGGTCCAGCGCCGTCTGTGTTTCGCGCAGCGCCTGCAGCACGGCATGGTCGAACTCGGCCAGTGCTGCATCGGCGCCAGCCTCGGCGGCGTGGATGCGTGCATGCGTGCCCGAGGACGGCAGCGTCCACGAGATCAGCGGGCCGATCGACCACTGCTGGGTCATCGGCTGGCCGAAGTCTTCCAGCAGGCCGGCGGCACCGACCGAGGCGCCCAGGCGGATGTCCGGGTACAGCTCGGCAGTGGCCACGCCAATGCGCGCGGTGGCCGAGGCCAGCTTGCGTTCGGCCTGGCGGATGTCGGGACGGCGCTGCAGCAGTGCGCGGCCATCACCGACCGGAAGCGGCTGGGCAAGGGTCGGTGCGTGCGCGCAGTCGATCACCCCGGCCGGCAGTTGGCCCGGGGTCTGCCCCAGCAGTGCCGCCAGCGAGTAGGCGGCGGCCGAACGCTGCGCGTGCAGCGGAGGCAATGCCGCTTCCAGCAGCGCGACCTGCGCATTGGCGCGCGCCAGTTCCGGCGGCGTGCCGCGGCCGGCGCTGATCAACCGCTGGGTGACCGAGCGGCTGCGCTGCTGCAGCTGCAGCGAGTGCTCGGCTACATGCAGCTCATGGTTGGCGTGGCAGATCTCCAGGTAGCTGTCGGCCACCTCGGCCACCACGCTCACCTGGGCTAGGTCACGTGCGGCGGCCACCGACTGTTCGTCGGCGCGGGCCGCTTCGGCACCGCGCTTGAGCTTGCCGAACAGGTCGAACTGGTAGCTGACCGCGAACTTGCCGTCGGCCAGGTTGATCACTGGCAGTTCGTGTTCCTGCAGGAACGATTCGGCCGACAGCTGTGCGCGGCTGACCCCGGCTTCGGCCTCGTACTCGAAGCCACCGGCGTCCATCGCCTGCTCGTACACCGCGGCAGCGCGGCGCAGGTGCGCGTCGGCCGCCTTCAGTTCGACGTTGTCGCGCAGCGCCTGGGTGATCAGCCCATCCAGCACCGGGTCGTTGTACAGCGACCACCAGCGTGCCGGCAGCGCCTGGTTGGCGGCCACCTGCGGGTTCTGCGTGTCGATGAAGGCCGCATTGGCCTGCGGCCGCTTGAACGCCGAGCCTTCCGGCAATGCATAGTCCGGGCCGACGGTCCTGCACGCGGCCAGGCTGGCCAAGGCGACGATCAGGCCGAGGCGGGGCAGGGCGGCGTTCACAGGCCCGCCTGTGTCGGCGCAGCGCCGGCCTTCTTGTTCTGCACGTGGCGGCCGGTGTCCACCGTCACCGTGGCGGTGCGCCCGGCGATCAGCTCCACGCCAGCAGGCACTTCGTCGATGGCGATGCGCACCGGGATGCGCTGCGCCAGCCGCACCCAGTCGAAGGCCGGGGTCACATTCGGCAGCAGGGTGCTGCCGTTGCTGCGGTAGCGATCCTCGATGCCGGCGGCGATGCTTTCGACATGGCCGTGCAGGGGGGTGTCCTCGCCCATCAGGCGGATGTCCACGCGCTGCCCCGGGGCTACGCCGCGCAGGCGGGTTTCCTCGAAGTAGCCATCGATGCGGAACGAACCGGTATCCAGCAGCGCCAGCACCGGCTTGCCGGCCACCACGTAGTCGCCCACGCGCATGGTGCGGTCGTTGACCCGGCCATTGGCCGGCGCACGCACTTCGGTGCGGGCCAGGTTGAGTTCGGCCAGGTCCACCGCGGCCTGCGCGGTGGCCAGTGCGGCTTGTGCGGCCTGCAGCTTGGCCCGGCGCACTTCGGCATCCTCGGCGGCAACCAGATCCTGCAGGCTGCGGTCGCGGCCGATCTCGCGGCGCAGCTGCGCGACCGACGCCTGCCGTTCGGCCAGGCTGGCGCGGCTCTGCTCCAGCGCGATGCGGTAGCGCGCACGGTCGATCACGAACAGCAGGTCGCCCTTGTTCACGGCCTGGTTGTCGGCCACCTGCACCGTTTCGACCAGGCCGGACACATCCGGCGCCACCTGCACCACGTCGGCGCCGACGTGGGCGTCGCGGGTCCACGGCTCATCCATGTAGTAGACCCACAGCTGGCGCAGCACCAGCAGGGCGACGATCACGGCTGCGCAGGTGAGCAGCACCGGCAGGGTTTTCTTCACGATCTTGTTCACGATTGCATCCAACGCAGGAGGTGGAACAGCAGGCCCAGCACGATCCCGTACAAGGCCAGGTTGAACAGCGCCGGGTGCCATACGTGGCGATAGGCGCCGGCACGCTGCAGCAGCGCGTGCAGGCCGCTGTTGACCAGGTAGGCCAGCAGCATCAACCCGAGCAGGGTCGGGACGAACACTCCGTGGAGACTGAATTCACCGGGCATCGGTAGGGGCAGGGGCGGTATGGGGAAGGGGAGGCGGAACAGAACAACGGCAACGGGCAAAAGCCGCTGGCGCATGCACGGCAGCGGCGGTGTTCACGGACAGCGGGCTTACGTGATGCGGTCGGCAGCCTCGGCCAGCAGGCGCCACGCCTTCAGTACGGCGTGCAGTTCATCCATGGACAGTTCGCCGAACACGTCCTGGCGCAGGCCGATCAACTGATCTTCCAGTTCGCGCACCAGCGCCTGGCCTTCCTCGGTCAGCCACAACAGGTTGGCGCGGCGATCGCTGGCATCGCATTCGCGGCGGACCAGCCCACTGGCGCAGAGCTTGTCCAGCAGGCGCACCAGCGACGGGCCTTCCATGCCCAGCTGCTGGGCCAGCGCAACCTGGCGGATGCCACCGCCGGAGCGGCCGATCATCAACAGGGGCATGGTGCAGGCGGTGGAGATGCCGTAGCTGCCCAAGCGGCTGTCGGCCAGGCGCTGCCACTGCCGCCCTGCGTACAGCAGGCCGGAGCTGAGCTGCATCTGCAGCACGGTACGCTCGTCGAGGGGTCGGTCCATAAGTAATAGATAGGATACTACTAATTTCATTCCTATCAATAGGTTTTGCTGAATGGGTGGGTGTGTTGAGGAAAGCGGTGCGCCTGCTGGTTATCGGTTGGGGTGGCGGAGGGCCGGACGGGGCAGGGCACGCTGCAAGTACGTCCATGTAAGCTCGATCGGCGCATCCATGCGCCTCACGGCCCTGCCCCGCCCGGCCCTCCGCCGCCCACCCATCACCCCGCGAGCGCGGAGGGTTGGCTCTAAAGGCAGAAGCAGTGCGGACCAAGGTCCGCACCCACCAAAGCTGCAACCCGTGCAGTCTCCGAAGCCATGAATCCAGCTTTTGACCCCGCTTTCGGGCGGTCCGGCCGCGCCCGCAGGAAACCGTCGGAGAGGCGGAGGGGCAGGCAGGGCAGGACCGTCCACGGCATGGATGCCGTGGCCGAGCCTACAAGGACGTACTTGCGGCGTGTCCTGCCCTGCCTGCCCCTCCACCTCTCGCTCAGCAGCCATGAGGCGCCGCAGGAGACCCCCGATGAACCGTCCCCAGAGGACGACCCACCCTCCGGTCGGGTACGATGCTCGCCCCCCGTTCGGGCGCTGTATGCAATGAGCAAGAACAACGAAAAGGCCGCCCCGCAGGGCGATGTCACCCAGGTCCAGGCCGAGGATGCCGTGCGCACCCTGCTGCGCTGGGCCGGTGAGGACCCCACCCGCGAAGGCCTGCTGGATACCCCGCGCCGCGTGGCTGAAGCCTATGGCGACTGGTTCAGCGGCTACCGCGACGACCCGCGCGCCTACATGGAACGCACCTTCGAGGAAGTGGCCGGTTACGACGAACTGATCGTCCTGCGCGACATCGAATACGAAAGCCACTGCGAGCATCACATGGCGCCGATCATCGGCCGCGTGCACGTCGGCTACCTGCCGGCCGGCAAGGTGGTGGGCATCAGCAAGCTGGCCCGCGTGGTCGAAGCCTACGCCCGCCGCTTCCAGGTGCAGGAAAAGATGACCGCGCAGATCGCCCAGTGCATCCAGGATGTGCTGCAGCCGGTCGGTGTCGGCGTCGTCGTCGAAGGCGCCCATGAGTGCATGACCACCCGCGGCATCCACAAGCGTGGCGTCAGCATGGTCACCTCGAAGATGCTGGGCAGCTTCCGCGAGGATGCCCGCACCCGCGCCGAGTTCCTGCGCTTCATCGAAGTGGGCGGCAAGCGCTGAGCGCCGTCGCCTCCCGGTGGCGGCCGCGCGTGGCCGCTGCTTTCGCCGTGCCTGCGCCGCGCCTGCGCGCGCGCGCTGGCCGCCGCGCCCATCCGACCGATCTCGCTGCATGAAGCACCGCGAACGCATCACCCGTTATCGCCACCTGCGCGAACAGCCGCAATGGAAGCTGCTCGCCGCCGACCACGCACCGGAAATCATCGGCCTGCTGCAGGGCCTGCTGATGGACGGCGATCGCACGTTGCCTGCATCGGTCCTCAACGAGCGCCTGCAGCGCGCGCTGGACCAGCTCAACGGTGACGAGCTGTCGCGCGAGCTGCCGCGGACCGCGCAGGCCTACGTTGCCCATTGGTTGGCGCAGGGCTGGCTGGAACGCCGGCTGCCCGAAGGCGCCGACCAGGAGCAGTACGAGCTCTCGACCCAGGCGTTGCAGGCGATCCGCTTCGCCGACAGCATGGAGCAGGCCCGCGTGGCCGCCACCGAGAGCCGTCTGGCACTGGTGATCGAACAGCTGTCGCAGCTGGCCGCGCAGACCGAGGCCGATCCGGACGCACGCCTGTCCGCACTGCGCGACGAGCGCGACCGCATCGATGCCGAGATCGCCCGTGTCGGCGCCGGCCGTGTGACGGCCCTGGACGGCAAGCGTGCGCTGGAACGTACGCGGCAGATCATCGGCCTGGCCGACGAACTGACCGAAGACTTCCGCCGCGTGCGCGACGACTTCGAACAGCTCAACCGTGATTTCCGCGAACGCATCATCGATGACGAGGGCGAGCGCGGCGACGTGCTGTCCAAGCTGTTCGAAGGCGTGGACGTGATCGGCGAGAGCGACGCGGGTCGTAGTTTCCAGGCCTTCTGGCGCCTGCTCAACGACGCCGAACAGAGCGCCCAGCTCGATGCCGCGCTGGAGACCCTGCTGGCCCGCGGCTTCGCCCGTCGGCTGGACCGCAACGAGCGCAATTTCCTGCGTGGCTTCACCAGCACCATGCTCGAGCGCGGTGGCCAGGTGCATGACGTGCTGCAGAACTTCGCGCGCAGCCTGCGCGGTTTCGTGCAGAGCCGTGGCTACCTGGAACAGCGTCGCCTCAACCAGCTGTTGAAACAGGCGCAGTCCGAAGCGCTGGCGTTGCGCGATGATTTCCCGGCGCAGCGCGCCATCGGCCGCGACCTGCAGCTGACCACCAGCCGCCTGCGCTCGTGGTCGCAGTGGAAGCTGCACGACCCGCGCAGCGCCCAGGTCGATGGCAACGTCGAATACAACGATGCGGCCAGCATCAGCCTGGAAAGCGTGGGTGACCTGGTGGCGTCCTCGGAAATTGATTTCCGCACCCTGCGCCGCGACCTGCACGATCTGCTCGACAGCCAGCCGAAACTCAGCATCGCCCAGGCCCTGTCGCAGCGCGAAGCGCCGCAGGGGCTGGGCAGTGTCATTGGCTACCTCTCGCTGGGCACGCGCTTTGGCAGCGTGATCGCCGGCGAGCAGGAGCTTGCCGAATGGCGTGGTGGCGACGGCCAGATCCGTCGCGCCCGCATCCCGCTGGTTTGGTTTACCCAGGAGAGACGCCATGAGCTGGCATGAAGACCCCATCGACGCACCGCATGCCGACCTGGCCGAAGACGCTTACGAGGCAGAGCCGGTGACGACCGTGGTGCAGCCCCGGCGCGGCAACGACGTCTACTACATGGGCGATACCGGCCGCCTGCCGCTGGATGCGCGCCGCGCGCTGTGCCAGCTGCTGATCGGCCCCAGCATCGACCAGCTGCGCCACGCCAAACTGTGGCCGGCACTGATCCGCAGCGAAGCCGGCATCCGTTCGGCGCTGTCGGACCTGTTCCTGGAACTGGTGCTCGACCGCGACAGTGGCGTGGCGTTCACCCGCCAGGCCGATACCGAGGACGTCGATGCGCCGGTACTGCTGCGCACGTCGCCGCTGACCTTCATCGATTCGGTATTGCTGCTGTACCTGCGCCAGCAGCTGGGCGAAGCCGATGCACGCGGCAACCGTGCCGTGGTCGCCGACGCCGAAATGGCCGAGGCGCTGGCCATCTACGAGAAGAACCTGTCCACCGACCGCGCCGGCTTCAACCGCCGCGTCGCCTCGGCGGTGCAGAAGATGAAGGACAACCACATCCTGACCCGCCTCGGCGGCCAGGAAGACCGCCACGAAGTCTCGCCGGCGTTGAAGCTGCTGTTCTCCGCCGAAGACGTATCCCAGCTTTCGGCGGTCTACCGCCAGCTGCGTGAAACCCCGGCCGCTGAAGCCTGAGAGACCCGAGCACCGCATGGCCATTTCCAAGCACACTCCCGCCCTGTTCAACGACGGCCTGCCGGACCCGCGCCTGCAGCAGTTCCGCATGCGTCGCCTGCAGGTGCACAACTGGGGCACGTTCAACGGCCTGACCGAAGTGCCGATCGCCGAGCGTGGCTTCCTGTTCGTCGGCCGCTCCGGCTCTGGCAAATCGACCCTGCTCGATGCCATGTCCGCACTGCTGACGCCACCGGCCATCGTCGACTTCAACGCCGCTGCGCGTGAAGCCGAGCGCAGTGGCCGCGACCGCAACCTGGTGTCCTACGTGCGCGGCGCATGGGCCGACCAGCAGGACAGTGGCACCGGCGAAATCGCCACCCAGTACCTGCGCAAGGGCGCAACCTGGACCGCGCTGGTGCTGGAGTACCGCGCCGGTGATGGCCGTGTGGTCAGCCTGGTACGCCTGCTGTGGATCGCTGGCAGCAGCACCTCCGCAGGTGACGTGCGCAAGCACTACATGATCGCCGAGCGCCCGTTCGACATCGCCAAGGACCTCGGCGGTTTCGACCTGGATCTGCGCAAGCTCAAGCAGAAGCTGGCCGACGTCCATCACTTCGATACGTTCTCCGGCTACGCCGAACGCTTCCGCCATCTGCTCGGCATCGACAACGAGATGGCGCTGCGGCTGCTGCACAAGACGCAGTCCGCGAAGAACCTCGGAGACCTGAACGTCTTCCTGCGCGACTTCATGCTCGACACGCCGAAGACCTTCGACGCTGCCGAACGACTGGTCAGCGATTTCGCCGAACTCGATGGCGCGCACCAGGCCGTGGTCACGGCGCGGCGTCAGGTCGAAACCCTGCAGCCGGCGCGCGAACATTACCGCGACCTGCAGGCGATGAGCCGCCGTCGCGGCGACGACGAAGCGCTCAAGCTCGGTATCGACAGCTTCCGCGAAAGCCGCCGCCAGTTGTTGATCGAAGCGCGCCTGCGCGAGATGGACACGCGCGATCGTGGCCTGCTGGGTGAAGAAGCGCAGCGCCGTGCGGCCCTGGACAACCACACCGAACGCCTGGCTGAGCTGGAACTGCAGCGCCGCCAGCAGGGTGGTGAGCGCATCGAGGAACTGGAACGCGAGCAGGGCCGCGCCGAAGCCGAACGCGACCGCCGCTTGGCCAAGCAGGCGCAGGCACACGACGCCGCACAGAAACTGCAGGCCGCGTTGCCCGACGACGCGCATGGCTTCGCCGCGCTGGTCGAGCAGGCGCAGTCCGAACTGGAAGACCGTCAGCGTGCTTCGAGCGCCCTGGACGACGCCATCAGCGAACGGCTGGGCGGCAAGCGCGACGACGAGCGGCGCTTCTCCGACGTGCGTGGCGAACTGGAGGCGATGCAGCGCACGCCCTCCAGCATTCCTGCGCCGATGCAGAAGCTGCGCGCGCGCCTGGCCGAAGAAACCGGTATCTCCGAAGCGGCCTTGCCGTTCGTCGGCGAACTGATCCAGGTCCGCTCGGAAGAGCAGAGCTGGCAGGGCGCGATCGAGCGTGTGCTCGGTGGCTTCGCGCAATCGCTGCTGGTCGACGACAAGCACTACAACGACGTCGCCGAATGGGTGAACCGCACCCACCTGGGCATGCGGTTCACCTACTACCGCGTGCGTCGCAATGACGATGCGTTCGCCCGCGAACCGTCCGCGAAATCGCTGCTGCACAAGCTGGAACTGCGCGACCACGTGTTCGAAAGCTGGCTGCGCCGCGAGCTGGGCAAGCGCTTCGACTACGAATGCGTGGACGCCAAGCAGCTGCGCAACGTCGACCGCGGCATCACCCGCGAAGGCCAGGTCAAGCATCCGGGCGACCGCTTCGAGAAGGACGACCGCAGTGCGGTGAACGATCGCCGCCGCTGGCTGCTGGGCTTCAGCAACCGCGACAGGCTCGCCGTCTTCGAGAAGGAAGCGCAGGAACTGGCCGCCCGTATCGCCAGCTGCGATACCGATATCGCGCGCCTGCGCAGCCAGCGTGACCGCGACAACGAACGTCGCTTGGCCTGCCACCAGCTGGTCGGCATCAGCTGGAACGAAATCGACGTCGCCGCGCCGCAGCAGCGCCTGGCCGACATCGAGGCCAGCCTGCACGCCCTGCGCGAAGGCAACGCCGACCTGGCCAGGATCGCCCAGCAGATCGACGCCACCCGCGCCGACATCGAGCAGGCCCGCCGCACTTACGAAGACACCCGCGTCGAGCGCGGTCAGCTGGTGCGCGAACGCGACCGCCTGGACCGGGCCCGCCAGCAGAGCCGTGCACTGGTGTTGCCGGCACTGGCCGAAGACCAGGAAGCCGGCCTGGCCGAGCGCCTGCAGGAGCAGGGCCCGCTCAGCCTGGAAACGCTGGAAGCGCACATGCGCCAGGTCAGCAACGCGCTGAACGAACAGCTGTCGTCTTCGCAGCAGGACGTCAACCGCGTCGAGAACCTGCTGCTGGGCTGCTTCCGTCGCTTCATCCAGCAGTGGCCGGAAGAATCCGGCGACTTCACCGTGTCGGTGGCCTCGGCCGAGGATTTCCTCGCCCGCCTCGAACGCCTTGAACGCGATGGCCTGCCGCAGCACGAAGAACGCTTCTTCGACCTGCTGCAGAACCAGAGCAAGAACAACCTGCTGGCGCTGCAGCGGCACAGCGCCGAGGCCCGCAAGTCGATCGGCCAGCGCCTGGACGAAGTCAACGCCAGCCTGGAGCAGGTGCCCTTCAACCGCGGCACCCTGCTGACCATCGAGCTGAACGACCGGCGCCTGCCGGAAGTGCAGGAGTTCCACCTGCAGCTGCGCGAGGTGCTGTCGCAGCAGCAGACCGAGCAGCGCGACGTCGCCGAAACGCAGTTCACCGTCCTGCGCCAGCTGGTCAACCGGCTGGGCTCGCAGGAAGGCGAGGACAAGCGTTGGCGCGAGATTGTGCTGGACGTGCGCCTGCACGTGGAGTTCATCGGCGTGGAGCTGGACGTGGAAACGCGCCAGCAGGTCGAGATCTACCGCAGTGGCGCCGGCAAGTCCGGTGGCCAGCGGCAGAAGCTGGCCACCACCTGCCTGGCGGCGGCGTTGCGCTACCAGCTCGGCGGCGCCGACAGCCAGTTGCCCAGCTATGCCGCGGTCGTGCTCGACGAAGCCTTCGACAAGGCCGATAACGAGTTCACCGCGCTGGCGATGAACATCTTCGACAACTTCGGTTTCCAGATGGTGGTGGCCACCCCGCTGAAATCGGTGATGACGCTGGAACCGTTCATCGGCGGCGCCTGCTTCGTCGAGATCAGCGGCCGCCACGATTCGGGCGTCCTGCTCATCGAGTACGACGAAGAAGGCAAGCGCCTGAAGCTGCCGGAGCGCAGCCGCCAGCAGGCCGACGAACCGGAAGAAGCCGAAGCCTGATCGCTTCGGCCCGCCCTGGTAGTGCCGGCCGCTGGCCGGCAATCGCATTCACGAACTACGGAACGTATCCCACGCCATCCGCGCGATCAGCACCACCACCAACCCCACGAACAGCTTGCGGATGAACGGCGTGCCGCCCTTCAGCGCCAACCGCGTGCCCACCACCGAACCGATGATGTTGGCCGCTGCCATCGGCAGCGCGAACAGCCACAGGATGTTGCCGGTCGGCACGAAGAACGAGATCGCCGCCACGTTGGTCGCCAGGTTCACCACCTTCGACGCTGCCGACGCACGCAGGAAGTCCAGCCCGAAGAAGCGCACGAACAGGAAGATCAGGAAGCTGCCGGTGCCGGGCCCGAAGAAGCCATCGTAGAAACCGATTGCCGCGCCGATCGCCAGCGCGATGGCCAGTTCGTTGCGGCCGATCTCGCGGGGCCGGTGCAGCGCGCCGAAGTCCTTCTTCCACAACGTGTAGGCCAGCATCGCCACCAGCAGTACCAGCACCAGTGGCCGCACCGCGTCCTTGGGCAACAGGCTGACCGCCGTAGCGCCAAGGAAGGAGAACACGAAGGCCGTACCCGCGGCGAACAACACCGGCTTCCACGGGAAGCGCACGTTGCGTGCATAGCGCCACGCCGCCGCGCCGGTACCGAACATCGAGCTGAACTTGTTGGTGCCGAACAGCATCGCCGGCGTCTGCTGCGGCAGCACCGTGAACAGGCCCGGCAGCTGCACCAGTCCGCCGCCACCCACGGCCGCGTCGACCAGGCCGGCAATGAAGGCGATCGCCACCAGCCACCACAACTCAGGAGGAATCAGTTCCAGCACGGCGATCGATCGAAGTGAGGGCGCGACAGCATACGCCTGTCACATTGCCGCCGCCCACGCGACAATACCCGCATGAGCCGAACCGCCCCCGATCCCTGTCCCTGTGGCCTGGCCGCCGACTACGCCGCCTGCTGCGGTCGCTTCCATGCCGGCGACGCCGCGCCCGATGCCGAGCGTCTGATGCGCTCGCGTTACAGCGCCTATGTGCGCCATCTGCCGGACTACCTGCGTGCCACCTGGCATCCGGACACCCGCCCCGCAGAACTGTCGCTCGATGATGCCCCCGGCCAGCGCACCCAATGGTTGGGCCTCACCGTGCAGGACCACCAGGTGACCGGCACCGACAGCGCCGAGGTCCGCTTCACCGCCCGCTACCGCGTCGGTGGCGGCAGCGCGGTGAAAATGACCGAGCACAGCCGCTTCCTGCGGATCGAAGGCCGCTGGTACTACCTCGACGCCGTCTGAGCGTGGCTGCCGCGCACGGCCAGCACGCGCTGGCCGCCATGCGCGCACACGCGGTTGCGGCCTTCCTCCTTGGCCGCATACAGCGCCTGGTCGGCCGCTTTGACCACCCCGGCGGGACGCGGATCGACCCGGCTGTCGGCCAGGCCGATGCTGACGGTCACCTGCACCACCGCACCGCCACCGCCGCGCCCACGCTGCTGCTGGCCGAGCGCATCGTCACGGCTGCGGGTAGTGCGGTCGCGCAGCTGCATCCGGCTCTGCTCGATGCCCTGACGCAGCGCCTCCACCGCGTCCACACAGGCCGATGCCGGGCGATCGAGGAAAACCACGGCGAATTCCTCGCCGCCATAACGGAACGCGCGGCCGCCGTCGCCCACCCGCGACAGCCGTGAGGCCACCAGTTTCAGCACGTCATCGCCGGTGTCGTGGCCGTGGGTGTCGTTGAACATCTTGAAATGATCAACGTCGATCATCGCGATGCTGTAGGTGCCGGTGGCGCGCTTGAGGGTTTCGTTGAATGCACGTCGGCCGGGCAGGCCGGTCAGCTCGTCGCCGAATGCCATGTGGAAGGACTCCTGCAGGGTCGCGGCCAGCATCAGCAGCAGCGCGGCTACGCTCAGCGCCGGCAGCAGCACCGGCTGCAGGAAGATCCGCGGCAGCATCCACCACAGGCACAGCAGGGCCAACAGCATCGCCGTATGCAGCGGCCGCGGCTGGCGCCATGCCTGCCACCCCAGCGCAGCTGTGGCCAGCAGGAACAGCACGGCAGGCAGCTGTGCCAGCGCGCTCCAGTCGCTCGGCAGCCACGGGAAGTGCCGGTTCGACAGCAGGTCGTGCATGCCTTTGGGCTGCTGTGCGGCCAACAGGATGAAAATCGCCACGGCAACACCGCTGGTCGTGGCCCTCAGCAGCAGGTCCTGGCGGCGGCGACCGCGTTCGGGCCACAACGCATGGATGGTGAACAACAACGGCAACCAGGTCGAGATCGCGTGGAAGTGCAGTGGCGTCAGCGCCGTTATCCGGCCATCGCGCAGGTAGTGCCCCAGATCCTGGTGCAGCACCGCGAAGGCCAGCGCCACCAGCAGCAACAGGCACAACGTGCGCACCTGGTTGTACAGCAGCGCCAGTCCTGCACCCAGGCAGGCCAGCAACCACGGCAGGATGCGCTGACCGGCTCGGCCGACATCATCGTTTTCCAGGCTCGCCCACAGCACCAGCGCGACCAGCACGGCGGGCAGCACGAACAGATAGTGCACAGTCTGTCGGAGCGGATGATGGGCCACACGGAATTCCAGCACGGTCACGACGCGGCCGCAGCACTGCCGTTAGCGGCGCAGCAGTGCCCTTCTTGAATGCGCGCCCTGATGTGAACACCACGGCACCGGGCCATGACATCGCGCTCACCGGCCGCGGTCGAAGCTGGTCACATGGACAGCGTACCCGCCGCCGTCGCTGCCCCGCAGCATGACCTCGCCCGCCACTTCACCCACGTGCGGGCGCGCAGCATGCAGCTGGCCGCACCGCTCAGCCCTGAAGATGCCCTGCTGCAGAGCATGGCCGATGCCAGCCCGGCCAAATGGCACCTGGCCCATACCACCTGGTTCTTCGAACGCTTCGTCCTCGCCAGCCGGCCTGGCTACACACCCTGGGATCCGGCCTGGGACTATCTGTTCAACAGTTATTACAAGAGTCTCGGCCCGGCCCACGCGCGACCGCAGCGCGGCCTGCTCTCGCGGCCCTCGCTGCAGCAGGTCCACGCTTACCGCCGGCACGTGGATGAGCAGGTGCTGGCACAACTACGCAACGGCGATCTGGGCAGCGACGCCCTGCAGCACCTGCAACTTGGGCTGCATCACGAGCAGCAGCACCAGGAGCTGCTGCTCACCGACATCAAGCACGCCTTCTGGTGCAATCCGCTGCAGCCGCCGTATCGCGATGACCTGCCCATCGCCGTCAGCGCTCCCAGCGCGCAGGGCTGGGTCGAACAGGGCGAACGCATCGTCAGTATCGGTGCATCCGCCTGGCCGCAGCACGCAGCATTCGCCTATGACAATGAATCACCCGTGCACCGCGTGCTGCTGCCCGCGCATGCACTCGCCGAACGTCCGCTCAGCAACGCCGAGTACCGCGCCTTCATCGACGCGGGTGGTTACCGCGATCCACGCTGGTGGCTGAGCGAGGGCTGGGCGCTGCGCGAGGTCGAGCAGTGGCAGCATCCGCTGTACTGGGACGACGACCTGCTGCGCGAGTTCACCCTGGGTGGCTGGCGCGAGCTCGATCTGCACGCACCGGTCTGTCATCTCAGCTACTACGAAGCCGATGCCTGCGCACGCTGGGCCGGTGCCCGACTGCCCACCGAGTTCGAATGGGAAGCGGCCGCCGCCACGCAGCCGGTCGAAGGCCACTTCGCCGATGACGACCAGCTGCATCCGCAGGCAGGGCAGGGCAGGGGCATCCGCCAGCTGTTCGGAGATGTCTGGGAATGGACCAGCAGCGCCTATGGCGCCTACCCCGGCTTCCGTCCGTTCGCCGGCAATCTGGGCGAATACAACGGCAAATTCATGTGCGGCCAATGGGTGCTGCGCGGTGGCAGCTGTGCCACCCCGCGCGGCCATGTGCGGGCCAGCTACCGCAACTTCTTCATGCCACCGGCGCGTTGGCAGTTCTCAGGCATGCGCCTGGCAAGGGATCTTTCATGAGCACCGTCCAGGACGCGCTGCAGGCGCTGACCGACCTTACCCCCGGCCGCCAGCAGATCCTTGCCGACGCCGTGGCGGGGCTGTCGCATGCCTCGCGCCAGCTGCCTTCCAAATACTTCTACGACGCGCGCGGCTCGCGCTTGTTCGAGCAGATCACCCACACCCGCGAGTACTACCCCACACGCACCGAGCTGGCCCTGCTGGATCGGGTGCTGCCGCAGATCGCGCAGGCGGTGGGGCCGCGCGTGCATGTGGTCGAACTGGGCAGCGGCAGTGGCCGCAAGACCGCCCGCCTGCTGGCCGCCCTGCAGGATCCGGTGGCCTACACGCCCATCGAAATCTCGCGCGCGGCGCTGTTGTCCAGCATCGACCACCTGGCACCGGCGCTGCCGGAGGTGGAAATGCTGCCGGTGTGTGCCGACTTCACACGGCCGGTACAGGTCCCCGCACCCGACCGGCCTGCCGCGCGCCGGCTGCTGTTCTTCCCGGGCTCCACGCTGGGCAACTTCGCTGATGAGGAGGCGATCGCGCTGCTGCGCGCGATGCGGCAGACGATGGGCAAGGACGGCCTGGCGCTGGTCGGCATCGACCTGCACAAGGACCCGGCACTGATCGAGGCCGCCTACAACGATGCCGACGGCATCACCGCAGCCTTCACCCTGAACCTGCTGGCCCGCCTCAACCGTGAGATCGGCAGCGATTTCGATCTCAATGGCTTCCGTCATCAGGCCCGTTACAGTACCGCACGCCTGCGCATCGAAACCGACCTGGTCAGCCAGCGTGAGCAGGACGTCCATCTCGACGGGCGCACCTTCCACTTCAACGTCGGCGAACCCATCCGTGTGGAGTACAGCCACAAGTACACCGACGCCAGCTTCGGCCACCTGCTGCAGCAGGCAGGGCTGGAGGTGGTGGCGCACTGGAACGCTGACAATCCAGCGTACGGGCTGCGCCTTCTGCGCCCCGCACCGTAGCCACAGGTAGTGCCGGCCGCTGGCCGGTAGCAACGACCAACCTTGCCGCCCCTCCGCGTTACCATGGCTCCAGCACCGGCAACACGGAGGACGCCATGCCCATTCTGACCACGCTCGGCTTGGCCGCCGCACTTGCCATGCCAGCGGCGGCCGCGCCGACAGCCGCGGCAACCGCTGATCCCGCGTTCGCCCGCTGCATGGCGGGCCTGCAGACTACCGCCGCCAGCCAGGGTATTGCCGCTGACCGTTTCACGGCCATCACCGCCGGACTGCAGCCCGATCCCACCGTGCTGCCGTTGCTCGATGCGCAGCCGGAGTTCACCACACCGATCTGGGACTACCTGGCCGCACTGGTCGATCGCCAGCGCGTGGACGATGGTCGCGCCATGCTGCAGCAGCACCGCGATCTGCTTCAGCGCGTATCGGCGCAGTACGGCGTCGATCCAGTCACCATCGTCGCCGTATGGGGTGTGGAGAGCGACTACGGGCGCGTGTTCGGCAAGCGCCCGCTGCTGCAGTCGCTGGCCACGCTGTCCTGTGCCGGCCGTCGGCAGCCTTTCTTCCGCGGCGAACTGCTGGCGCTGGTCAAGCTCATCGACAAGGGTGACCTGCAGGCACAGGGCCTGACCGGTTCCTGGGCCGGTGCCTTCGGCCACACCCAGTTCATGCCCAGCACCTACGCACGCATTGCCGTTGATGGTGATGGCGATGGCCGCCGCGATCTGGTCGGCAGCATTCCCGATGCATTGGCTTCCACCGCCAACTATCTGAAGCGTGCCGGCTGGCGAACCGGCGAACCTTGGGGCATGGAAGTGCGCGTCCCCCCTGGGTTCAACGCCAGTCAGGCCGGCCGCACCCAGCGCCGGGCACTGGCCGACTGGCGCGTATTGGGCGTGACCGGCCTGGACGGCAGTGCGTTGGCGCCGACCGGCCTGCCCGCCGATGCCCGCGCCGCGCTGTTGCTGCCAGCCGGCAACAAAGGCCCGGCGCTGCTGGTGTTCCGCAACTACGACGCGATCTACAGCTACAACGCCGCCGAGAGCTATGCCCTGGCCATCGCCACCCTGGCCGACCGTCTGCGTGGCGGCAACGGCTTGGTCACCGCCTGGCCTACCGATGATCCCGGTCTTGGCCGCGACGAGCGCCGCCAGCTGCAGACCCTGTTGTTGGCGCGCGGCCATGTCATCGGCGCCGCCGATGGCATGATCGGTACCGCCAGTCGTCGCGCCATCCAGGTCGAGCAGCGCCGGCTCGGTTGGGCCGACGCCGATGGTCGCGCCGGCCAGCGCATCCTGCGCGCGCTGCAGAGCGAACCGCAGGCGAAGGTTCCGGCCACACCCACCCGCTTCAGCCTTCCCACCAACTACAGCGCCGCGCAGTCGCCGGCCATCCGGAGTCGATCCAGCGTGCAACAGATCCAAGGTGTCAGCAGTGGCCAGTTCCAGGGACTCGATGCCTGGCTGGTGGAAACCCCGCAGGCCACCGCCGCCATCAGTGTATTCGGCGGCCAACTGCTCTCGTTCGTGCCCAAGGGCCAACCCGATGTGATGTGGCTCTCGCCCAAGCGTGCGGCACTGCCCACGCCCATCCGTGGCGGCAGCCCGGTGTGCTGGCCGTACTTCGGCCGCCAGGGGCAGGGCGATGACGTGCCGGCCCATGGCTTCGTGCGCACCTTGCCCTGGGAACTGCAGCAGGCGCGCCGTCTCGACGATGGCAGCATCGAACTGACCCTGGCCCCACCCGCGCTGGACAACCTCGGCCTGCGCCTGACCATGACCGTCCGTATCGGCCGTGAACTGCGCCAGCAGCTGGTTACCGAGAACACCGGCAAGGCCCCGGCCACCATCACCCAGGCGCTGCACAACTACTTCCGTGTCGGTGACGCCAGCAAGGTCGACGTCGACGGCGTCGATGGCCTGGACTACCTCGACAAGTTCGAGAACTACGCCCAGCCTCGCCGCCAGCAGGGTCCCTGGTCGCTGCGTGATCCTCGTGATCCGGGCCGCAGCGACCGCATCTACACCCAGGCCGGCGGGCACTATGTGCTGCGCGACCCGATGCTCAAGCGCCGCATCGACATCCGCACCGAAGGCAGCCGCTCGCTGGTGGCATGGAACCCTGGCGCCGACGCTGCCGCGAAGATGGCCGATGTCGGCGACGGCTGGCGCGACTACGTCTGCCTGGAGGCCGCCAACGCCGGGCCCGATGTGATCACCGTCGCTCCCGGCGGTCGCCACACGCTGGTGCAGACGCTCTCCAGCGCGTCCCTGTAAACCGCGCAACGCCCACCCAGGAAGGTCTTCAATGCAGGAAGCACAGTGGTACTACGCCCGTAACGGCAAGAGTGAAGGGCCAGTGGACCTGGCTGGCCTGCGGAGGTTGCAGCAGGACGGCGTCATCACCGGCCACACCCTGCTCTGGTGCGAGGGCATGGCTGGCTGGCAGGCGTTGCAGACGCTGCAGTTGACTGTCACGCCGGCGTCGGGTGCCGACGGCGGCGCCGCAGCGGCCAGCCATGACCCCTACCGTGCGCCGGCGGCGGCGGCAACGCCCGATGTCATTCCACTGGGCGCCGGCCTGACTGGCCAGTTGGGTCTGTATGCAGCCATTGTCGGCGGCAACTTCCCGATCTATCGCAAGCGTTGGCGCCTGGACCAGGGCACCGCGAATGCGGTGGGCACCTGGCACTGGCCGGGGTTCCTGTTTGGCGTGATCTGGATGATGTACCGGAAGATGTACCGCATGGCCGCCATCTGGGTCGGCGTGCTGGTGGCATCCAGCGCGATCGAGGTATTCCTCGACGTGCCGGATGCTCTGTCGCTGGTGATCAACCTGGGCCTGAGCGTTACCGTGGGTGTCTTCGCCAACAGCTGGTACCTGCAGCATTGCCAGCGGGAGATCGCGCGCGCCCAGTCGCTCAATACGGACAATGACGCTGCGGTGCGCAGCGCGCTGGCAGCACGTGGCGATACCAGCGTGATTGGTGCCGTGATCGCCATCGCCGTGTCCGCCACCCTGGCCATCATCGGGGCCGCGTTGACGGGCTGATCCCTTCAGCTGGCCTGCCGCGGCCGCAGCACCCACAGGCAGAGCGTCCCGGCGACCAGGCCCCAGAACGCAGAACCGATACCGGCCAGTGTCATCCCCGAGGCGGTCACCAGGAAGGTGACCAGCGCGGCCTCGCGGTCGCGCTCCACTGCCAATGCACCGGCCAGGCTGTTGCCGATGGTGCCGAACAGGGCGATGCCGGCCACGCAGGCCACCAGTTCCTTGGGGAAGGCAGCGAACAGGGCCGCGACGGTGGCCCCGAACAGGCCGATGACGATATAGAAGGCGCCGGCCGCCATCGCCGCCGTGTAGCGCCGTGCCGGATCCTCGTGCGCATCACGGCCCATGCAGATCGCCGCAGTGATGGCTGCCAGGTTCAACGCGTAGGCACCGAAGGGTGCCAGCAGCGTGTTGACCACGCCGATCCAGCCGATCACCGGCGACACCGGTGCGTCGTAGCCGGAGGCGCGCATCACCGCCACACCGGGGATGTTCTGCGAGGCCATGGTGACCACGAACAGGGGCAGGGCGATACCGACCATCGCCGTCCACGACAGCGAAGGAGTGACCCATTGCGGTACGGCCAGCTGCAGGTGCACCTGTTGTGCATGCAGCAGACCCTGGCTGGCGGCGATGGCGATGCCGACCAGCAGAGTGGCGATCACCGCATAACGGGGGAACAGGCGGCGGCCCAGCAGCCACGTAGCGAACATGGCCAACGCCAGCACGCGCTGGGTGTTCATTGCCACAAACACGTCCAGTCCGAAGCGCAGCAGTACACCGGCCAGCATGCCAGCGGCCAAGGCCATGGGCACGCGCTTCATCAGCCGGGCGAACACCCCAGAGAAGCCCGCGAGCATGCCCAGCACCGCCGCAAGCAGGAATGCACCGGTGGCTTCAGACAGAGACGCGCCACCGGCACCGACGACCAGCATCGCCGCGCCCGGCGTCGACCATGCGGTGACCACCGGCACGCGGTAGCGCAGCGACAGGCCGATGCAGGTCACGCCCATGCCCAGCCCAAGGGCCCACATCCACGAGGCGATGTGCGCCTGGTCGGCACCGACCGCCTGCGCCGCCTGGAACACGATCACCGCCGAACTGGCGAAGCCGACCAGCACGGTGATGAAGCCGGCGACGATCGCCGGCATCGAAAGATCCCGCCACCATCCCTGTCGTTTCTGCGTGTCCATGCTCTTCTCTTTGCTATGCATCGGTGTATTGATAGCGCCTGCGGCGTTGCCCGCGCAACGCGCGGGCAACGCCGCAGGCGATGCATCAGCAGCGGCCATGCAGGGTGCAGGCGCTGTTCTGTCATCTTCCTGAAAAAAAAGAGTTGACGAATTCTGCAGGATCTCTAGAATTCGCTCCCTTGCTGCAGCGCGGCGACTTCTTCGGAAGCCACCAACGCGAACAGCGACGCCACCACCGCCGGACGAGATGATCGAACGAAGGTGTTGACGGACTCGAAAAGTCCGGCATAATAGGCGGCTCGCAACGACGAAAGGCCCTCGGGTCCAACGACGAAGCAGCA
>RCUO01000331.1_pt1 | contig 26333 bp, 22 predicted proteins | sample 2166161 | NCBI WGS metagenome assembly RCUO01 (sample SAMN09932617, study PRJNA488358) | compost metagenome | feature: garden; material: soil; isolation source: compost soil in cyclohexanecarbonitrile-enriched culture | place: Germany: Experimental Botanical Garden Goettingen | collected 2016-01-27
CGTCGGAGACAGCAAGTCCGACGCCAACACCGTCGGAGACAGCGAGTCCGACGCCAACACCGTCGGAGACAGCAAGTCCGACGCCAACGCCGGTCACGCCGAGTGAGGCGCCAACGCCGACACCAGTGACGCCGAGCGAGGTACCAACACCGACGCCAGTGACGCCGAGTGAGGCGCCAACACCGACGCCAGTGACGCCAAGCGAGGCGCCAACACCGACGCCAGTGACGCCAAGCGAGGCGCCAACGCCGACACCAGTGACGCCAAGCGAGCCGCCAACACCGACGCCAGTGACGCCGAGCGAGCCGCCAACGCCGACACCAGTGACGCCGAGCGAGGCGCCAACGCCGACACCAGTGACTCCGAGCGAGGCGCCAACGCCGACACCTGATACGCCGATCGAAACCGCAAGTCCGACGCCAGAGGTAACGCCGAGCGAGAGCCCGACGCCAACGCCGACGTCCGAATCAACAACGGTCATCAACGATGAACCCGTTCCTATTGGACCGGTAAATTCACCTGAAGCATCGGCGGCTCCGTCACCGACGCCAACGCCGTCACCTTCTGCCACCCCTTCGGATGATGAGGTTACCATTGATGATAATCCTCTTCCGTTAGGCGTGCCTTCGGCAACACCAACTGCAACACCAACAGCGACACCAACGGCGACGCCTTCCGCGTCTCCCACCCCATTGGTAACGCCGAAGCCTGAGGAGCTGGAACTCGGCGATGACCCTGTGCCTCAAGGAGTTCCTGCGCCTGTCGGCAAGCTGCCTAAGACCGGGGAAGAGAGCCACATGCCTTACTACGCAGGCGGCGCTGCAATCTTGGCGATTGGCTTGCTGTTAAGATTAAAGGGAAGACGAAAATTCGAATAATCTGCAGTACCTACTAGGGCATTCATTCATTTGAGATGCACCCCTTGGAAGAGACATTGGAACCCCCTGGGTTTCCGGTGGAATTCCAAGGGGTGTTGTTTTTGTCCGTACCTTCCGATCTGATATACTGGGTGTTATCTGTTGTCGTATTTGCAGGAGAAGGCGAGGTGGCGGATTTGTTGTGGATGATCATTGCGGTACTGGCCGTTGCGGTTTGCGCAGGCGGCGTTACGTATGCCGGTCTCTATTTTTACAAAGTCGCTATATTCAGGGCTCCCAAAATGTCCATTGCAAGCACGCCGAAGGCCAAGGTGAAAATGAAGGAAGAACCGCCTACGGCGGGTGCATCCTGGGGAGAAGGACAGCAGTGGATCGCCGCCCGGCAGATTCGGGAGCTGGAACTAACCTCGGATGACGGCCTGAAGCTGCGCGGCTACTGGATTCCTTCGGAACGGGCCGGAGGACGGACCGCGATTATCGCACATGGCTATTCGGGCAAAGCCAAGGACATGGGGGCGTATGCGAAGCTCTATCATGACAGGCTTGGCTTCAACGTGCTGTTGCCCGACGCACGGGGGCATGGCCAATCGGAAGGGAGCTACATCGGGTTCGGCTGGCATGAGCGTCTGGATTATGTCAAATGGATCCGCCGCGTCATTGAGGAGACGGGGGGTGATGCGCAGATCGTGCTGCACGGCGTATCGATGGGCGGAGCGACTGTACTGATGACTTCAGGCGAAGAGCTGCCCCCGCAGGTTAAGGCGATTGTCTCCGACTGCGCTTATACTTCCGTCGCCGCCGAGCTATCCTATCAGTTAAAGCGAATGTACCGGCTGCCGTCTTTTCCGTTCCTTCAGGCCGCAAGCCTGGTCTCGGCCATCAAGGCCGGCTATTCCTTCCGGGAGGCTTCTGCGCTGAAGCAGGTACGCCGGTCCGGAGTGCCGATCCTGTTCATTCATGGAGATGCGGATACGTTCGTCCCTTACTTCATGCTGGACCAGCTGTATGAAGCATGTGGCGGACCCAAGGAACGGAGGGTTGTGCCCGGGGCCGGGCATGGCCTGGCTTATGATACGGACAAGGCGGGGTATATCAGCCAGGTGGGGGAGTTTGTCGCCCGGTACACGAAGCAATCCCTGTAAAAATGGACAGCGCCCGGCTTTCGCTTATGCGAATGCCGGGCGCTTATATGTGGCGGAAATCTCCGTTCTTATGCAACTGAGAACAGCTTCCGCGTATATTTAATCTTTCCCTACCGCCTGCCTGAAATGGCGGTCTCTATACTCCTCTTTCATTTCCAGCAGCCGTATGGCGATAACAGTTCTGCATCCAAAACGATAAAAGCCCTGCCTCTCTTCTATCCTTGCGGCTCCAATGACCGCTCCAGTGTGAATCGGAAAATCTACAGCTTCAATATCATCTTACCAGAAGAACCTGCGGTGCTACGGTGAAAGGGCCGGTGAAGCCCCGAGCGCCAAGTTCTTTGAAAATTTTAAGGTATATAAAGGTCTATAAGTACATGTAATCAATTCTAAAAAGAACGCCGATATACTTAGTACAACAGTCCTGGGTTATCCTTTAACGAATAATCCCTTTTGTATGGAAAAATCAAATATTATTATACTATAGCACAAACAGACAGAATTTACAAATGCAATATTGCTGGACAGTCTGTTCACATCCGAGTTCGTGGTGCTTTTCTTATCCTCTTTTGCCCCGCGCGATGAATACGCCTCCAAGGGTTATCCCGATCAAACCGGGTAATCCTTTTTTTTCTAATCATAAATACATTTTGTGAAAGTAGCGTGAAATCGGCTATAATGCCTATGCATTCATTGAAGGATCAGAAACGGACCAGTATAATTATTAAGTCTGGTCATGATTTAATTTAAAAAATAAGGGAGAATTTTATGAAACGCGCAGATATGCTGCTGATTGCCGTGGTGTTGATCGCCGCGCTCGCTTTTCTGGCTCCGCGTTATTTCGGTAAGGATGCCGGGGAGGCGGGAAAGAACCTGGTGGCCAATATCACAGTTGACGGCAAGCACTACCGTACGGTCAAGCTGACGAAGGAAGAGCAGACCATCGATATCCGGACAGAGAAGGGATATAACATATTGAAGGTTCACGATTACGGCATCGAAATGTATGAAGCGGACTGTCCCGATCAGGTCTGCCTGGGCTTCGGCTTCATTACCCGGCCCAAGCAGACAATTGTCTGCCTGCCGCATCGGGTTCTGGTAGAGATTGCAAGTTCGACAGGGGAGGATGAGATCGATGGGGTTGTCCAGTAGCGAGTCGTCCCGGGCGCTGAAACGAACGGTAATCGTCGCGATTTTTTCGGCGGTGGCGGTAGTGCTCGGGATTTTGGAAGCCCAGCTTCCCTTGTCGGCGATGGGACTTATGCCCGGGGCCAAGCTCGGGTTCGCCAATATCATGATTTTGACATGCATTTATTTTCTCAGGGGACGCGATGCCTTCGTGCTGGTCATCCTGAAGACCATACTGACGGCTTTCATCCTCGGTACGTTCTCCAGCCTGCTGTTCAGCCTGTTCGGCTCATTGTTCAGCTTCGCGGTCATGTTCCTTCTAATGAAGGGCGGTAAGAACCGCCTGAGTCTGATCGGGGTCAGTATCGCAGGCAGCATCGCCCATAACTTCGGACAACTGGTCGCGGCTTCCATCGTCATGGGAACGACCAGCATTATGTATTATCTGCCGATTCTTCTGGTGACAGGCATTGTGACCGGTATCGCCGTCGGCTACTCGGTGCGGTATTTGGTAAACGCGCTGACTAAAATATCGATCTTTGAGGATTTTTTACGATAAGCGGAAGGCAAATGGCCGCAGGAGGTGAGACAGCATGAACGGGAAAGACGAACAGCGGCGTACGGCGGACCGGGGCGTAGATGCCCTGACGATTGAGGGCGTATCCTTCGGCTATGAGCCGGAGCATCCCATCCTGCAGAGTATCACGCTCGGCATTCCGCAGGGACAGTGGGTCAGCCTCGTCGGTCCCAGCGGCTCGGGCAAGTCGACGTTGGTGAAGCTTCTGAATGCGCTGATTATCAAAAGCGCAGGCGAAATCACGGTCAGCGGCATGACACTGAATGATGAAAATGTTACGGAGATCCGCCGGAATATCGGCATGGTCTTCCAGAACCCCGACAATCAGTTCGTCGGAGAGACGGTGGAGGACGACATTCTGTTCGGCCTGGAGGGACTCTGCCTGCCGCGCGAGGAGATGGAGCGCAGGCTCCATTTGTATGCCGATAAGCTCGGTGTCACCGGCCTCTTGCGGAAGCATCCCGGAGAGCTGTCCGGGGGGCAGAAGCAGCGGGTCGCCATCACATCCATTCTGGCTATGGAGCCCGGCGTCGTCATCTTTGACGAGGCCTCTTCCATGTTGGACGAGGGGAGCCGGAATGCACTGTTGGACATTCTGCGGGACATGCATGCAGAGGGCTCCTATACGATCCTGATGATTACGCATGACGCCGACGAAATACTGTCATCGGAGCGGGTACTGGCCCTCAGCAATGGAAAGCTGGCCCTGGATATGACGCCGGACGAACTATTCCGGAACGAGGCGCTGCTGGAGAAATGCCGGCTGCATGCTCCCTATGCCTGGGAGCTCGGCCGCGAGCTTGCGGCCAGGGGGCTTCCGGTCGGCATTCCCTCCAGCGAAAAGGAGCTTGTGAACACGTTATGGCCATTGAACTTCGGCAAGTAAGCTATACCTACTCGGAGCGCAGCCTGTGGAGGCAAACGGTGCTGCGAGAGATCGATTTTGATGCTCCGGCGGGCCAGGTGGTGGGAATCGCCGGGGCGACGGGCTCCGGCAAGTCGACCCTGCTGCAATTATTCAACGGTCTGCTCCGGCCCACGCAGGGGACGGTGTCCGTTCTGGACGTCACTTTTCGCCCCGGAGAGAAGCCCCCGCGGCTGCTTCCGCTCAGGCGGAGAGTCGGGCTTGTCTTCCAGTTTCCGGAGCAGCAGATGTTCGCCGAGACGCTGGAGAAGGATTTGATGTTCGGCCCGCTTAACTTCGGCATGAGTCCGGAGGAAGCGCGGGAGCGGGCCCACAAGGCGATGGAGGATATGGGGCTCGAACTGGAGCTGCTCACGCGCAACCCGTTCCGGTTAAGCGGCGGGCAGATGCGCAAGGCGGCCATCGCTTCGGTGCTTGCGGCGGACCCGGAGATTCTCGTTCTGGACGAGCCGACGGCGTCGCTTGATCCGGTCAGCCGCCGGGAGCTGATCGGCCTCCTGAACCGGCTGTGCCGGGAACGCGGCCGGACTGTCATCGTCGTCACGCACCGGATGGACGAGCTTCTGCCATACGCGGACCGCTGGCTCGTGCTGAATCAGGGCCGCGCCGTGTTTCAGGGCGGCGTCCGGGAGCTGGCGCGGAATCCCGGCCTCTTGGCGGACTGCGGCTTGGCCGTGCCGGACTCTCTGCGGTATTGGCGGGCGGTGGCTGACAGGCTCGGCCTGGATGGCGACGAAGAGCCGAGGCTGACGGCCGGCGAATTGGCGGACTTCATCCAGGAACGCGGGGGCCAGGAACCCGGCAGGAAGGAGGCCGGCCATGAATGAACGCCTGCTGCTGGGAAGAACGATCGAGACCGGCTCCTGGGTGCATCGCCTGGACCCGAGGTCGAAGCTGATCGGGATGCTGCTCTATGCAGCCGCCATTCTGCTCGCAAGGTCGTGGGCAGCGATGGCCGTGCTGGCGATCATGTCGCTGATAATCGCGGTGTCCACCCGGATTCCGCTGAAATATTACCTCAGAGCGGCCAAGTCGCTGCGGTATTTGATGCTGTTTATTTTTATCGTGCAGCTGCTGTCGGTTAAGGGAGGCCGCGTCTGGCTGAGCCTGGGCTCCTTCCAGCTCTATGAGGACGGCCTCCGGCTCGGGGCGTTTGCGGTGATCCGCACGTTCCTGCTCGTCTCCTTTACCGCTATGCTCACGTTCACAACGACTCCAGCGAGGCTGAACCAGGGGCTGGAGGGCATTCTGTCGCCGCTGAAGCGGGTCGGGCTGTCGCCGGGACGTTTTACGCTGATGATCAGTCTGGCGCTTCGCTTCATCCCGACGATACTGGATGAGGCCCAGATCGTGCTGAAAGCCCAGGCTTCGCGGGGAGCCGATATCAGCGAGCTGCCGCTAAAGGAGAAAGGCCGCATGCTGGTCACCCTGCTCGTTCCCGTTATCGCGGGAGCGTTCCGGCGGGCGCAGGATCTGGTCTATTCCATGGAAGCCCGCGGCTTCCGCATGGAGGCTCCGCGCACCCGGTATCACCGCCTGAGGTGGGGGATAGCCGATACCTGTTTTATCGCTCTGTTCGTTCTGCTGGCTGCGGCTTCGGCCGTTCTGTAGCGAAAGCGGGACCGGGGAGAAGTGTTACACTTAGGGGGAAGCAAGAATGACGCGTTATTTTAACGGTAAGGAAGTTGAACTGCTGGCTCCGGCCGGAACGTTCGAGATTTTTCAGGAAGTGGTGCGCTCCGGCTGCGATGCGGTGTATTTGGGCGGGCCTGTGCTGAATATGAGAATGATGCGCAAGGGCTATAATCTGTCGCGCGAGGAACTGGCGGAGGCGATCCAAATCACCCGGTCGCTGGACAAGAAGCTGTATGTGACCGTCAACAATCTTCTCAGCGAGCAGGAACTGGAGGAGGCGCGTGACTACCTCGGCTTCCTGGATGAAATCCGCCCGGATGCGCTGATTGTGCAGGATATGGCGGTGCCTGCTCTGGTCCGGGAAATGGGTCTTGGCCTGCAGCTGCATGCATCGGTTATGATGAACACGCATAATCTCGAAATGGTTCACGCCCTTCGGGATCTCGGCGTAAGCCGTGTCGTCACGTCCCGCGAGATGGATCTGCAGACCGCGAAGCATCTGGGGCGGGAGAGCGGAATGGAGCTGGAATATTTCGTTCATGGCGATATGTGCTCCGTTCACGGGGCGAACTGCTACTTCAGCTCCCAGGTGTTCGGCATGAGCAGCAACCGGGGCAAATGTATGAAGCCCTGCCGCTGGGATTACCGGATCAAGAAGGACGGTTACATCTATCCGGCGGAATATCCGCTGGCGGTCAAGGACATGTACATGTATGAGCATCTGCCGGAATTGATCGAATCGGGCATTACCTCATTCAAAATCGAGGGCCGGATGCGCGACAAGGACTTCATCACGATGATCGTGAACAGCTACGGCGACGCATTGGACCGGTATATCGACGATCCGGTCGGCTTTGAGCGGGAAGTGGACGCCAAGCTGCTGTATAAGAACCGCAAGCGCGATTTCTCTACCGCTTATGCGTTCGGCAAGCCGGGGCTGCGCAACATCAACCGGCGCTATGAAGGCACCGGCAAATTCTACAGCACGGGCAAGGTGTTCAGCACACCGACGGCGGAGCGGGAGCTCTCGGAGGACCGTGTCCTTAAGCTGAAGGAACGGCTGGTGGCGGAACTTCGGCCGGGACGCACGCCTGATGCCGCAGGGATTGCGGTTCGCGTCAATAACATGGCTCAGGCCAGAGCCGCGCTTGAGGAGCGGGTGGAGCATCTGTATTTGTCCGGCGACGTCTACGAGCCCGACCGTCCGTTCACGAAGCGCGACATCCTGGAATTGGCCCGGATCAAGGGAGAGACGAAGCTGATCCTGGCGCTGCCGCGCATGATGACAGAGCTGCATTTCGACCAGTACGACCAGCTGCTGATTCACGGCGAACGCCTGCCGATCGACGGTCTGCTTGTCACGAATCTGGGTGCTGTGCGGCGATACAGCGGCACCGGTTATGAGCTGATTGGCGATACGAGCCTCAACATCTACAACACACTGGCCGCCAAGACTTACGCGCGGATGGGCCTGAAGCGGTTGACGGTATCGTCCGAGATGACGCTGGACCATTTTGCCGGCTTCGCTTCCAAAAGCGATCTTCCGGTGGAAATGGTGGTCCACGGAACACCGGCGCTGATGTATATGGAGCATGACCTGTTCGAGAACACCGAAGTGATGGAGCCTGTCGGCGAGGAAGACAACCGGTATGTGAGCAATGAGGTGCTGGTGCTGATGACCGACAAGGGCGAGAATCCGGTATACCGCGACCAGCACGGGCGGAGCCATCTGCTGTTCGCCAAGGAACTGTGCTACCTGCCGATGGTGCGGGAGTTGGCCCTGGCGGGGATTTCGAGCTTCCGGATTGAAGGCCAGACCTATACGCCGGAGCGGCTTCGAGAGGTTATCAGGGCTTACCGGGACGCGCTGAGCGGCAACGGGGCGGCTGGGGAACCATCGGAGCAAGAGCTTGTGAACAGCCTGACGCCGGTCTATGCAGGATACACGCTGGGCTCGCTGCAATTTAATTAATGTTTTAAAATATAAGACTTTATAAGTTGTTGCTTACAATAGGTCTTCTATTTCTCGGTAAACGCATGGCGTCTAAGGACGCGTCAGGTGTTTATCCTTGAATAAATGATATTATCGAAAAAAGAGGATCGTTTGGACGATCGGAAGTTACTTTTTTCACAAGAAAAGGGGGAAACCAGATGGACGGCCAGTTTATTGGCAGAGAGGCGGTTGCGGCCAAGCGCAAACAGTATTTCTACCCTTGTACACAGCATTTTTACCGGGATTCGCCGCAATTGGTCCGCGGCAGCATGCAGCATGTGTATGACGAGAACGGGAAGAAGTACACCGATTTCTTCGCCGGGGTATCGGTGGTGGCCTGCGGCCACTGCAATCCGGCTATTACGGAGCGGACGATCGAGCAGCTGCGCCGGCTGCAGCATACGACGACGGTATATTTGACGGAGCCGAGCGTGCTGCTGGCGGAGCGGCTGGAGTCTGTGCTGCCGGGGAACCTGAGACGCACGTTCTTCGTGAACAGCGGCTCGGAGGCGAATGAAGGGGCGCTGCTGCTGGCCCGGCTGCATACGGGCCGCAAGGGATTCATCGCGCTGGAGAGCGGGCTGCACGGCCGGACGAATCTGACGATGAGCGTAACCGGATTGTCCATGTGGCGGACCGACAAATATCTGGACGAGGATGTCGCGTTCATCCGGCGTCCGTTTGATCCGGAACTGACTTTGGCGGAAGCTGCGGAGATTTCGCTTGCCGACCTGAAGGCGGTTCTCGCTGCCAAGGGCGATACCATCGCCGCCTTGATCGCGGAGCCGATCCAGGGCAACGGCGGCATGATCATGCCGGAACCTGGCTATTTCCGCGCCGTGAAGGAGCTGCTGGAGCCGCTTGGAATCCTGCTGATCGCCGACGAGATCCAGACCGGCTTCGGACGGACGGGAGTCATGTTCGCCATGGAGCATTTCGGCGTCGTGCCGGATATCGTCACCATGGCCAAAGCGCTCGGCAACGGCGTGCCGGTTGCCGCCTTCGCGGCGGGCGACGAGATCGCCGCCTCGCTGAATACGCCGTCCGCCTCCACGTTCGGCGGCAATCCGGTCTCCGCGGCGACGGCGCTCGCCGTGCTCGACTATATCGAAGCCGAGCGGCTGCCTGAGCGCGCCGCCCGGCTGGGAGCCCAGCTGAAGGCAGGGCTCCGGGAGCTGCAGGACCGTTACCCGGCGCTTGTCGCTGATGTGAGAGGAACGGGACTGATGCTGGGCATGGAGCTTCGCGGGGCAGGTTCCGCGGAGAGCGCGGCGCTGACGGACGATGTGCTGGAAGATCTGAAGAATCAGGGCTATTTGGTCGGAAAGAACGGCGTGGGCCGAAATGTGTTGGCCTTCCAGCCGCCTCTTGTTATTATGGAAGAAGATATCGACGGTCTCCTTGCGGCGCTGGACAGCACGTTGGCGCGGCTTGGGGCGCAGGTGTGATCAATCCCCTGACCTCTGAGCCTGGCCCTGGACTGGACGCGCACTCCGTCCTTTTCCGAAAGGGAATACGAGATGGGCTTCCCGGTTCCGGCGGACCAGCGGAGAATGTCCTGCATGTAGACATGGTCAGCATGAACGGAATGGAGAATTGCTATGGTTATTCTGAATGCCTTTAAAATTGCGGGGCACAAGCTAAAAATGTTCAGCGAGCTCGTCATGTTCTCGCATACGCTGTTCTCGCTGCCCTTTGCCGTTATTTCAATGGTATGGGCGGCGGGTGGCTGGCCCTCGGGGCGGATTATGCTGTGGGGGCTGATTGCCCTTATCGGGGCGCGCAACGGCGCCAACGCCTTCAACCGGCTGGTCGACCGTGTCTTCGACGGCCAGAATCCCCGGACGGCGCATCGGCATCTGCCGCAGCGGCTGCTCGCCGAGAAGGAAGTCGCGATCTTCGTTGTCGTGAACTATTTGATCTTTATATTAGCATCCGGCATGCTGAACCTGCTCTGTCTCGTTCTGTCGCCGGTGGCCATCTTTCTGATCTCCACCTACTCCTACACGAAGCGCTTCACCTATCTCAGCCATCTGTATCTGGGCTTCGTCATCGCGTCCGCGCCGATCGGCGCCTGGTTCGCGGTAACCGGGAATATTGCCTTCACTCCCTTCGTGATCGGTACGGTCGTCATGCTGTGGATCGCCGGGTTCGATATTATATACGGCACACAGGATATCGACTTTGACCGCCGCGCCGGGCTGTGGTCGATTCCCAGCTATTTCGGGCTGGAGAACGCGCTGCGCATTGCCAAGGCACTGCACTTCATCATGATTCTGCTTCTGCTGTTCCTGTACGTATGGTGCGGGCTGGGCTGGATATATCTCGTCGGAATCGGCATCGCGACCGTACTGCTCATGACGGAGCATCAAATCATCAAGCCATCCAACCGGCAGCTGATGAAGATCGCCTCCTACAACCTGAACCAGGTGATCAGCATGGTCATTCTGGCCTGTACGCTGACGGATTATTTCTACATCACCAATTAGTGATTAAACGATCAGATAAACTACACAGCAATTCTGTAGTTTATCTTTTTTTTAGTTGAAATATGGACGCGGTATATATAATTACTAATGAAGACAATATTGGTAAATTAATACCTTTTGAAACACTTGAGTAGATGCCAATGCTAACAAGGATAGCAGCCCCTAATGCAATTAATAGACTTTTTCTTCCCATTCTAAATACACCCCAATCTCCATGATATTCCAATTTATTTGTATAATTGCATTTTATTAGAAATAAATCAAGTTAACCTTTCCATAGCTAAAAAAATTAAGATTGAATTTTCGTTGCCATATGCTCTGGTAATGGGGGGAGTAAACTCAACTATCTTCCGTTATTGATGTACATCGGCGGGGAATATAAAAGGGTTTGGAAACGAGATGTGAGGCAGGCTGTATCAGAGTAAAAAGAACAGCCGCTTTCCCTGAGAAGGCGGCTGTTAAATGCTTAATAAGGCCAATAGAGCGGAGCAAATTATTGCCGATGGGTGACGGCATGAGAGATGAGGACAGAAGCTGGAGCGCAGGAGGCGGTCAGTTGTCTCTGCCCGAGAAATAGCGGAGCAGCGTCTCCAGGTCGGCATAGGCCGGGAAGTTCCGGAGCCGCAGCTGCGCGATGTCGGCCGCCTGCTCCAGATAGCGCCGGCAGGTCTCCTCCGTGCGCTCCAGTGCGCCGCTGCCGGCAATGGCAGCGAGCGCCTCCTCAATCTCTTCCTCGGAGGAATGGGGGCCGACGCGCCGGATGACAGGCGCGAGCTCCGGATTCTGCAGCGCGTACATAACCGGCAGCGTAACCTGTCCATTCCGGAGATCGCTTCCTGCCGGCTTGCCCAGCGCCTCTGACGACTGGGTGAAGTCCAGCAGGTCGTCCTGAATCTGAAAGGCGATGCCGAGCGCTTCGCCGAAGACATACAGAGCGTCGGCTGTCTCCTGCGCGCCTTCCGTAGACAGCGCGCCAATCCGCAGGCAGGTTGCCATCAGCATCGCCGTCTTGTTCAGGGATTTCTCCACGTATTGCTCCAGAGTAAGTCCGTAATCATAGGCATGCTCCATCTGCTGATACTCGCCGATGCACAGCTGGGCGGTGGCGACAGCTGAGAGATCATGCACATAACGGTTCTTGTCTCCAGCATGCTGGCTCAGCAGTTCGATGACCCGGGCCGACATATAGTTGCCGATATGCACGGCGGGAAGAACGCCCGTCCGGGTATGCAGGGCGGGCTGACCCCGCCGCAGCTCGGCCCCGTCGATAATATCGTCGTGAATGAGCGAGGCGGCATGAATGAATTCCGCCGCAGCCGCAAGCTGGAAGGTGCGCCGTCCGGGCTTCTTCTTGCCAAACCGGCCGCCCACGATAACCATAAGCGGCCGAAGGCGCTTGCCGCCCGAGCCGATAAGCTCCATAATTCCGGAACGCAGCGGCGAATCGGCCGGCACATCCCGGTCGCTCGTTACCAGCCGCTCGATTTCGCGGTTGACTTCACTAATCTCGATATGCAAGGCTTCGTGCAGTTTCATGTCGGGCCTATCCCACCTGTTCTATCGCTTTGGCCGGACGGCCGCTTTTTTTGAATTCCTTCACCAGATGCTGCCCGATTAATCCGGCGTAGTCTGTCTCCCCATCCTGTCCGCAAGAGCGGGCAATCTGTTGGCGTTTGACATATGGAGCCAGGAACGCGACAAGATCAAGCTCCCGGTGCTGAATGGCGAACTGGAGATAGAAGCTGTACAGATAATCGCCGTCCAGTACATGCCGGACCAGATCCTGATCATCGTGGTTGCATTTCATATGGCTTCGGGCAGCCTCGGTCAAAATAATATAGAGACCGGCAAGACAGACGCGGCGCCGGGCATCCATTTCGAAGCCGTCCAGAACGGCGAGCAGCCTGTCGCCTTCTTCCGCTTCGAAAGAAAGCTGTATTCCGGCAATAGGCGACAATTCGGCCTGGAGCAGCAGCAGAGCATCTTGAGTGAGATGTCTGTTCATGAGATTCACTCCTTCTTGTCGGTTTTGCCGGGGGCTGCTCGGTGGAAATGGGTCATCCCTACAAAACCCTTTAAATAAGGAGAGTAATGTGCCTAAGAGACACATTACTCCAAGAGAACGGCTATTAAGCTTGCCAACCACATCAAAACTACATATTTCTAATATAAGCTTGCTTATTATAAGGAGCGGATCAGTCGGTGAACAGATACCAGCGCCTTACGAGCGGAATTTTCTTCCACTGCTTCTTGAGCCAAGGCAGGACATAGTAGTCAAGGCTGAACACGCTGCCGGCTCCGCCGACGCATGCGATTGCCGCACCTACATACCACAGCATTTCCGTGGATGCCATCTTGGTCGTCCAGATCATGACGGCCATCGCGATCGTTCCCAAAGAGGCGATAGCGGTGAACAGGCCGACGATCAGCATGACGCCAAAGATGATTTCGGCGCATACCATGCCGAGCTGGAACCATTTGGCCAGGAACGTGAAGTGGCCGTCCGGTTGATAGAACAGCAGGTCCATGAACCAATTGGTGATGTTGTAGATAAATTTCGGAACAGGAAGCGCGGAGACGGCTTCCGAAGCCGATTCAACTGCCGAAGCCGCCGATTGGGCGTCAACCGTATCCTTGACGTTGCTTACCGCTTCACTGGCTGCCGAAGTGGCATCCTGAAGATAAGGAGCCGCCGGAATCAGGAAGATCTTCGTCCAGCCCTGATCAATTATCTTGTTCAGCTTGTCTATACCTTCATACAGCCACATGCCGCCGAGAAGGATGCGAAGCGGAACGAGCCAGAAGTTGGGCGAACGCTTGGAGAAGTAGCCGCCGACGAAGCTTCTGCGGTTCTCCACATGGAAGAACTCGTGCATCATGTAGGTCCATACTTTGTTGAAGCCGACAACGCCGGACAGGTAGTAAATGTTGATCATATGCTTGGCGAACATTGCCATGAAGCCGGTGAGCATGAACATTTTGTTCGGAAGACCCACGTTGGCTACGCCATAGCGGCTGCCGATCGAGACCATCGTTCCGTGGAATGCCGGTTTGTAAGTTTTCTTCGCGGTACCGTTGATATCGGCTACGATGTTGCCCGCGATCAATGGAGCGGCCAACTCGGCGTTCTCTACCATCTGGGGAACAGGACGCTCTTCGCCTTCCGCGATATAGAAAATGTTGTCGCCGACAACATAGACATTCTTGTGGTCGACGCTTTCCAGATGTCCGTTGGTCACGATCCGCTTGCGGCCCTGCTGCTGGACATCCATAGTGCCTACAAGTTCGGAGCCTTCGACGCCGGCTGTCCAGACGATGGTCTGGGCTTCCACAACGTTCTTCTCGCCGAGAGCGACGCTGCCTTTGCCAACTTCGGTAATCTTGGCGCTGGTCACGATTTCCACGTTCAGCTTGCGAAGATGGGCTTCGGCTTTGCGGATCAGCTTATCCGGCAGGATAGGCAGAATCTTCGGCGCCATATCGGCGACGATCAGCCGGACTTCTTCCGGATCGATATAGAATTCCTTGCACAGCTCGTCGCGGTACTCGGCCAATTCGCCCACCAGCTCGACGCCTGTGAAGCCTGCGCCGACAATGACGAAGGTCAGCATGGAACGGCGAACAGCCGGGTTCTTCTCCTTGGCGCCCTGCGTGAACATGTCGCGGATTTGGCGTTTCAGCGCCACCGCGTCGTCGTAGGACCAGAAGGAGAACGTATTCTCCTCGGCTCCCGGGATGCCGAAGAAGGTCGGCTTGCTGCCTGTGCCGATTACAAGGTAATCATATTCATATACGGCCTTTTCGGATGACAGTTTCTTGCCTTTGAAATCAATATTACTGATTTCGTCAAGCACCACGTCTACCTTCAGCCCGGCAAAGATCTTCTTGAGATCGATCTTGATCGAGTCTTCCGGTGCGCGGCTGGCGGAAACCTCATGCAGCTCGGTCAGGAGCGTGTGGTAAGGATTCCGGTCGATCAGCTTGATTTCGACATCCTTGTTGTTTTTCAGTTTCTTGGCGAGCTTCTTGGCGGTAAGTACGCCACCGTAACCTCCGCCGAGAACAACGATTCTCTTCAAGAGTTATTCACCTCATTCGTCTGATTAACTACAGGGAACTGCTATATTTTATTTTGCTCCCTCAAGCGCTTTTTGTACCAAAGTCCAGTATTCGCCGACGCTGATCGATACGCCGGAGATGGCATCGGTCTTGCCTTCCGCGTCAAAGGCCGGAGCGGCGCTTTGGTTAGCCATGTAGAATTCCTCGGCTTTGGCGATTTCCTCATGCCATTCGCCCTGAGCCTTAGGGTTCTTCTCTTTCATGCCATATTTGCCGGCTTTGGAGTATTCCTGCTTGTCGTTGCCGTCTTTGTCAACTCCAGTGAACTTCACAGCGGATACGACGCCGTTAGTTACAGTTACTTCAGCTTTAGGTTTCCAGCCAGTTTCGGCGTCCATTTCGCCTTCAGCGGTATATGTGCCGTCTTTGTACTGGGCTTCAGCAGCCGGTGCTGCGGAAGCAGGAGCTGCGGATGCCGCAGCGGAAGGAGCGGCAGATACGGATGCGGATGCTGCTGGAGCGTCGGCGTTGTTGTTATTGCCGCAGCCTGCGGCGAGCAGGCCGAGAAGAATAGCGCTGGATGCGATTGCTGTTGCCTTTTTCATGAATAATGACCTCCGAAGAAAAATTTAAAAATCTATATATTAAAATGTAAAACATTTTAATAGCCCTGTGATGTGACAAATATCACTTTTGTTGTGAAGGAACTCACAGTCATCTAGTTCTAAATACCCTCTCATTTACTATCGGCAGAGGGCGGGAAGAAGTGAATCGTGAGAATTTAATATTTAAAATTTAATTTATGTAAGATTTGGACACACAATACCGAATAATTTAGTGAAAAAAATCACTTTTATGTTCATTACTTATTTATAGTATATCGATTTTTTCTATGAATGGGTAGTAAATAATAGTTATATTTTTGGATTATTATGTGACAAAATCCGACGCGGTTCGATGAAGGCTCCAATGAACACCATGTAAGGGGGGCGATTCACAGCTGCTGGTGAAGGGTAAATTACAGTGAATATTAACGATAACCATCTGCCATGAGGGTGCAGAATGCCACTCAAAGGCAAGCCGGGAAGCATCGTTTTGGACTAACCGGCGGTATTCGGATGAAATTAGCGGCAAGCAAGGATAACAGGCGGACAGGCTTCAGGAGCGTGCGACCATTCCTAGGAAGCAGGGGAGCCTGTGTATCATCTCTCAGCCTATGGCCTTCCTCCAGCGGATAAAGGCAGCGTAACGAAGGCAACCGGTTCTTTATTATTAATAAGGAAGGCGATGTCTATGTACAATTCCTATGTAATTACCGGGAGAATTATCGAGATCCGCAATGACCATGTGCTGGCAGAGCAGGGCGACATCATTTCGAGCTATCACTCCAGGTATTACATGCTGCCGGATGAAGAGACATGGACAGAGGAACCAAGTTTTGAGGCCGGATCTCCGGCCATAACTCAGGAGAAGCTGCCGGGCACTCTACACCGTTTACCGGAAGGACGGAGCAAGTGGAATCTGGGAAGACTTCGGCTGTTCCCGATGAAGAAGAGCGCAAATCGAATCTGATTTGCGCTCTTTTCCTACACGCGGACGCAACACTTGTGCTCAGGCTATGACAGCCAATAGAGTTAATTTTTACAGGTTAATATGATAGGATAATAGTGAGAAATACGATCTGTCTCGAGCAGGAGTGAATTCATGGAATACATAAAGATTTTCTTCGTCAACACGGCACTGCTCATAACACTGGCCTATTTGGCCAATTTTGTATATAAGCATATCGCTTTCCTAATACCGCCGAGAGCCAATCGCTGGATTTGGGTAGTTGTAGCGATTTTTGCCGGATGGCTGAGCTCTTTTTTCGGATATCGCCTGAGTGATCACGTCATTTTCGATCTGCGCATTGTCCCTTTGATTATCACTACCCTCGCTTTTCCGCAGCCAATGATTCTGATTATAGTTGGTGTAGGCATCGGCCTAATGCGGCTGACGTTCGGAGCATCCCCGGCTGCAGCGGCCGGCGTCATCAATCTATCCATTATTGGGTTTGTCTGCGCCGCTGCTTCCCCGTGGTTCCGCCGTTCTTCTGCTCCCCTGACGATAAAGGGCTTGGTCGTTATTCTGGGTGTCAATGTTCTGAATGCAATCAACATTAGCATATTCGGCGTTATCCCCGCTTATAAGTACATGACCGAGATTGTGCCGTACACCCTGCCGGCAGGGACGATCCTCAGCATCCTGTTCTGCCTGATTGCCCGCGATTTCCATCTGGAGCATCGGCGCATGAAGCAGATCGAGCAAGCCAACGAGCTGCTGTCGAAGCAGACGGAAGAGCTTCATAAGAACAAAATCGTGCTGGAGGAACGGGCGAAGCAGCTCATGCTGGCTTCCCAGTACAAGTCGGAGTTTCTCGCCAACATGTCGCATGAACTGCGGACGCCATTGAACGGCATCATCAATCTGTCCGAGCTGATCGCCGAGAGCGATTCCTCCTCCGATCCGGAGGATCTGCGTACATACGGGAACATGATCCGCCGTTCCGGCGGAGAGCTGCTGATGCTGATAAGCGATATTCTGGATTTGTCCAAAGTGGAGGCAGGGAAGCTCGAGGTGCTGCATGAAGCGGTGAACATCACCGAGATTCCGGTGCAGCTGTCCGGCCAGTTCGAGCTGGTCGCCCGGCAGAAGGGCCTTGATTTTCAGGTGAATCTGGAGGAGGGACTTCCCGAGACGATCTATTCCGACTCCCAGCGTATCCAGCAAATTTTGCGGAATCTGCTCTCCAACGCCTTTAAATTCACCCATCAGGGAGGCGTGTCTCTCATTATCCGGGGGGAGAAGCGGCTGCAGGGATCGCGTGAGGCTTTGTGGATGGTCTTTGAGGTGCAGGACAGCGGAATCGGCATTCCCAAGGACAAGCATACGAGCATCTTTGAGGCCTTTCAGCAGGCGGACGGCACGATCAGCAGACAGTACGGAGGCACCGGGCTCGGCTTGTCGATCAGCATGAATTTGGCCCGGCTGCTAGGAGGCTTTATTTCGCTGGAGAGCCAGGAGGGCAAGGGCAGCATCTTCTCGTTGCATCTTCCGGCAGAAGCCCAGTAGAGCGCAGTCTGCGAACCTCCAATATTATTTGTAACTATCCCTTATTGACGCATGGTTAATGGCGTGTAGAATGAAGCAAAAGCCGCGTCGAGGGAGTGTATACATTACAATGGGCATCGTCATGAATAACCGCACGGAAGGCCGGCGTCCAAGACGAAAACGCAAGTGGACCACACAGCGCAAAAACCTGCACATCGCCACCTGGGAAGGCGTACCATCAACGATCTTCCAGGTGCTGCTCCAGGGGCAATTCCTGACCGGGTTCCTCCTCTATCTCGGTGCGACTTCGGGTGAGATCGGTCTCGTGCTGGCGCTGACGACTCTGGTGAACATCGGACAGATAGCCGTCGCCTTCTTCATACAAAAGCTGGAGAGCCGCAAATGGGCGCTCGTTCTGTTTATCGGCCTGCAGCGGGTTTTATGGGTCTCGACGGGACTGGTCCCGTTTCTTTTTCCCAAACCCTATTGGGTTACCGCTTTCATTGGGCTCTACGCCCTTGCATTCATCGTCAATACCGCCGGTGGTATGCTGTGGAGCTCGGTGATCAGCGATCTGGTGCCGCCCCGGGTGCGGGGAAGATATTTCGGAATCCGGAATACGATGCTGAACGCGCTGGGCAGTATTGTCGTATACGCCGGGGGCATTGTGCTCGACATGTATCCGGGAGGCAAGGGCTTCCTTATCATATACATTGTGGTCTGGATTTTTGCAGCGCTTAACATTGCCGTATTCTTCTTCTATCCGGATGTGCATTTCGAGAAGTCCGACGAGAGCAAGTTTCTGCCTATGCTGAAAAAGCCGCTTCAAGACAGCTTGTTCATCAAATCAACGCTGTTTCTGTCGCTGTGGCTGCTGCTGCAAAATGTGACTGTCCCGCTCTATTCCTATGTCATGCTTCAGCTGATGGATATCAATTACCGGACGCTCTCGCTGCTGAATGTAACGCAGACCGTCTTCATGATGGCGAGCTTCTATTTCTGGGGCAATTTGAACGCCCGGTACAGCAACAAACGGCTTCTGTTCTGGACGCTTCCCATTATCGCCGTATCCTCGCTGATCTGGGGGCTGCTGTCGGTTCTGCCGACGCTTGCGGTTCTGCTGGCGGCGCATATCGTCTTCGGAGTGGGTGTAGGCGGTTTCAACCAGCTGGCGTTCAATTTCATTATCGGCGACACGCCCAAAAAAGAACGGCCGATGTACATGGCGACTTACGCCGCGCTTACCGGAGTGGCAGCGTTCTTCGGACCTCTTCTCGGCGGCAAAATCTACGAATGGATTGCCGGCTGGCCTCATTCGATTCAAGTGTACGGACTGCAACTGGTCGTCGGCGGGCTGATGCTGGTGCTGATCGTCCTGATCGGCCGCCGCGTCCTGCGTGATTATTGAAGAATGACGAAACATATCTCAGAGATCGAAAGGGGGGGAAATCGATGGGCGGAACGGCAATGGTAATTGGCGCAACCGGGCTGGTCGGCAGAGAGGTGACGAATGAGCTGCTGCGCAGCGGCTGGAAGGAAGTGCGGCTGCTGACGCGAAGGCTGCTGGACATCGAGAACGGGAGGCTGAGCCAGCATCTTGTTGACTGGGAACATTTGGATAAATACAGCGAGCTGTTTCACGGTGTTGACGCCCTGTTCTGCTGTCTGGGAACGACGATCAAGACGGCGGGATCGCAGGCGAACTTCGAGCGGGTCGATCTGGAATATCCCCTGAAAGCGGCGGAGCTTGCGCACAGGGCCGGGGTGAAGCAGCTGCTGGTGGTTTCAGCGATGGGCGCGAATTCGCGTTCCCGTCAGTTCTATTCCCGGACAAAAGGAAGGATGGAGGAGGGAGTAAGCCAATCAGGCATCCCCGGTGTCCATCTGTTCCGGCCGTCGCTGCTGCTGGGTGAGCGGGACGAGTTCAGGCGCGGCGAAAGGGCAGCCGCCTTTCTGATGACCCGGCTGGAATTCCTGATGGTCGGAAGAGCCGCCAAATACCGGGCGGTGAAAGGAAGTACGGTTGCCCGGGCGATGGTCCACATCGCGGAAGCTTCTCCTCCGGGCATACATGTATATCCCAATGACGTTATCCAGGCTCTTGGTTTGCAATAACCGAAGGGCGCGGCGTACAATGGGAGCAGAAATGATATCGGTTGAGAGGAGATTGTAATCATGAGCAAGAAGCAGGTATCCACGGACAAAGCGCCGGGCGCAATTGGTCCTTACAGCCAGGCAATTATCGCCGGCAACTGGGTGTACACCTCCGGGCAGCTGGGATTGGATCCTTCAACAGGCGAGCTGGCGGAAGATGTCCAGGCACAGGCGCGCCAGTCGCTGACCAATGTGCAGGCCATTCTGGAGGAAGCGGGCGTTTCCCTCGATCAGGTTGTGAAGACGACTGTATTTCTGAAGGACATGAATGATTTCGCGGCAGTGAACGAGGTGTACAGCACGTTCTTCAAAGAACCTTACCCGGCGCGGAGCGCGGTTGAGGTTGCCCGTCTGCCCAAGGACGGATTGGTCGAGATCGAAGTTGTAGCACGCCGCAAATAACGGCCGGCAGGGTGTACATAGCAATGTAGTACATAGCGACCTGCACCTCATAATCCTTTCCCGAGTCAGCCGCCTTCTGGCGGTTGAAGGGAAAGGATTTTTTTAATAGCAGAAAGCATAAACTTCAAAGGTTCGACTCCCTGATATTGCAAGAAAACATCCGCTAGAAAGGGATTCGGCAGCATAAACAAGGGTATATCTGGCAGCGCACTGTGGCGGGAAAATGCTGGCGGCGGCTGCTCGGGAATCCAGCAGGAGGTTCCGTCATCCCGAAGGCCGGTACCGACACTCAACGCTTCTCCTCCTGTTCTATGGAAAATGTTCAGAAATGTTTTTAAATCCGGAGCGTTTCGTTTAAGATGAAGATAAAACCTTTTTTTGCGCACAAGCTAGCCTGAAGCTCTGCAGCCTTTTGTGGCTGCGGATTTCGGGGATACGACAGGAGATCACGATGACTAAGCATCTGTATGCAATGTGGCTGGGGGATGTGCTGTTTTGCTTCTCCGGAGAGACTTCAGAACCCAAAGTGGATGCCTGGACCGGCGTGCTCAGACGCCTTGAGATTCAGGGAGGCCGGAGGCCATTCGCGGGTGCTGCCCTCCGTCTGGCGGAGGTGAAGTATCCTGCGGCCAGGACCGAAGGCAAGACCGGGCGCCGGCCGCTTGCCGGGCGAATGCTCGAAGGGCTTGCCCTCGCGCCGAGGGATGCGTTCGAGCTGCTGCTGGGATGGGACGAGGAGCTGTGCCGGCAGCAGGGGATCGAGCCTGGAGGCGAAATGGGCTACTGGGCTGCGGCCGCGCGCTTTGCGCTGGAGTTGATCGTGACCGGAGGCATCACACCGGGAGCGGCTCCGCCGAAGACCGTCGGCTCGCGCCGGCGGGGCGGCGAGCAGGCTGCCGAAACCCGGTGGACGCCGGTTCTGGGGACGCCGGAGCAGCAGGAAGCCTTCCTGCATTTCGCCGCATCCATGCCGGTGCTCGCGCTGGGCTCCTCCCATCTGCATCTGCAGGGCGTGGAAGCTTCTTCCCGGGAGGAGGCGGGCGCGATTGTGCTGCACTCATTCCTTCAGGCCATGATTAGCGCCGAGGTGAAGCGGGTTGTAGCAGGGATGGAGCCGCAGCTGGCGCCCTATAAATCCAACTACCGCAGAGGCCGCTCTCCGCTGACCGAGCTATGGTGGAACAGCCTGCTTACCGGAACCCGGGACATTCCCGTGCAGGGGACACCCGCAGAGGTGGCGGAGCTGCTTGCGGCGGTAGGAGGAGCAGCGGATTCGGGTATTCCCTGTGCCGGAGAAGAGGAACAGAGCGGTCAGCTCGGGCTTGGACTGCGGCTGGAGCCGCCCAAGGAGGAAGGTGAAGTATGGCGCCTGTCCTTCTGGGCGGAAGGAAGGGAAGAGAGCGGATTCTGGCTTCCGGCCTCTGCCGTATGGAGCAGCCCGGAACGGGAGTTCACCCTGTGGGGCAAGCGCTACATGCGAATCCAGGAGCAGCTGCTGACGGCGCTGGGACGCGCTGCGGAGCAGTCCGAGGATATCGCGCGTGTCCTTGCAGAGCCGGCTCCTTCGGGAGTGGATCTGGAGCCGGAGCAGCTGTACCGGTTCCTGAAAGAGACGGTGCAGCGGTTGACCACCCGCGGCATCACCGTGCAGCTGCCCTCCCGCTGGAGCCGGGAGGGGCGCAGGAAGATCGGGATGCGGCTGAAGATGCGCCTGCCGGATACGCCGGACAAGGCGCAGCCGCTGGCGCTCGGCATGGAGGCCCTCGTATCGTTCAAGATCGAGGCCTCGCTGGGCAGCAGCGAGGTCAGCGTTGAGGAACTGAACGCCCTGCTGGCGGCCGGAGTGCCATATGTCCAGTTCCGCGGAGAATGGATCGAGGTCGATCCGAAGGAGATCCGCCAGGTGCTGCGCTATATGAAGCGCCATGAGAGCGGCGAGATGTCCGCCTCGGAATGGATGCGCCTTGAAGCCGAGCTGGAAGAGGACCGGCTGTGGAAAGGAATGCCGGTTACAGGGATGGAGACCGTCGGTCTTCTGGCCTCGCTGATCCGGGGAGATGCCGTCCGGCACCTGCCCCAGCAGTCCGTGCCCACAGAGCTTCAGGGAACGCTTCGGCCTTACCAGGAACGGGGTTACCAATGGCTAAGCGCCATGGGCGAGCTTGGCTTCGGCGTCTGCCTCGCCGATGACATGGGTCTCGGGAAGACGATTCAAGTAATCGCCTGCCTGCTGCTCAGGGAGAAGAGCCGGGACCAATCCGCCGTTAAGGAGCCGGTGCTGATTCTGTGTCCGACCTCGCTGCTCGGCAACTGGCAGCGGGAGCTGCAGCGGTTCGCTCCGACACTCAGCGTCTATATTCATCACGGCATCCGGAGGCTGCGGGGAGAGGACTTCCGCAGACAGGTTGCCGGGCATGACATCGTGCTGACCACGTATCATCTGGCCGGCAGGGACAGCGAGGATCTCGCCTCCGTCTCATGGTCGACGGTCGTTCTGGACGAAGCCCAATACATTAAGAACTACCGGACGAAGCAGGCGCAGAGCGTCATGCGGCTGTCCAGCCCTCACCGGATCGCGATGACCGGAACGCCGGTGGAGAACCGGCTCGGCGAGCTGTGGTCGATCTTTCATTTTCTCAATCCCGGCTATCTGGGGACGTTCCATTCCTTTCGCGAGCGTTATGGGTCAGGGGAGGGTGCGGAGCGGCTGAGAGAGCTGCACCGGCTTGTATCGCCCTTTTTGCTGCGCAGGCTGAAGAGCGATCCCGACATATCGAAGGATCTTCCGGAGAAGCTGGAGATCAAATCCTACTGTCCGCTCACGGAGGCACAGGCGGTGCTGTACCAGAGCGTTGTGAACGAGATGCTGGGCACGATCGGCGGCAGCACGGGGATGGCGCGGCGGGGATTGGTGCTGTCTTCGCTGACGAAACTGAAGCAGATTTGCGATCACCCCCAGCTGCACCGCAGAGACGAGGGGCGGCAAGGGCGCAGCGAGACGTCAGGGAAGCTTGAGACGATGTACGAAGTGCTCGACAGCATTGCGGAGCTTGGCGAATCGGCGCTGATCTTTACGCAATATGTGGCGATGGGCGAACTGCTGGTGAACCGGCTGGCCAAAAGATACGGCCGTACCCCGCTGTTCCTGCACGGGGGCGTGTCCAAACGCAATCGCGACGACATGGTGCGGTCGTTCCAGGAAGGCGAGGGTTCGGCGTTCTTCGTGCTGTCGCTCAAGGCGGGAGGCGTCGGCCTGAACCTGACCCGGGCCAACCATGTCGTGCACTATGACCGCTGGTGGAATCCAGCGGTGGAGAATCAGGCGACCGACCGTGCGTTCCGCATAGGCCAGCACAAAAATGTGCAGGTGCACAAGCTGATCTGTCAGGGAACGCTGGAGGAGAGAATCGACGAGCTGATCGAGCGGAAGAAGAGCCTCTCCGAGCAGGTTGTGGGGTCGGGCGAGAACTGGCTCACGGAAATGTCCGACCAGGAGCTCCAAGAACTCATCGTCCTGCAGAATCAGGACTGGATGGAATAGGTGGGGAAAGACTAGTAACGAAGAAATAAACGGCGGAGGCGGAGAGAGCTATGACCGAGACAATGAACATGCAGCTGGAAGCCGCGCCGGGGAGACTGACCGCGTTATGGACGCCCGGTGCGGAAGCGGAAGCTGGGGAGACAGGGCGCTCTGCTGAGGCCTCCCGAACTTCCCGGTCCAGACAAGTACTGAAGCTGGACCTGTGGCCGGCAGCCAAGCGCCGGGAGGCTGTGGAGCGTCTGGCGGACAGCCCGCTGGAGCTGTACGGTCTCTTGAGAGGCCGGCTGCCGGACTGGCTGGCGGCATTCGGGTTGTGGCCGGACATTGCGGAGCTGGCCGGCCAGGAGGGCGCCGGGGATGCGGAGTCCATGTCCAGGCTGAGGGCGCGGCTGGAGCAGGAGCCGCTGACCGCCCTCGCGCTCCGCGGGCTCCCGAAGGAGGAGCTGACGGGCGCGGTCTTCGCGCTCTGGGCGGAGCAGGAGCGCTTCCGGGAACCGGGCGGCGTAGCCGAGACCGGACAGCTTGCCGCCGAGCTGGCGAAGCTGGAGAAGAAGGGCGCGGCGGTATCGGCCGGCGAGTGGCTGGCCGAGGCGGCGGCTGAGGGCTCTCTTCATCAGCCGGGGCCTTCGTTTATGGAGGTCAGGGACCGGAAGGTGCCGGGCTCGCCGGATATTCCGCAGGAAGACGGCGAAGAGACCTGGGCTGCGCTGCTGCCGGGTGTCCCGGGTGCGGCGGAAGGGCTGGCGCTGATCCGCCGGCGCGCGGCGGAAGAGGCGGCCAAACGCGCCGGGGAGTTGACGAAGTAACAGGATTTTCATGAAATCGGGGCCTAGCCGTAACCATTGAAGGATCATAATGAGCTATGCTGTTCGTATGCTTGTGAAGGAGTGAAACTTCATGATCCTACGAACAACCGGCGCATGGCGTCTGCTGGCGGGTGGAGCTGCGGCGGCCCTGCTCTTGCTGGGGGCAGGACTGCTCCTGCCGCAAGGAGGCCGGGGTGCCGATGTCCCGAAGGCGTTGAACGAAGGTTCAGCTGCCACTTCAGGCCTTAAGGCGCTGAAGATCGGGTCAGCAGCCGCCTCAGGCTTTAAGGCGTTGAAGGAAGGTTCAGGCGCCGCCTCGGGCCTTAAAGTTCAGCTTGCCGCCTCCAACACTGCCATCTCCAAGCCGGCCTCGGCCCATCCGGCTGATTTCGTCATGACCGGCGGCCTCTCGGGCTGGGGCGTGGACGCTTCCGGAGTATGGAAGACGGTTGACGGCGGGAAGACATGGCGGCATCCTGCTGCCAACATCGTCCCGGCGGACCCGGATGCGGCTGTAATGCCCGTACCGTATACTTTTGAGGACAAACAAAAGGGCTGGGTGCTGACGGCATACGGCTACCATCAGCCGACCCTCGTCTTCCGCACTTCGGACGGAGGGCGATCCTGGAAGGCGGCGCGCCTGCCCGCCTCCGGGGAATGGGAGAAAGGGTACGGGGGCTTTATTTCTTTCGTGGACGATCTTCACGGCTACATCTTGAAGACGTCCGATCCCAGTCTGGGATTTATGCAGAAATCGCTGTTCCGCACGGCTGACGGCGGGGTGAGCTGGTCTCGGGTTGGGGAAATAACAGGCAGCATTGATTCGTATCCGACCGGCATGGTCTTCCGCAATGAAACGAGCGGGTGGATCACCTCCTCCAACCACGGACAGGAGGATATCCTGACCTTTCGGACCGCCGACGGCGGACGGACGTGGACGAAGCAGAAGCTGCCCCCGCCTCCCGGGTTGAAGCCGGAAGGATATACGAACAGCTATCCCCCGGTGTTCTCTGGACAGGGGATGGAAAATGGGGTTCTACCCATAGAGGTCGTGAACGGGGAGGAACGCGGGATGGTGTTCTACACCACTGTGGACGGCGGTGCATCATGGAAGGCCGGGCCGCTCTGGCCGGAAATCCAGCAAGGCCGGTTCTTCTGGCTGGACGCGAGAACGGGCTGGTCGATGAGGCAGGACGGCGTGCTGGCGCGGACCGCCGACGGCGGCCGGTCCTGGACGCGCGTGTCCAAGGCGCAGCTCTTTGCGGAAGGGACGCTGATCCGGTTCGCTTCAGCAGATAGAGGCTGGATCGCCGGATCAGGATTTCTCTGGTCCACCTCAGACGGAGGCAAGAGCTGGACCAGGCTGTAAAGCGAGAAGCCCCATCTTGTAGAGCGCGAAGCCCCATCTGACGCAACAACCCCTCGGCTCCCGAAACGGGAAGCGAGGGGTTGTTCTAGGTTTGGGGTCTCTTGCGCATGCTGCTTGACCGCCCTACGATACTTACTGCGGTTCG
>RCUO01000334.1_pt1 | contig 26223 bp, 20 predicted proteins | sample 2166161 | NCBI WGS metagenome assembly RCUO01 (sample SAMN09932617, study PRJNA488358) | compost metagenome | feature: garden; material: soil; isolation source: compost soil in cyclohexanecarbonitrile-enriched culture | place: Germany: Experimental Botanical Garden Goettingen | collected 2016-01-27
GGCGCCATGGATGGCGCCATCGAGCCCCCAAGGATGGGTTTACGGCGTGTCCTGCGCAGCCCGCCCGGCCTCCCCACACACGTATCAATCAAGGCGCCAAACGCCTCAACCCCGCGCTTTCGCCGGATTCACCAGATTCCCGAAGAAGATCGCGTTGATCAGCATCCGATCAGTGCCATGCCAGTACTTGCGATGCGCCGGATCATCAGCAAACAGGATCACGTTGCCCTGCCCCTGCGCCGACACCAGCAGCCACGCGCTGCCAGCCACGCGACTGCGATTGCGTTCGGACAGATACCCGTTCACCCGCGGCGTGTCGTCGATCCGCACCACCGTGGAAAACCCATTCGCGCTCGGCTGCAGGATGACCGTGTTCTCCTTGTTGATCGCCAGCTGCCGGCGCGGCACGCCGAATGCCAAAGGATGGCTGGGGTCGACGTCGGCGCTGAGGATGTTGCCGCTGACACGCTCGATCGCGGCGATATCGCGCTGGTCACCGAAGGCGCGGCGCGCGCTGTCTCCCGCGTCCTCTTCCTTGCCCAGCTTCTCGCCGTCGGCGAGCTTCTGTTCGATCGCCCACTTTGAAGCGCTGCCATAGGTCACCAGTGAGCCACCGGCCTGGATCCAGCGCTTCAATGCCGCTACCGCGGTTGCGTCGATGCCCGTGTAGGTGCCGCCGGAGAGCACGATCGTGGTGTAGCGGTCCAGCGATACCTTGCCCAGCTGCTGCGGGTCCAGCTTGCTGGCCGGCAAGCGAAGATGCTGGTCGAGCAGGAACCAGGCCGAACCGATTTCGGTGGCTGCCACGCCCTCGCCCATCACCAGCGCGACGGCGGGCTTGCGAAGTGCCTTGACGCCATCACTGCCAAGGTCGATGCCATCGCGGCTGCGGCCACTGGACAGCGCATGCACCTGCACGCCGGCTGCCCGCGCTGCGGCGGCGACCGCTTCCTGCAGCGCTGCGCCCTGCAGTGGCTGCCCGGCGACCGGTACCACGATGCTGCCACCAGCAAAGGCCACGTCACCCTGTGCGGTGCTGGCGGTGAACGGCTGGAAGGTGGCACGCGTGGACAAGCCCTTGGCCTGCAGGCCGGCCAGTGCGCGGCCCGCGTTGTAGTCGCGCCAGTCGATCACGTAGGCGAAGCCCGCTTCACCACCGATCACTCCGCCCTGTACCGCGGGAACCTCGAGCGCGCGGGCGCCGCCGTCGATGCGGCTGCGACTGCCCGCAGAGGCCACACCGTAGGCCGGGGCGATCGCATAGCTGGTGCTGCCGTAGAACACGTCGCCCTTGATCGGCGGGGTCTCGGCGAAGATCGAATGGACCAGCCGGAACTGCGCCTGCTGCACCGGCACCACGTAGGCACTGCCTGCTTCGAAACGCTGGCCATCAACGGTGACGGCGCGATCCAGCGCATGCACTTCAATCCTGTGCAGCAACAGCAGTTCCAGCAGGCGTCGGGTCAATGCCGGATCATGCGCATCGCCGAAAACGAAGCTCTTCACCGGCTGCTGCGCGGCCTGCTTCAGCGCGCTCTGGAAGAACTGTTTCTGCAGGTCGAACAGGGCGCTGCGTTCAGTCACCGCACCGCGCACCGTGCCCAAGCCGGTGGCAACCTGGTTGCGGATGGTGAACGGGAACGTCAGCAGGCCATTCACCGATTCCTGCACGCGACCACGCGAGCTGGCCTGTTCGACGGTGACACCGACCGCGCCGTGGAAGTCCGGATAGGTCGAGCCGTACACGGGCGAGAAATTGTCGAAGTTCTCACCGGTGTAGTACAGCGAACCCAGCGCATCGAGTGCCTGGGCGTGGTACTTGGCCAGGGTCTTGTTGAACTCGTACGACGCTGCAGGGATCAACGGACTATGCATGCTCTTCGGCGATGGCTCGAAGTAGTACGTGCTGTCCTTGCCCATCTCGTGGAAGTCGATCTGCACGTTCGGGTACCACTGGTGGAACTGCGCCACCTTGGGTCGCGAATCCTGCTGGGTCAGCGCCAGCCAATCGCGGTTGAGATCGGTGAAGTAGTGGTTGGTGCGGCCCTGCGGGAACGGTTCGACGTGCTCCTTGTCGGCCGGATCGGCCGAGGCCGGATCTGACGCCCAGGCGTTGTGCCAGTTGGCGGCGCGGTCGCGGCCATCGGGATTCTGCGCCGGATCGAACAACACCACCGCCTGCTGCAGCCATTGCTGCGTTTCCGCGCTGCGGTTGGCCACCAGGTAGTACGCGGTCAGCATCGCCGCTTCGCCGCTGGAGGTCTCGTTGCCGTGCACGCTGTAGCCCAGCCACACCACCACCGGACTGTCACCGGCAGCGCTGCGCGGCTGCGCCGGATCGACCAGGGTCGCGTGCTGCTGGCGGATCTGTTCCAGCCGCGCGTGGTTGCCGGCAGCGGTGACCGTGGCAATCAGCAGCGGGCGGCCCTCATAGCTGCGACCGATCTCGCGCACGCTGATCCTGTCCGAGTGCTTGGCCAGCTCCTGGAAGTAAGCCACCAGCTGGTCGTGGCGGGTGTAACGGCTGCCGATCGGATAGCCGAGGAACTGCTCCGGCGTGGGAATGGCGGTATCGAATGCCGCTGCATCGGTGGTCTGCGGGAAGAAATAGGCGCTCTGCGCATGCACCGCAGACGGCAGCGATACGGCGGTGGCGACGGCAAGCAACAGCGGGAAAACAGCACGGCGGTGGAAGGACACGGTGACTCCCCAGAAACATGGCAACACGGCCGGCCACACGGGGTGGCCGGCCGCGGCGGGTGGATCAGAAGCGGTAATCGAAGCCCAGCGTGAAGTAGCGGCCACGCAGGTCGTACTGGCTGAAGTCGTACGGTGCGCGGATACCCGGGAACGAGGCGTCGTACGGCGGCGTCTTGTCACCCAGGTTCTGCACCTTGGCATACACGGTCAGGTTCTCGATGCCGGTGTAGCCCAGGTACAGATCGAACTGGTTGTAGGCATCGACGCGGCTCTGCACCGCGGCAGCGGCGGTGCTGGCCTTCTGGTCGTAGCCACTGGTGTAGTACCAGGTCACCGCAGCGGTGTAGTCGCTGTACTTCCAGTCCAGGGTGGTGGTGGCCTTGTTCTTCGGCAGGGTGGCGCCGAGGTTGCTGCCGGCATAGTCCACCAACGGGCCGCCGACCACGGTCGGGCGCCGGTAGTCGCGCACATGGGTGTAGGCCGAGGTCACGGTGAAGTCACCGAAGGCGGTGGTCGGGATGCGCTGGCGCAGCTCGACGTCGATGCCCGAAGTCTTCAGCTCGCTCAGGTTCTGGTAGCGGTTGTAGACCGCCTGCAGCTTGCCACGCTCATCGCGCTGCACGGCACCGGCGACGTTGTCGTTGACCAGGGTCTGGGTATTGTTGGTACCGACCAGGTTGTCCAGCTGGATGCGGTAGTAGTCGATGCTCAGGTTGGTGTTCGCCCACGGCGACAGCACCACGCCGAAGTTCACGCTCTTGGTGCGCTCCGGCTTCAGGTCGTTGTTGCCGACGGTGAAGAAGGTCGGGTTCTGCCGCGAGCCCGGCACGTCCGGATCACGCGGATCGACCACGCTGCCGTAGGCGATGCTGGTGCTGTTGGAGTTCTCCGACAGCGACGGTGCACGGAAGCCCTTCGACGCCGAGGCTCGCACCAGCAGGAAATCCAGCGGCTGCCAGCGCAGGCCGAGCTTGGGCGAGAACGCGTCGCCGAAATCATCGTAGTGATCGGCGCGGGCGGCGGCAGACAGCTCCAGGGTCGAAGCCAGCGGTACGTTGACCTCGGCATAGGCGGCGCTGACCTTGCGCTCGCCATGCACTTCGGCGATCGCCGGGCGCACCTGCAGACCGGCATCGATCTGCCACGGGTTGTTCGAGTCGAGCTTCTCGCGGCGCCATTCGGCACCGGCAGCGAAACCGATGTCACCGGCCCAGGTGTGGCCGAGACTGCCGGAGATCTTCGCGTCGATGCCCTGCAGCTTGGATTCGGCCGGACGCAGGGTGGCGATGTTGATCGAATCGCGCACCGACTGCGGCGTCGCCGCCGGATTCAGCAGGTTGTAGCTGCCGGTCGCCAGCGCATTGGCCAGCGCCCAGCGGTTGGCGAAGCCGCCGGAGACGGTTTCGCGCTCGCTGCTGCGTGCACCGAATGCGGCCACTTCCCAGTCCCACTTCTCGGTGTTGCCACGCAGCCCGAACACACCGCGATAGGCGGTGGACCGATTGGTCTTGATGGTGCCGCCGAGGTCGAAGAAGGTGTATTCGATCGGGATCGCGCGGCCGTACGGGTTGTACGGGTTGCTGGCCGGCAGGTTGGACGACACCGGCTCAGCCAGGCCGGTCTGCGCGTTCAGTGCGAAACGACCGCTTTCCAGGGTGAAGAACGGGCTGCTGCCGAACCACGCAGCGCTCTTGATCTGGCTGTACAGCACTTCGCCGAACGCTTCGACGTTGTCGCCGAGGCGGAAGGTGCCGTTGGCGTAGGCCTGGTAGCGCTTGGTCGAGGGAATCAGGGTGGTGAACGGGGCCTGGTTGAAGCCGCAGGTGTCACCGGCCAGACCGTCGATCGGTGCACTGGCCACGCGGGTGGTGCCGGTGGGGCAGTTGCCGTTGGCATCGAGCATCGGCACCGACGTACCGTTGACGAGGTAGCGCGCGCCCTTGGCCGACCAGCCGTTCCAGCGGCCGCCGGGCTGGTCGCTGTAGATGCCGCTCTTGGTCAGGTTGCGCTCGTCCTGGTCCAGTCGCTCGCGGTTGTAGGCCTGCAGGCTGAAGAGGATGTTGTAGCCATCCTTGTCGATGTCGCCCAGACCACCGACGAACTTCAGGTTCTGCTCGTGCAGGCCGCCCTGGTCGGCGCCACCGAAGCTGCCGCCGAACTCGGCGCCTTCGAAGTTCTGCCGGGTGATGATGTTGACCACGCCGGCCACCGCATCGCTGCCGTACACCGCAGATGCACCGTCCTTGAGCACTTCGATGCGTTCGACGGCCACCAGCGGCAGCGCGTTGAGATCGACGAAGGTGTCCGACAGGCCGCCGGCCGGGAAACCGTAGTTGGCCAGGCGACGACCATTGAGCAGCACCAGCGTGTTCTTCTGCGAGAGGCCGCGCAGACCGATGCCGGCCGAGCCCGATGCCCAACCGTTGTTGGTGGTCTCGTTGCTGGCGTTGCCGGTGTTGGCGGAGATCGAGCGCAGCACATCGGCCACGGTGGCCTTGCCGGTCTGTTCCAGCTGCTGGCGGCCGATCACCTGCACGGGGTTGGAGGCTTCGGTATCGGCGCGTTTGATGTTGGAACCGGTGACACGCACGGCGGCCAGGGTGCTGGCTTCGCCGCTGGCGTCGGCGGTGGTTTCGGCGGCGGCAGACAAAGGCGCGGCCAGAGCGACGGCCAGGGCCGCCACGAGCAGGGTGTGCTGGGGCATGACGATGTGGGGGAGGTAGTGGAAGGACGAGGCAAGTTCCGCAGTAATCCATGCCTGGCCGGGCTGCGGCCAATAACATCTCTTCATACGGATATAAGAGAAGCTATCATCTCTTCATCCGGATGAAAAGAATTTCCTCACGGAAGGGCAACGCGGGACCGGGCTGATCGGGCGCCTGCGGCGTACAATCGCGACATGGAAATCTTCAAAGTCTTCATGCTTGAGGCGGCGCACCGCCTCCCCAACGTGCCGCCGGGGCACAAATGCGCGCGCCTGCACGGCCACTCCTTCCGGGTGGAACTGAAGGTGGAGGGCGAGCCGGGTGCGCAGACCGGCTGGATCATGGATTTCGGCGACGTGAAGGCGGCGTTCCAGCCGATCTACGACCGCCTGGACCATCACTACCTCAATGACATCCCCGGCCTGGAGAACCCGACCAGCGAGAATCTGGCGGTGTGGATCTGGAACGAGCTCAAGCCCACCCTGCCGGCATTGAGCGAGATCACCGTGCACGAAACCTGCACCTCGGGCTGCCGCTACCGCGGCCCTGCTGCCTGATCAAGCCATTGATCTGAAAGGAATCCAGGCGCCGGAAACGGCGCCTTCATGATTTTTGTTGCAATGCCGCATGATCGGCGTATGCTGCATTGCATCAACGCAAATGCACGGCGGATGCGACTGGCAACAGCCACTGGCGCTACGCCCACGCTCATTGCATGGGTCCCTCCCCCCATGCAATCCGGACCCGGCAGATCCCTCCCTCTGCCGGGTCTTTTTTTGCCTGGCGTCTGGCTGGAGCGCGTCTTCGTCCGGGTCTCTGCGAGCTGAAGGGCCCCCGTCGGGGCAGGTAGGGGCCTGGGCAAATGTCCCCCGGCGCCGGCCGTTGGCCGCCACCTCCTCCTTTACTTTGCCCAGACCCCTACCCGCCCCGACGAGGCTCGGCTTGCGGCGCGCAGATGCAGCGCTCGCGACGGCCCTTCAATGAGACGCCGACGAGCTCCGGACGCAGGGCGGAGGCCCTTGCGTGCGAAGTAAAGGGGGAGGTGACGGCCACAGGCCGGCGCCGGAGGACATTCGCACGCAAGGGCCTCCGCCCTGCGCCGCGCAGAATGAGTTCGTCGCGCAAGGAATACTCAGCGCCCGCGATTCCCGTGCCAATGCTGGTACCACGCCTGGAACATCAACACGTTCCACAGGTGCGTATGCCATTTGCGCTCGCCGCGCAGGAACGCCTCCCAGATCGCGCGCACGCGCACCGCATCGAAGCAGCCCTGGTTGCGCAGCAGTTGCGGATCGAGCAGCGCTTCCGCCCAGTCACGCAGTGGGCCAGCCAGCCAGCGCGCCATCGGCGGGCCGAATCCACGCTTGGGACGATGGACCAGCGGCGCGGGCAGGTAGCGCGAAAGCAGATGCTTGAGGATCCGCTTGTGCTCACCGTCGTGATACTTCAGGTGCTGCGGCAGGCGCCAGGCCAGGCGCACCACCTCCATGTCCAGCAGGGGCGAGCGCGTTTCCACGCCGGCCGCCATGCCGGCGCGGTCGACCTTGGCAAGAATGCCCTCGGCCAGATCCATGCGGAAATCCAGCAGCTGGATGCGCGCTTCTGCCGGCAATGCGGTGTCCTGCTGCTGGAAGATCGTCGCCGGCTCGCGTGCGCCCAATACCACCTGGGTCGGCTGCCGCCAGCGGGTGACGCGCTGCAGGTAATGCCCCTCCACATCGTTGGCGGCCACTTCGGCCACCAGTGCCCGCCAACCGCCAAGACGCCCCCGCTCAACGTTCAAGCGGCTGCTGCCACGCCGCGCGAGATCACGCACCCAGTCCGGCAGGCCACCGCACAGGCGCGCATTGCGCAACGCGCGACCATAGCTGGGATGGCCGAAGAACAGCTCGTCGCCGCCGTCGCCGGTCAGTGCCACCGGCTTGCGCGCGCCGAGCAGCTCGCTGGCCAGCAGGGTGGGCAACTGCGAGGCATCGGCGAACGGCTCGCACCAGACCTGCGGCAAGCGCTGCAGCAGATCCAGACCCTGCCGGCTGTCCATCCTGTGCAGGTGGTGATGCACACCCAGGTGGCGTGCGACCTGCGAGGCCCATTCGCTCTCGTCGTGACCGGGATCGTCGAAACCCACCGTCCATGCTTCGATCGGCAACGCCGACTGCGCCTGCATCATCGCCACCACCAGCGACGAATCGGTGCCACCGGACAGGAACGCACCGCAGGCCACGGGTGAATGCATGCGCACGGCGATCGCCTGCTGCAGCACCACCTCCAGCTGGTCGGTGGCCTGTTCCAGGCTGGGCGCCGGCTGCAACGGCCGCTGCAGCGCGGATTGCATCGCATCGCGCGCGCACCAGTAGCGATGGCCTCCCTGCGTCGCCTGCGTTGATCCGCCGGCGGCATGGTCGTTGAGGTCCACGCGCAGCATCGCCCCGGCCACCAGCTTGTGGATGCCGCGATAGATGGTATGCGGCGCGGGCACATAGTCATGGCGCAGCAGCAGGCTCAATGCATCCTGGTCGATGCTGGGAGCGAACCCGGCGAAGGCCTGCAGCGCCTTCAACTCCGAAGCGAACAGGAACTGGCCCTGGTACCACCCGTAATACAACGGTCGTTCGCCGACCGGGTCGCGCGCCAGCCAGAGTTCATGCGCATGGCGGTCCCAGACGCTGAACGCAAACGCCCCTTCGATGTGCGACAGCGCTCGCTGCACGCCCCACTCGACGATGGCCTGCAGCAGCAGGCGCGCATCGGTGCAGCTGCGCGGCAGATCGCGCAGCTGCGACTGCAGCACCGCCCTGTTGTAGATGCGGCCATCCAGGCACAGCACGTAGCGCCCACAGCTGGAACTGAGCGGCTGCAACGGCATGTCGGTCGGCGCGCGGCAATGACCAAGGGCCAGTCCTGCGTCGGCATCGGTCCAGTAACCGATGCGACCGCGGCCGCGCTGCTGCAGCGCCCGCAGCATCGGCGCCAGCTGCTGCAGCAGCTGCTCGTCGTCGGCCGGCGGCAGCCAGGCCCCGACCACGCCGCTCATCGCTGGCCTCCATGGCAATGGCAATCAAGGGAACGCACGGGGCAGGAGGCGGACGGCATGAGGGCGGCACGCGGATGGGGAGAGCTGCCATGCTCGGCCCCGCCGAGCGCCACGTCAGTCGTAGCGCTGTCAGCGACCGTCACCGCAGGCACGCCTTGCGTAACGTTTTGTAACGTCGCGATTGCTACGCTGCAGCCAAGTCGTTGCCCGGCCTGAGGCCCGGCCCGTGCGCCAGCAACCCCGGCTGAATGGCGCCCGCCTCCGGGACCCGGGCGGCCCGACAGCTGGGATAGCATCGCCGCGCTCGTGCCACGGCGGTACGGAAGCACCCCGGAGGCCTTGTAAATGCTGGATATCGTACTGGTTGAAGACGACGCTCGGCTGGGCACGATGGTCAGCGACTACCTGCAGCGCCACGGTTACCAGGTCGCCCATGAGCGCTGCGGCCAGCGCGCGATCGCCCGGATCCTCAGCGAAAAGCCGGCGCTGGTCCTGCTCGACATCGGCCTGCCGGGCCAGGATGGTTTCGAAGTGTGTCGGCAGATCCGGCCCCAGTATGACGGGATCATCTGCGTGCTGAGCGCCCGTACCGACAACATCGACCAGGTGCTGGGGCTGGAACTGGGCGCCGACGACTACATCGGCAAGCCGATCGAACCGCGGGTGCTGCTGGCCCGCCTGCGTGCCCATCTGCGCCGCCACCGCCGGGTCGAGCCACGCGATGGCGCCCTGCGCTTCGGTGAACTGAGCATCGATCCGTCCACCCGCAACGTGCACCTGCAGGGTCGCCTGCTGGAGCTGACCACCGCCGAATTCGACCTGCTGTTCCTGCTGGCCGGCAACGCGGGCCAGATCCTCGACCGCGATGCGCTGCTGCGCGGCCTGCGCGGCATCGCCTTCGATGGCCTGGACCGCTCGATCGATGCGCGCATCTCGCGCCTGCGGCGCAAACTGGGCGACAACCCGGAACAGCCCGAACGGATCAAGACCGTGCGCGGCCGTGGCTACCTGTTCAGCCGATCGGCATGGGGATGAAGCACCCATCGTCGGCCATGCGTGGCCACGCCTTCCACTTCCTGCGCTACGGCATCGGCTTCCTGGTCGTCCACCTTCTGCTGATCGTCGCCGGGTTGTGGGCCTGGGATGCGCTGCTGGAAGACCGCACCGAGGCCAGCCTGCAGGCGGAAATGCGCGGCCCGCACGCCATGCTGCAACATCGCTTCGCCGAAACGCCACCGGCGCAGTGGCCAGCCCTGGCACAACAGCTGGACAGCGATTTCGCCTATCCGCTGCAGCTGCTGCCGCTGACCGAGGCTGCCGCGATACTGCCGGCGAAACAGCGCAAGGGCTTGCTCAACGGACACGTGCAGATCGAGCTGGACAGCATGCGCAGCCTGCAGCGCGTCGGCAACAGCAGCAGTGCGCTGATCCTGGGGCCGTTGGACCAGGCCCTGCCCGAAGAAGGCTGGCAGGACAGCGAGGCCTCCGGCGTGGCCATCATCCTGCTGATCCTGATGGTGGCGGTGGCGTTGCCGATGTATGTGATGGTCTACCGGCTGTGGCGTGATGTCTCGCAACTGGCGCAGACCGCGCGACGGATGCGCGATGGCCAGCTCGACAGCCGTGCGCCGCGCGCCGGTACCGCGCTGGTGCGGCCGTTGGCCAAGGCGTTCAACCACATGGCCGAACAGCTGCAGTTGCTGCTGGAAAGCCAGCGCGTGCTGGCCCAGGCGGTGGCGCACGAAGTACGTACACCGCTGGCGCGGATGCGCTTCGGCCTTGCGGACCTGGAAGACACCGGACTGGACGACGGCCAGCGTGATGCGCTGTCGGGGCTTCGCATCGACATCGACCGGCTGCAGCACCTGACCGATGCGGGTGTCGAGTACGCCGCACTCGGCCGCTGCCATCAGCTCACCCGCCAGCGCCTGCAGCTGGCCGCGCTGGTGCGCGGGGTGGTCGACCAGTTCGCGCCACTGACGATACCGGTGCAGCTGGACCTGTCACCGGCAGGGCTGGTCAACGTCAACCGGCACATGCTGGAACTGGCACTGCGCAACCTGCTGGCCAATGCGCTGCGCTATGCGCGCCGGCAGATCCGCATCGTCAGCACGCTCAACGAGGGATGGTTGTGCCTGCAGGTGGAAGACGACGGCCCCGGCATCGCCGTCGAACTGCGCAGCCAGGTGCTGCAGCCGTACGTGCGGCTGGACCAGGCCAGCCCGGGTTTCGGGCTGGGGCTCGCGCTGGTGCAGGTGGTGGCGGACAAGCATCGTGGCCACGTGGAAGTGGCCGATTCGGCGCTCGGTGGCGCCTGCATCCGGCTGCTGCTGCCGATGGAAAGCGGTGTCGCGCCACCGGCAGAAGACGTCTAGTTGGTCTCCGCATCCGCGCGTGGCAAGGCGAACACGAACAGCGCGCCCTGTTCGCTTTCGCGCAGCTCGATACGACGACCATGCAACTGCACGATGCGCTGCACGATCAGCAGGCCGAGCCCGCCGTTTTCGCCACGCTGCGCGCCCAGTGCGGCCGGTGCCTGGAACAGTTGCCCACGCAGCGTCGGCGGCACGCCAGGGCCATCGTCCTGCACGGCGACCTGCACACTGTCGGGCAGCGCCGACAGCTGCACCTGCACGCGGCCACCGTCCGGCGCATGCCGCAGCGCGTTGTCGAGCAGGTTGGTCAGCACGCGCTCCACCAGACCGAGATCGGCGCGTACCAGCGGCAGACCCGGCGGGAACTCAGCATGCAGGCGCTGCCCGCGTGCCTGCGCGGCCAGTTCGAATTTCTGCAGCACGTCCTGCAACAGTTCCGGCAGCGCGAATACTTCCCACTCCAGCCGCACTTCACCGTGCTCCAGCCGCGCCAGTTCGAACAGTGCCCGGGCAAGACGACCGACCTTGGCGCTCTGCGCCAGCGCGATACCAAGATAGCGACGGCGCTCCTGCGGCGACAGCGTGGCTTCCTTCAGCGCCAGCGTTTCCAGGTAACCGTGCAGCGAGGACAACGGCGTACGCAGGTCATGCGAGATGTTGGCCACCAGTTCGCGGCGCTGCAGGTCCTGCTGGCGCAGCTGCTGCCACTGTTCGCCCAGCCGTTGTGCCATCTGTGCATGGGCATGTTCGAGGATCTTCAGCTCATCGCGCTCGCCCGCGCGCAGCGGTACCGGTGCGGGCAGCGGCGTCGGTGCGTCGATGTCGAAGGCCTGTATGCGCCGGGTGACCTGGCGCAGTGGCCGGGTCACCCAATAGAAGGCCACCAGGCCGGCAAGCAGGCCCAGCCCGCCTATCAACAGCACCGACCACAGCGTGGTGTGCCATTGGCTGCCGGCGGCCAGGTCATCGGCCAGCATCTGCCGGTGTTCGCCCACCAGCACCACGTACACGTAGCCGGCCTGCCGCCCCTGCACCACCAGCGGCGCGACACTGAACACCTTGCGGCCATCCGTGCTGCGCGGATCGTCACCGAGGATCGGCAGCGCCGCGCCGGACAGCAGGCGCCGCAGCGGCGCCACGTCCACCTGGCTGCGCATCAGGTGGCCGCTGGGCGCATCGTGGCCGAGGATGCGGCCCTGGTCGTCCAGCAGGTACACCTCGACACTGGGGTTGACCGCCATCAGCTGGCCGAACAAAGCGCGCACCGCCGCGTCGCGCATGCCGCTGGTGTCCATCAGCTCACTGCGCTGGGCGATGTGCTCGGCCAACCCCAGCGACAGGCGCTGCACCACTTCCTGCTCATGGCGGGTATTGGTGCGCATCTGCCAGGCCAGCAGCGCCATGCAGCACGTCAGCATCAGCGCCGACATCACCAGCGCCAGTTTCTGCCACAGGTTCGGCTTGATCATGCTGCCGCCCCGGCCGGGTCGACCAGCTTGTAGCCGCGCCCCCATACCGTCAGCAGACGCCGTGGATTGCCCGGGTCGGTTTCGATCTTGCTGCGCAGGCGGTTGATGTGGGTGTTGACCGTGTGCTCGTAACCATCGTGCTGATAGCCCCAGACCTGGTTGAGCAGTTCCATCCGCGCAAAGACCTGGTCCGGGTGGCGGGCGAAGAACAGCAGCAGTTCGAACTCACGCGGTGTCAGTTCCAGTGCATTGCCATCAACGGCGGCAGTACGCGCGACCGGGTCCAGGCGCAGCCCACCAAGTTCGATCGCTCCGGCATCGATGCGCGCGTTCTGTGCCATGGCTTCGGCGCGGCGCAGCAGCGCACGCACGCGTGCCACCAGCTCCGGCATCGAGAAGGGCTTGGCCAGGTAGTCGTCCGCGCCCAGTTCCAGGCCGACGATGCGCTGGGTTTCGCTGCCACGCGCACTGATGATGATGATCGGCACATAGCGCGCCATCGCGCGTGCACGCTGGCAGACCTGCAGGCCATCCACGCCCGGCAGCATCACGTCCAGTACCAGCGCATCCCACGGGCCTTCCTGTTCGATCAGGCGCAGGCCGGCATCGCCGCTGGCGGCGTGCGCGACTTCATAGCCCTCATCACCCAGGTGCATGCGCAGCAGGTCGGCGATATGGGCATCGTCTTCAACGATCAGGACACGTTTGGCGGACATCGGCAGCTTCGGGCCAGTGGGGAGGCTGCCCGCATTGTGGCGCGGGAGCGGCGTGGATACCTCACGAAAAATTGAATCCTGCGTGAGGATTCGTTGACCGGAGGGGGCGCAGCATGGCCCCGTCGCCCCTTCCAGGAGTCCGCCATGTCCCTCACCCGCCGCCATATGCTGGGCCTGGGCGGTGCTGTCACCGCCGCCGGCCTGCTGGGCTTGGGCGCATGCAGCCGCGCTGCCCCCGCCGCTGCCGAGGCACGGCCTTCGCGACAGTTCGAGGTGACCCGCAGCGATGCCGAGTGGCGTCGGCTGCTGAGCCCGGCGCAGTACGCCGTGCTGCGCCAGCAGGCCACCGAACGCCCCTGGAGCAGCCCGCTGAACAAGGAACACCGGCAAGGTACGTTCGCCTGCGCCGGCTGCGCGTTGCCGCTGTTCTCGTCGTCCACCAAGTTCGAAAGCCACACCGGCTGGCCCAGCTTCTGGGCGCCGCTGCACAACGCCATCGGCGAGGACCGTGACACCACCTTCGGCATGTTGCGGGTGGAGGCACATTGCCGTCGTTGTGGCGGCCACCTCGGCCATGTGTTCAACGACGGCCCGCGTCCGACCGGACTGCGCTACTGCATGAACGGCGCCGCGATGGCGTTCATTCCCGGGGCTGCACAACAGGACGCCGCTGGCGGCTGGCGCGTGCCGCTGGGTTCTTCCCCCACTTCGGGAGCGTGATGATGCTGCTGTTGCTGCTTGCCTATCTCGGGGGCGTGCTGACCCTGCTCAGCCCGTGCATCCTGCCGGTGCTGCCGTTCGTGTTCGCACGCGCCGACCGTCCTTTCCTGCGCAGCACCCTGCCGCTGCTGCTGGGCATGGCGCTGACCTTCACCGTGGTTGCCAGCCTGGCGGCGGTCGGCAGCCAGTGGGTGGCGCAGGCCAACCAGATCGGCCGCTGGGTGGCACTGGTGCTGATGGCCGTGTTCGCCGTCGCGCTGCTGTGGCCGACCCTGGCCGACCATCTGCTGGCGCCGTTCCAGCGCATCGGTGCGCGGCTGAGCGCGCGTGCCGACGCTGCTGATGCGGCCGGCCGTGGCGGCGCCTGGACTTCCCTGCTGATCGGCATCGCCACCGGCCTGCTGTGGGCGCCCTGCGCCGGCCCGATTCTCGGCCTGGTGCTGACCGGCGCCGCCCTGAACGGCGCAAGTGCCGGCACCAGCTCGCTGTTGCTGGCCTACGCGCTGGGTGCAGTCACCGCGCTGGCGCTGGCGGTGTGGGTGGGTGGCCGCGTGTTCCGTGCACTGCAGGCCCGGCTCGGCCTGGGCAATGTGCTGCGCCGGGTATTGGGTGTGGCCGCGCTGCTGGCGGTAGTGGCGATAGGCCTTGGCTGGGACACCGGCCTGCTGACCCGCCTGTCCGCCGTCAGTACCGCACGCATCGAACAGGGCCTGCTGGATGCCGTGCCCGACGCACAACCCGCAGCACCGCCGATGATGATGATGGCGGCCGGGCAGGCAGGCGCGCCGCTGCCAGTGGAAGGCACACTGCCTTCGCTGAGCGGCGCCACCGGCTGGCTCAACAGCCCACCGCTGAGTGCTGGGCAGCTGCGCGGCAAGGTGGTGCTGATCGATTTCTGGACCTACTCCTGCATCAACTGCCTGCGTGCGATGCCGTTCGTGCACGAGTGGGCGCAGCGCTACCGCGACCATGGTTTGGTGGTGGTCGGCGTGCATACGCCGGAGTTCGCGTTCGAGCGCGACCCGCGCAACGTGATGAAGGCCGTGCAGCAACTGAAGGTCGAGTACCCGGTCGCGCTCGACAACCAGTATGCGATCTGGCGCGCGTTCAACAACCGCTACTGGCCGGCGCACTACTTCATCGACGCGCAGGGCAACATCCGCGGCCACCAGTTCGGCGAGGGCAACTACGCGCACTCCGAACAGGTGATCCGCCGCCTGCTGGTGGAAGCCGGCCAGACCGACCTGCCACCGCCTGCAGACCCCGCTGCGGCCGACCTGCAGGGCGTAGCCACGCAGGCCGACATGGGCAACCTGCGCTCGCCGGAAACCTACCTGGGCCACGCACGTGCCGAGCAGTTCGCCTCACCGGGCGGGCAGCGCGCCGACGCAGCATTCGGCTACACGCTGCCATCCACCCTGGCGCTGAACCAATGGGGCCTGTCCGGACAGTGGCGGGTCAACGATGAAGCGGCACAGCTGCAGCAGGCTGGCGGCCGCATCGCCTTCCAGTTCCATGCCCGGGACCTGCACTTGGTGCTGGCACCGGGCGAAGACGGAACGCCGGTGCGCTTCCGCGTGCTGCTTGATGGCAAGCCACTGCCAGCGGCCGATGCCGGCGCCGATGTGGCGGCCGATGGCACCGGCACCGTCAACGAACACCGTCTGTACCAGCTGATCCGCCAGCGCGGCACGATCGGTCCGCATCGTTTCGAGATCGAATTCCTCGACGCAGGCGTGCAGGCCTACGCCTTCACCTTCGGTTGAACCGGGAGCACATGATGAAACTCTCCTTCGAACAGGGCATTGCCGCCGGCGTCGCCGGCCTGGTTGCCACCGCGCTGGTGGCGGGTGTACTGCTGGTGGACCGCGGTGCGGTGGCCGCAGCGGCCGAGCCCACGACGCAGGTGCAGGCGCTGCCTGCGCCCAGCGGCGATGCGGCGTTCCGCGATGACGCCAGCCACGCCAGCGTGGTCTTCGCCGGTGGGTGTTTCTGGGGCGTGCAGGGCGTGTTCCAGCACGTCAAAGGGGTGAGCAACGCGGTGTCCGGTTACATCGGGGGTAGTGCCGCCGATGCCCGCTATGAGCGCGTCAGCGGTGGCCGCACCGGCCACGCCGAAGCGGTGAAGGTGGACTACGACCCGCGCCAGGTCAGCTATGGACAGCTGATGCAGGTGTTCTTCTCGGTGGTGCACGACCCGACCCAGCTCAACCGCCAGGGGCCCGATCACGGCAGCCAGTACCGCTCGGCGATCTTCGTCGATGACACGCGCCAGCAGGCAGCAAGCCGCGCCTACATCGGCCAGCTTGGCCAGGCGGGCAGCTACCGTGCGCCGATCGTTACCCAGGTGGGCAGTGGCCAGCGCTTCTACCCGGCCGAGAGCTACCACCAGAACTACATGAGCAACTTCCCGCAGGCCGCGTACATCCGCTACTACGACGCGCCCAAGCTGACCGCGCTGGGCAAGCAGTTCCCGGCGCTGTACCGCCGCGATCCCGCGTTGGTGCCGATGCGCTGACATCCCATGGTGGGGCCGGCCGCTGGCCGCCACCACGGCATGAAAAAGACGCACGGCCACAGGGCCGTGCGCTTGGGAAGTATCGACCCGGCCCCGATCAGGCCCGGCCGACAACGACATGCTAGGCTCGTCGGCATCATGGGTACAGAGCCAGATGCTGGTCGAGTCGATGGATACAGAAGACACCACCACGATGATCCCACCCCGCTACCAGCGGCTGTCGGACGAGCTGGCTGAAGCCATCCACGGCGGGCGCCTGCCGGTCGGCAGCCGGTTGCCGTCGCTGCGGCAGATGGCTTCGCAGCGCCAGCTCAGCCTGAACACCGTGATTGCGGCCTATCGCCAGCTGGAAGACGCCGGGCTGGTCATCCCACGGCCGAAGGCCGGCTTCGAAGTCGCGCCGCGACTGTCGGCGCCGCAGCGATCGCTGCGCGATGCACCGTCAGCACCCACTGCGCCGTTACAGCAGGTGCTGATGGCGCGCGTGCTGGAAGCACAGCGCCGCCCCGGCGTGGTCGACCTGGCCTTTGCCGGCCCACGCGGACGACAGTTCTACCCGGGTGCGCAGCTGGCAAGGCATACCGCACAGGTGCTGCGACATGGCCAGCAGACCGTGGAAACCTATGCCCGCCCCAACGGTTCGCAGCGCCTGCTGGCGCAGATCGTGCGGCGTGGGCCCCGGCTGGGCCTGCATACCCATGCCGAGCGCCTGCTGCTGACCCATGGCGCGATGGAGGCGCTGCAGCTGGCCCTGCGCGCGGTCACCCAGGCCGGTGATGCCGTCGGCATCGAGGCGCCCTCGTACTTCAACCTGTATCCCTTGCTGACCACGCTTGGCCTGCAGCCGATCGAACTGCCCACCCATCCGCAGCGCGGCCTGGACGTGGATGCGCTGGACGCACTGCTGGAGCACACACCGCTGGCGGCGCTGGTGGTGATGCCGACCGTACACAACCCTCTGGGCTGCACGATGCCGATCGCCGACAAGCAACGCCTGGCCGAGCTGGTCAACGCACGCCAGCTGCCGCTGATCGAAGATGCGGTGTACGCCGAACTGCAGTTCTGCGAGCCGCCGGCGCCCTTGCTGAAGGCGTTCGACCGCGATGGCTGGGTGATGGTGGTCGGTGGCTTTTCGAAGACGTTGGCACCGGACTACCGGATCGGCTGGCTCGATGGCGGACGCTTCGCCGAGCGCATCGCGCTGCTCAAATTCCAGTCCACCGGCGGCGAACCGCAGCTGCTCGGTGATGCGGTGGCCGCCTACCTGGAAGCAGGCAGTTACGAGCACCACCTGCATCGCATGCGCCGGTTGTACCGCGAGCAGGTCGGTCGCCTGCGGCAACTGGTCGCCGAACATTTCCCGGCCGGCACCTGCGCCACCGAGCCGCAGGGAGGCTTCCTGCTGTGGCTGGAGCTGCCGGGTGTGGACACCCGTGAACTGTTCGAGCGCGCTCTGGCGGAGGACATCGTGTTCATGCCGGGCCAGGTGTATTCGCGTGGCGCGCGGTACCGGCATTGCCTGCGGTTGTCGTGTTGCCAGACCCTGGACGCGCGCTTCAACGGTGCGGTGGAACGGTTGGGTGCGATCGCGCGGGAGCTGGTGGCGCGTTGATGGATCGGTAGCGCCGGGCCATGCCCGGCGGCTTCTCTGCTTACCGCGCTGCACGCTCGCCCGGCATGGCCCGGCGCTACCCTCACGCGTCGTGCAGGTACATGCTCAACGCTTCTCCACCAGCTTCCGGCAGATACGGCAGCCGTCCCCAGCAGGGCATCGGCAGGCGCTGCTGCAACGTCCCGAAGTTCTCATCCTGGCGCTGCATCGACGGATCGATGTGGTTGCCGATCCAACCCACGCAGTCCACGCCGCTGGCCTGCAGCGATTGCGCGGTCAACCGCGCGTGGTTCACGCAGCCCAGGCGCAGGCCGACCACCAGCACCACCGGCAGCCGCAGTGCTCGCACCAGATCAAGCTGGTCCAGCTGCGCCGACAGCGGCGCCAGCCAGCCGCCCACGCCTTCGACCACCACCACGTCGGCCTGTGCGCGCAGGCGTTCGAAGGCCGCCACGATCGGTGCCAGTTCAATGCGCACGCCATCTTCTGCCGCCGCCAGCTCCGGCGCCAACGGCTGGCGCAATGCGTAGGGGTTCAGATCGGCATAGTCCGGCACCGGCAGGCTGGCGGCCCGCAATGCCAGGGCGTCGTCGTTGCGCAGGCCCTGCCCCAGATCGTGGCTGCCGCTGGCCACTGGCTTCATGCCGACCGCGCGCAGGCCGCGCCGGCGCAGCGCGTGCAGCAGCGCGGTACTGGCGGCGGTCTTGCCGATCTCGGTATCGGTGCCGGTGACGAACAGGGCCGTCGGCAACGTGGCAGGCAGGGACATCACAGGCTCCAGCAGGGCAACAGAGCCTGCATTATCGCTGGCCCGGCACGCTTGCTAGACTGCGGCCATGTTCGCCAACGCCTCGCTCACCGGCAGCAAGCCGGAACAATACGCCCAGCTGCTCGAACAGGCCCGTGGCCTGGTCTACGGCGAGTCCGACCGCATCGCCAATGCGGCCAACCTCGCTGCACTGGTCTACCACGCCCTGCCCGACCTGAACTGGGTGGGCTTCTACCTGTATGACGGCAAGGAACTGGTGGTCGGTCCGTTCCAGGGCCTGCCGGCCTGCGTGCGCATTCCGCTGGACAAGGGCGTGTGCGGTGCGGCCGCCAGCCAGCGCGTGACCCAGCGCATCGAAGACGTGGAAGCCTTCCCCGGCCATATCGCCTGCGATGCTGCATCGCGCTCGGAGCTGGTGGTGCCGCTGGTCCGGGGTGAGGAGCTGATCGGCGTGTTTGATATCGACAGCCCGGTCGTCGGCCGCTTCGATGCTGAGGACCAGACCGGTCTGGAAGCCATCGCCCACGTGTTCGTCGGGGCGTTGGCGTGAGCGCGGTCAAGCTGCGCAACATCGGCCCGAAGAGTGCAGCATGGCTGCGCCAGGTCGGTCTGCGCAGCCGCGAGGATCTGGTCGCCATCGGTGCCGTCGGTGCCTTCGTCAAGGTCAAGCGCGCCGGCTTCAAGCCCAGCCTCAACCTGCTGTATTCGCTGGAAGGTGCGCTGCTGGATTGTCACTGGCAGGAACTGAGCGAACCACAGCGCGCAGCACTGGTGCAGGACTACGAAGCACGTATCGCCGTGCATCCGCTGAAGGCCGCAGGTCCGGCATCAGGCCCGGTGCATGAGCAGCGCTTCGACGCCGAGGACGACGGCGAAGAAGGCACGGCCGAAAGCGCCGACGAGGATTGATCGGTAGCGCCGGGCCATGCCCGGCGAGCGCGCTCAGGGCTGCTGCAGCTCCAGCAGCTCACCCACCAGCCCTGCTTCACCGCGCTCGACCCACACGCGCAGGCGCGTGCCGTGGTCGATGCGCAGCGCCCAGCACAGCGACATCGGCAGGCCACATACCTGCGACAGCACCATGCGCATCGGACCGCCGTGGCTGACCACGACCGTCGGCACCGGGTCGTCGTCATCCAGCAGTCGATCCAACGCGCGTGCGATGCGTCGTTCGAAATGACCCCAGCTCTCGCCATGCGGCGGCGGAAACGCATGCGGATCCGCGTGGAAGGCGGCCAACGCGTCTTCCGGCAGGTCGAACAGCGATTGGCCATCCCAGTCGCCAAAATCCAGTTCTTCCCACTCCTCGTCCGCCTCCACGTCCAGCGCGCGCGGTGTGGCCAGTGCCATCGCCGTATGCAGCGAGCGCAGGCGCGGCGAACTGATCACCCGTTCCCACGTCTGCCCGGCATAAGCGTCGACCAGCTCCTGCGGCAGGCGGGGCAGCTGCGGTGGATCGCTGCGGCCATCGAGGAACTCATCGCGACCGTTGCCGGCATGGCGGACCAGGTCGAGGATCATGCGCGTGCCCAGTACGGGCGGCGCGGGTACAGCGGAAAACAGACGGACATCGGCAACGGCACCACGATAATTCGAGCTGCATTCTAGGCGCTGGCGCAGGTCTGCTGCACCGTGCAGGTGCATTCGCGCCTGTCCAGGCGCGCAGGTTCAACGCTACGGGCCGGCCGCGATGCCGTAGACTGCGCGCACTTCCAGGTGACCTGCGGCCCTGCCGGCAGGTTGAAACGGGAAGCCGGTGACGCGTGACAACACGCCATGCCGGCGCTGCCCCCGCAACGGTAAGCACGTCAGTTCCAGGCAACCCGCCACTGTGCCGCAGGCATGGGAAGGCGCCTGGACGGTGGCCTCGGGCCACCCGGCGGCGAGCCCGGAGACCGGCCCGGAAGCCTCAGGTCGCGATGCGGTGGGCATGGCGCTGGATGTCTGTGGCGGTGGCCACGGCATCGGCGCGTGCCTGCCTGTTGTGACTCCTCCCCTTCGCTGCGCGGGCGTGCGCGGCACCTGGAGTCCCCCCCGATGAAGCTGCAGTCCCGAATGCTGTCCCTGGCCGTGCTGGCCGCTCTTCCTGCGTTGGCCCTGGCCGAAGATCGCGCCGCCGACCTCGACCAGGTGCTGGTCACCGCCACCCGTACGCCGATCGCCCTGCAGGACAGCATCGCACCTGCGCAGGTGATCGACCGTGCGCAGATCGAGTCCAGCCAGGCCACCTCGCTGCAGGAACTGCTGCAGGGCCGCGCCGGCATCAACCTGACCAATGCCGGTGGCCTGGGCAAGCAGAGCTCGCTGTTCCTGCGCGGCACGAATTCCTCGCACACCGTGGTGCTGGTTGATGGCGTGCGCATCAACAGCGCCGACCTCGGCCTGGCGATGTACCAGGATCTGCCGCTGGCGCAGATCGAGCGCGTGGAAATCGTGCGCGGCCCGCAGTCCAGCCTGTACGGTGCCGACGCCATCGGTGGCGTGATCCAGATCTTCACCCGCCGCAACCAGGGCGACTTCGCTCCGCACTTCCAGCTGGGCGGCGGCAGCAATGGCCTGCGTGAAGCCAGCGGCGGCATCGGTGGTGGCACCGAACGCGGCTGGTTCGGCGCCGACATCGCCTACCAGCATTCGGACGGCATCGATGCCTGCCGTGGCTCGGCCACACTGTTTGCCGGCTGCTTCGCCGATGAACCCGACCGCGACGGTTACCGCAACCTGTCCAAGAGCCTGCGCGGTGGCTACAACCTGAGCGACCAGTGGACCGTGGAAGGCAGCGCCCTGCGCGCCGACGGCAAGAACCACTACGACGGCTACTACAACTACTCCGAGACCCGCCAGCAGGTACTGGCCGGCAAGGTGCGCTACACCCCGTCCGAGCAGCTGACGCTGACTGCCAACGTCGGCCGCAGCGACAACGAGTCCGACAACGTCGGTGATTTCGGTGCACGCGGCAGTGCACAGACGCACCGCGACAGCGCCTCGCTGCAGGCCGACATCGGTGTGGCCGAAGGCCAGCTGCTCAGCGCCGGCGTGGACTGGAGCGAAGACAACCTGGACGGCAGCAGCGCCGGTTACCTGGTCGACAGCCGCCGCAATACCGGCGTGTTCCTGCAGTACCAGGCGCGCTTCGGCCGTCACCAGCTGCAGGCCAGCGCGCGCAACGACGACAACCAGCAGTTCGGCAACCACGCCACCGGCAGCCTCGGCTGGGCGATGGAGCTGGGCCACGGTCTGCGCGTCAACGCCAGCTACGGCACCGCGTTCAAGGCGCCGACCTTCAGCGACCTGTACGACCCTTGGAGCGGCGTGCCGACGCTGGACCCGGAGAAGTCCAAGAGCGCCAACCTCGGCATCTCGCAGCAGGGCCAGGGCTGGCGCTGGGGCCTGGACGTGTACGAGACCCGCATCGATGACCTGATCACCTATGACGCGGCCACCTTCCGCATGCAGCAGGTCGAGAAGGCACGCATCCGCGGTGCGGAACTGACCGGTGGCGCCACCGTGGCGGGCTTCGACATCAACGCGCAGCTGAGCTTCACCGATCCGCGCAACCGCACCAGCGGCAGCGCGCAGTTCGACAACTGGCTGGCACGCCGTGCGCAGCAGACCGCGCGCCTGGACATCGACCGCCGCTTCGGCGACTTCCGCACTGGCCTGACCGTGCAGGGCGCGGGCAAGCGCTACGACGATGCCGCCAACGCGGTGAAGGTCGGCGGCTACGCCACGCTGGATCTGCGCGCCGAGTACGCGCTGACCCCGGCATGGTCGGTGCTGGCGCGGGTGGCCAATGTGTTCGACCGCGAGTACGAGACCGTGGCGTGGTTCAACCAGCCCGGCCGCGAGTACCAGCTGAGCGTGCGTTACCAACCGAAGTGAAAAGAGGCGCCGGGCATTGCCCGGCGCCCCCTGATGCCATCGACGCATGGCGTCGATCTACTTGTAGAGCCGAGCCCATGCTCGGCTCAGGCATCGAAGCAGCCGAGCGCAGGCTCGGCTCTACACCGGAACGCCTGCAGCCAGGCCCGGCAGTTCGCGCAGGTCGTCGATCACCGCAACTGCGTGCGCGTTGTCGAGGTCCAGTCCGCGCGGATAGCCGTAACGCACCAGCGCGATCGGCATGCCGGCGTCTTCGGCGGCGCGGTAATCGGTAAGCGAATCGCCCACCATCAGGCACGCATCGACGGGCAGCTCGAAATGCGCGGCGATATGCCGCAACGGCTCGCCGCTGGGCTTGCGCTGCGGCAGCGAATCACCGCCCAGCACCAGCGCGAAAGCCTCGGCGATGCCCAGGTGCTGCAGCAACGGCGGCACCAGCGCGGCCGGCTTGTTGGTGCAGATGGCCAGCGGTACGTTCAACGCGCGCAACTGCGCCAGCGCTTCGACCACGCCATCGAACAGCTGCGGGCTGCGCAGCAGGCATTCGCGGTAGTGGACCATGAACGTGGGCATCACCGCTGCCAGATCGATGTCGCGCCCGGCAGCCTGCACGGCCTGTTCGACCAGCCGGCGCACGCCGTCGCCGATCCAGCCCAGCACGGTGGCTTCGGGTACGCGCGCCAGGCCGATGTCTTCCAGCGTGCGGTTCAGCGCTTCGGCGATATCGGCGGCGCTGTCGACCAGCGTGCCATCGAGGTCGAACACGACCAGCGGATAGGGATACGACAAGGGACGGCTCACTCGTGCAACGTGGGGCCGTCCATTGTACGCCCGCGCTTTCAGCCGATCTGGCGTGCGCGGCTGGCCTGGCGGTCCCCGGCGGCACGGTTGTGGTCGATCAACGCCTGTCCATGGTTCATGTGTTCTCCTTGCCCGAAGGGCGCCAGTCCAGATCCTGGAAGGCCGGGCTCGCGAAGCATTCGGCGAGGAAGTCCAGGAATCGCCGCATGATAGCGGGCTGCTGTCGACGCGACGCGTACACCGCATGGATGCCGAGCTCGTCCAGGCTGTACTCGGGCAGCAGTTCGATCAGTTCGCCACTGCGCAGCAACGGCGCGACCTGGTAGGTCGGCAACATGGCGATGCCGGCATTGGCGCGCACGGCCTCCAGCAGCAGCGATGCTTCATTGGCACTGATGTTGCCGCCCACCGCAACCGACAACGAACGCCCTTCGCGATGCAGCTGCCATAGGCTCTTGCCGACGTAGTGATGGGTCAGGCAGTTGTGCGCGGCGAGATGTTCAGGTGCAGTCGGCGTGCCACGTGCCTGCAGGTAGGCCGGCGTCGCGCACAGCACCGAGCGGCAGATCGCCAAGCGACGTGCAATCAGGCTGGGATCGATCTGCCGTGCGATGCGCACCGCCAGGTCGACGCGCTCCTCCACCAGGTTGACCGTGCGGTCGACCAGCAGCAGTTCGATGCGTGCGGCCGGATGGCGCTGCACGAAGGCGGCCACCGCGCGCGCCAGATGGCTCTGCCCGAACGACACGCTGGCGGTGATGCGCAGCGTTCCGTGTGGCTCGGGATCGTCGCTGGCCAGCTCGCCCTGCAGTTCATCGCCGATCGCCAGCATCTGCCGGAAACGCGCCAGCGCGGCTTCACCAGCCCCGGTCAGGCTGACCCGCCGCGTGGTCCGGTGCAGCAGCCGCGCGCCCAGCCAGCCTTCGACCTCAGCCAGGTAACGACTGACCATCGCCCGCGACATGTCCAGCACCTCGGCGGCGGCGGTCAGGCTGCCGCGCTCGGCGACTTCAACGAACACGGTCATGGCGGTCAATCGGTCCATCTGCTCGATCCATGCAACAAACAAGCGCGTTATACGCTGTTTTTCGAGCGACTGCAGCGGCCTACAGTGGCCTCATTCCCCCGCCCTACCCCACGGAGTCCTGCCATGAAGATCGCCCTCGTCGGTGCCACCGGCAACATCGGCCGCCAGATCGCCCGCCACGCGCTGGCCAACGGCCACCAACTGACCGTCATCGTGCGCAGCGCGCAGGACCTGCCGGCCGAGCTGGCCGGCGCCCATCCGGTCATCGCCTCGCTGGATGACCAGGATGCCCTGGTCGCCGCCATTGCCGGCCACGATGTGCTGGCCAGCGCCTACGGCCCGCGCCCGGGCGACGACATCGGCCGCGTCGGCGAGGTTGCCGCACAGCTGGCCGACGCCGCCCGCAAGGCCAACGTGCCGCGCTTGGTGGTGGTCGGTGGCGCCGGCAGCCTGGAAGTCGCCCCCGGCGTGCAGCTGGTCGACACTCCCACCTTCCCGGAGGCCTACAAGCCCTACGCGCTGGCCCACCGTGAAGCCTTCAACCGCCTGCAGGCAGTGGACGACCTGGACTGGACCTTCTTCTCGCCGGCGGCCGAAATCGGCCCGGGTGAAGAGCGTGGGCAGTATCGTGTGCAGCCCAAGGCCTTCCTCGCCGATGCCAGCGGCCACAGCCGTATCAGCTACGCCGACTACGGCGCCGCGTTCGTCGCCGAACTGGAAGCGCGCAAGTACCCCAAGCAGATCATCACGGCGGCGTACTGATCGACACGCTTGTTCTGTAGATCCGAAGGCAACGGCAGGAGCCGTTGCCAACGTCGCTTGCGACGGCCCGTAGGGGGCCGGGCAAGGACGCCCGGCATAGCCCACGCTCAGCTCGATATCCCCCACAAGGACACCTCCCATGCGTACCGCTGCCCTGCTTTTCCCCCTCGCGCTGGCTGCAGGTTTCGCCAGCACCCCGCTGCTGGCCGCACCGGCCGCGCCTGCGCCTGCCAGCGCCGCGAAATCGCAACTGCGCCTGCAGACCTTCCATCCCGGCCCGCAGGCGATGTTCTCGGTGTCCTCGGTGCTGATCGAAGGGCGCAACGATGCGATCCTGGTCAACGCGCAGTTCGCTGCCGGCGATGCGCGTCGGCTGGTCGAGCAGATCCGCGCCAGCGGCAAGCAGCTGACCACCATCTACATCAGCCATGGCGATCCGGACTATTACTTCGGCCTGGCCACCGTGCAGGACGCGTTCCCGCAGGCGCGCATCGTCGCCACCGCGCAGACCGTAGCGCATATCCGTGAATCCCAGGCCGGCAAGCTGGCGTACTGGGGGCCGAAGATGGGCGCCGACGTTCCCGCACGCATCGTGGTGCCAGCGGTACTGGAAGGCGATGCACTGCAGCTGGAAGGCCAGCGCCTGCCGTTGATCGGCCTGGATGGACCGACGCCGGACCGCAGCGTGCTGTGGGTGCCGTCACTGCGCGCGATCGTCGGTGGCATTCCGGTGGTGGCCGGCGAGCATGTGTGGATGGCCGACACGCAGACGCCGCAGTCGCATGCCGATTGGCTGCGCACGCTGCAGCAGCTGCAGGCGTTGAAGCCGAAGGTGGTGGTGCCCGGTCACTACGCAGAGGGCGCGGCACTGGATGCCAGTGCGTTGCGCTTCACGGCGGAGTACATCCGTGCCTTCGATGTTGAAACAGCCAAGGCCAAGGACAGTGCGGCGTTGGTGAAGGCGATGCAGGTGCGCTATCCGAAGCTGGCGGGTGTGGCGTCGCTGGAGTTGAGTGCGAAGGTGGCCAAGGGCGAGATGCAGTGGCCGTAAGGTAGGGGTTTTCTTTTGCAGGGCTGCGCCCTGCACCTGCCGAATCGACGGCAACGGCAACGGCAACGGCAACGGCAACGGCAAC